>Ga0302326_10015014_pt1 | contig 16321 bp, 16 predicted proteins | sample Palsa_T0_3_FD_202264 | JGI IMG/M metagenome (GOLD analysis project Ga0302326, IMG submission 202264) | Peat permafrost microbial communities from Stordalen Mire near Abisko, Sweden - Palsa_T0_3 | ecosystem: Environmental > Terrestrial > Soil > Palsa > Peat permafrost | place: Sweden: Abisko... | reverse complement strand
TCAACCTGATCGCGCAGAAGATTCCGTTGCGGCCGCTGTTCATCATTACCTCGGCATTTCTGTTTGCGATGGCGATCAAGTTTATCGGTGAGGCGGTGCAGGAATTCCAGGAGCAGTCGATGCTGCCGTTCACCGAGCTGAAAGGCGCGGCATGGCTCGACGTCATCGGATTGAATCCGACGGTGGAGGCTTTGTCTGCGCAGTTGCTCGTGATCGTGTTTGCGCTTGCGACCTATTCGGTGGTGCAGCGCAATGCCCGGCTGGCGCGCGAGGAAAAGGCCGCGATGCCCACGGCAAAGCCGTAAGGTTTCAGCAATAGCCGTAAACGCCACAGGCGTAGGGCAGCCGATCCCGGTAGTCGACATAGGGACCGCCGTAATAGGGACCCTGATAATCATAGGAATGGGTCGATCCGTAGTAGCCCGGCAGCGTCGCCCTGCCTTGCAAAAACGGCGTCCGGACCGAAGGCGGAATGGTCGGGAACGCCGGCGTAAACAGCACGTCGGGGTCGCGTTCGGCCCGGGGCGGAGCGCCATAGGCAGGCCCCGTTCTCGAATGTCGCGGCGGCATGTCGGCGGCAAATGCCACGCCGGCCGTCGCCATCGTCAACAGTAATAGCGTCACGCCGCGCAGCATCGCAGGTTCCCGGGTTTCGCCGGGCAGCATATCTGATTCTGGAGCCGGACCGGTTCTGATCGAATCAGATCCACCAGCCACCGGGTCGGCGCAAAGCGCCGCCCGGTGACAGTCTCCGGCAGGTGAAGCAGTATGCCGGAGCGCTGGAGATCGACCGCGACGTCGCGGCGTACTGGATCCCGCCTTGGCGGGTATGACGGCCTTCCATGGGGCGAAGCCTTGCGCTTACGCGCTCAGCGCCTGCTCCAGATCGGCAATCAGGTCCTCCTTGTCTTCGATGCCGATCGACAGCCGCACCACCTCCGGGGCGGCTCCCGACTTGATCTTGGCGGCGTCGTCGAGCTGACTGTGGGTGGTCGATGCCGGGTGGATTACCAGCGAACGGGTATCTCCGACGTTGGCGAGATGCGAAAACAGCTTCAGGTTCGAGACCAGGCTGACGCCGGCCTCGTAGCCGCCCTTGAGGCTGAAGGTGAACACCGCGCCGGCGCCCTTCGGGGCATATTTGCGCGCGAGGTTGTTGTATTTGTCGCCCAACAGCCCGGCGTAATTGACCGCGGCGACCGCCGGATGCGCCGACAGCCATTCCGCAATCGCCTTGGCATTCTCGCAATGCTTTTGCATGCGCAGCGGCAGCGTCTCGATGCCCGTGAGAATGAGAAACGCGTTGAACGGCGAGATCGCGGGACCGAGGTCACGCAGGCCAAGCACGCGGCAGGCGATCGCAAAGGCGAAGTTGCCGAAGGTCTCCTGAATCTTGATGCCGTGATATTCGGGCCGCGGCTCGCTCAGCATCGGATATTTGTTGTCCTTCGACCAGTCGAAGGTGCCGGCATCGACGATGATGCCGCCGAGCGAATTGCCGTGACCGCCGAGAAATTTCGTCAGCGAATGCACGACAATATCGGCGCCGTGGTCGATCGGGCGGATCAGATAGGGCGTCGCCAGCGTGTTGTCGACGATCAGGGGCACGCCGGCCTTGCGGGCGACGGCGGCGATCGCCTCGATATCGGTGACGCTGCCGCCGGGGTTGGCGATCGATTCGATGAAGATCGCCTTGGTGTGCGGCGTGACCGCGCGCTCGAAGCTGCCGATGTCATCGGGGTCGGCCCACACCACGTTCCAGCCGAAACTCTTGAAGGCGTGGGTGAACTGATTGATCGAGCCGCCGTAGAGCTTGCGCGCCGCGATGAATTCGTCGCCGGGCTTGAGCAGCATCTGAAACACCACGACCTGCGCGGCGTGACCCGACGCCGTTGCCAGCGCGGCGGTGCCGCCCTCGAGCGCGGCGACACGTTCTTCCAGCACCGCCTGCGTCGGGTTCCCGATCCGCGTGTAGATGTTTCCGAACGCCTGCAGCCCGAACAGCGATGCCGCATGGTCGGCATCATTGAATACAAATGACGTGGTTTGATAGATCGGCGTCGCGCGCGCGCCGGTGGTCGGATCAGGTTGCGCGCCGGCATGCACCGCGAGGGTTGAAAATCCCGGAAGGCGATCGGTCATGGTTGGCGCTCCTTGTGCTGTGAAATTTGACGGCCGCGGCGTTCGCCGTCAAGCCGGCATGATGCGTCATGGGGTGTTCGCAATAGTCGTGCTTTGCCGTGGCGCGCTTGTGAAACAATCGTTTCGCATTTGCGTCATGCGTGGTCGTTCTTGTTTTTCGCGGCGCGATCGGACGCGGCGGTTTCGCCGCCGCCGACGCTCATGCGGTTCAGGGAAAGCCGCATGCCCTGGGTCGGCATCGGCGCGCGCTTCGAACTCAGCGTCCGCGAATTGACACCCATCCACGAGATCTCCGAGGACAGCCGGCCATATTCGATTTTCGGGCAGCGGTTCATGACGACCTTGATGCCGGCGGCTTCGGCCTTTGCAGCCGCGGCATCGTCGCGCGCGCCGAGTTGCATCCAGATCACTTTCGGCAGCGGCGTCATTTGCAGCGCTTCATCGACCACCGGCATGATGTGGCTCGAATTCCGGAAGATGTCGATCATGTCGACGGGACGGCCGATCTCGCGCAGCGAAGCGACGAAGGGTTTATCGAGCAGGCTTTTGCCGACATGGCCGGGATTGACCGGGATCATGTCGTAGCCGCGCTGCGCCAGATATTTGAAGGCGAAGTAACTCGGCCGCACATTGACCGGCGAGGCCCCGACCATCGCGATCGACTTCACGCCGTTGAGAATCGATCGGATGTAACTGTCGTCGTAGGCGTCATGGATCATTGCGAATTTACTTGTCCTGCCATTTCGGCTCGCGTTTCTCGATGAAGGCGCCGATGCCTTCCTCGGCGTCGTGAGCCATCATGTTTTCGGCCATCACCTCTGCCGCATAGCGATAGGCGTCCGCAAGGCTCATTTCGGCCTGGCGGTAGAATGCGGCCTTGCCGAGCTTGATCGTGTAGGCGGATTTGAGTGCGACCTTTTGCGCCAGCGCGATGGCGGCATCTCGCTCGCTGCCGGCGGCGACGACGCGATTGACGAGGCCGATATCCCGCGCCGTCGTCGCCTGGACCGGTTCGCCGGTAAGCAGCATTTCCATCGCCTGCTTGCGCGGAACGTTGCGCGACAGCGCCACCATCGGCGTCGAACAGAACAGCCCGATGTCGACGCCGGGCGTGGCGAAGCTCGCGGCCTCCGATGCGACCGCAAGATCGCAGCTTGCCACCAACTGGCAGCCGGCCGCAGTGGCGATGCCCTGGACGGCCGCGACCACCGGCTTTGGCAATTGCACGATGGCCTGCATCATCGCGCTGCAGGCCGTCATGATGTGGGCGAAATAAGCGCGCCCGCGATCGGCGTCGGCGCGGCGGGCGGTCAGTTCTTTCATGTCGTGGCCGGCGGAGAAGGCCGGTCCGTTCGCGGCGATCACCAGCGCGCGGACCCTGGCATCATCGTGAATGTCCCTTAGCGCCGCGTGCAACTCGGCGATCATGGCTTCCGACAGGCTGTTGCGGGCTTCGGGGCGATTGAGCGTGAGCACGGCGATGGGGCCGACGGTCTCGCGCAGAAGAATCGGGCTGTGCGGCGCGGCGGCACGGGCGGTCTGGCTCGTCATCGACATATCCACGAAATATCCGCTTGGGCAGGTATGACAGCTTAATGTAACAAGCGGGGCGAGGCGAGGGCGGGCGAAGCGACATGGCAATGGCGAAAATGAGCGTGGCCGAGCTGGAGAGGTTTCTCCAGCTCGAGTTCCCCCAGGCCTTCAGCGGCGGCGATATATCGATCGAAAGCGCCGACGGAGCTTCCTGTCTGCTGCGTCAGCGCTACGGCGATCAGATGCTGCGTCCGGGCGGCACGGTGTCGGGACCGACGCTGATGGCGCTGGCTGATTTCGCGATGTATGTGGTGCTGCTGTCGGCGATCGGCCCGATCGGTCTCGCGGTCACGACCAATCTCAACATCAATTTCCTGCGCAAGGGCCAGCCCGGGCAGGATATCCTGGCGGCCGCGAAGCTTTTGAAGCTGGGCAAGCGGCTTGCGGTCGGCGAGGTCAATCTGCTGTCGGGCACGGCGCCCGATCCGATCGCCCATGTAACCGCGACCTATTCCATTCCAAATGCTTAGTGTTTTATACGGTATCATTGCACCATATTTATAAGCTATTGGTTTTACTAAGATATTTATCTCGATTTGGCATTGACGGGAACGCCGGACCTATCTAGAAAGCGCGGCAGTTCGGCGCGGATGCGCCCGATATTCCCCTTTCACGGATTTCCTCACATGAAAAGCTTTTCGGCAAAGCCAGCCGAGGTGACGAAGAAGTGGGTGCTGATCGACGCCAAGGGTTTGGTGGTCGGCCGGCTCGCCTCCTTGGTCGCGATGCGCCTTCGCGGCAAACACCTCCCGACCTACACGCCCCATGTCGATTGCGGCGACCATGTCATCATCATCAACGCGGCCCATATCGTGCTCACCGGGCGCAAGCGTGACAACAAGGTCTATTACAACCACACCGGTTTCATCGGCGGCATCAAGGAACGCACGGCCAAGTCGATCCTGGAGGGTCGGTTTCCGGAGCGCGTGGTCGAGAAGGCCATCGAGCGCATGATTCCGCGCGGGCCGCTGGGCCGCGTGCAGCTCGGTAATCTGCGCGTTTACCCCGGGCCGGAGCATCCGCATGAAGCCCAGCAACCCGAAACGGTGGACGTTGCGTCGATGAATCGCAAGAACATGAGGGCCGCATAACATGTCCGATACCATGCAGTCGCTCGATCAATTGTCGTCGCTGAAGCCGGCCGCGCCGGAAGCGCCGAAATACGTCAAGAAGGTCGACAAATACGGCCGAGCCTATGCCACCGGCAAGCGCAAGGACGCGGTGGCCCGTGTCTGGATCAAGCCCGGCGCCGGCAAGGTCACCGTCAACACCCGAGAGGTCGAAGTCTATTTCGCGCGTCCGGTGTTGCGGATGATGATCCAGCAGCCGCTGATCGCCGCCGCGCGTGCGGGCCAGTACGACGTGATCTGCACCGTGGCCGGTGGCGGTCTGTCGGGCCAGGCGGGTGCGGTGCGTCACGGCATCTCGAAGGCGCTGACCTATTTCGAGCCGGACCTGCGCGGCGTTCTCAAAAAGGGCGGCTTCCTCACGCGCGACTCGCGCGTGGTCGAACGCAAGAAGTACGGTCGCGCCAAGGCGCGCAAGTCGTTCCAGTTCTCGAAGCGCTAAGTGCTTCGTTAGAATTATCGCGAAGTGGAACAACAAAAGGCGCCCGGTTTCGGGCGCCTTTTTTATTGAGCAATTGCCGACGAGTTGAAGCAGTTTTTCCTGAAAACTTGCGCATCGCCGCAAACGGATTGCCAACGCGGCAGTCATAGCGTCACGAAGAAGTGACGGCGTGTGCTGCAATTTCAGCCGCGACGGGAATGCTGCATCACAATCACGGGGTGGCCCATGTCGCTTGATACTTCCACGCTTTATCTCGTTGCCACAATGGTCGCGGCAATGCTCGGAGCCATGCTGCTGCTGTTCGGCAGGCAGGAGAACATTCCGGCGTTGAAATGGTGGGGGACCGCCTATCTGCTCGGCGCCGCGTCGGTGGCGCTGTGGACGATCGCCGGTCCGATGCTTGGCGACATGCTGTCGCTGGCGTTGAACGCCGTCGGCTTCGTGGCCTGCGGCATGGTCTGGAACGCATCGCGGGTATTCCACGGCCGCAAGCCCAATCTGCCGGGGCTGCCGTTCGGCGCATTGGTCTGGGTTGCCGCCGTCATAACGCTGGCGCCTGAAGCTGCGTCACTGCGCATGACGATCGGCGCCGGCATTGTTGCTGGCTATGCCGCGCTGACCGCCAGCGAATTGTGGTCCGAGCGCCGCAGGACGCTGCAAAGGCGCTGGCCGGCGATCGCGATCCCGGTGCTGCACGGATTTGTGCTGATGCTGCCGATCCTGCTCGGTGATTTCCTGCATCACCAGAATCATTCGTTTGGCACCAGCATCTGGGTTACGGTATTCGCGGTCGAACTCGTGCTTTATGCGGTCGGCACCGTGTTCGTCATCTTCATGCTGGTGTCGGAGCGCACGGTAACCGCGCACAAGACGGCGGCGTCGATGGACCCGCTGACCGGCATGTTCAATCGCCGCGGCTTCGCGGAGGCGACGTCGCGGGTGATCGAGCGCGAAGCGAAAGCCGGTCGGCCGGTGACGGTGCTGATCTTCGATATCGACCATTTCAAGTCGATCAATGATCGTTTCGGTCATCCGGCGGGCGACGAGATTCTCAAATTATTCTCCGCCATCGTGGTCAACTCGTTGCGGATCACCGATCTCTCCGGGCGTATCGGTGGCGAGGAGTTCGCCGCCTTGCTGCCCTGTTCGCTGGAAGAAGGCGTGCTCGCCGCCGAACGGGTGCGCGAAGCCTTCGAGGGCTCGGGAATTGTGGACGAAAGCGGGCCGGTCGATACCACCGTCAGCATCGGGGTCGCCGGCGGGCCGGCGGGCACCGAGCTCGAGGTGCTGCTGGCGGCGGCCGATACCGCGCTCTATCAGGCCAAACGCGGCGGCCGTAATCGCGTCGAGGCGGCCGAGGAACTGCCGCTATCGCTGGAAAACTGGCGGCGAAAGACCGCGGGGGCCCTGCGTCCATCGCCGCAGCAATCGGATGTCGCGAGCCTCGCATAGATGTGGTGGACGGCGGCGGTAACCTGCCGTTTACCATTCGATCCATATTATCGGCAGTCATGAACACGCCACGCCGCGATCGGTCCAACACCGCCCTGACCTCGCTCGAAGCGGCGGCCACCCTGGCGCGCGGCGGTTTTGCCTGCATGTTCTCGACCGCAGACGAATATGAGACCGCGCTGATCACGCAGCGGCGTGCGCAAGGCCGCTACGATCGGCCACGAAGCCGCTGGCCCACGGTCATGTTTGTCGGTTGTGCGCTGATGGTCGCCGGTACCGTGCTGTTCCTGAACTGAGTTGCCGCGGGTGCAGGGGACGTCAGGGCGCCGCAAGGCGCCTTTTTTTCTTTGGTGGCGTCACCTTCTGAAATCGGGGCGGCCGGCTTTTGCTATTCAACCGATTGAGCTAGAGACGTGCATCTCAACCAGAGGCCGCTCCAAATGATCACTGAAATCGCACAAATCGACGTCAAGCCGGGCACTGAGAAAGAGTTTGAAGCCGCGGTCGCCAAGGCGCGCCCGCTGTTCCTGCGCGCCAAGGGGGGCCTTGGAATTGAGCTGCACAAGTCGATCGAGAAGCCGTCGCGTTACCGGCTGCTGGCCAAATGGGCGACGGTGGAAAACCACACCGTCGATTTCAGGGGCTCCGAAGACTTCGCGGCCTGGCGCGCGCTGGTCGGGCAGTATTTTGCCGCACCGCCCGAGGTCGAACACACCGAGACGGTATTGTCCTGAGCCTGAGGATGGTCGGGCGGCGGACGGCGTCAAGCCACCACCGCGCCGGTTGCCGCTTCATCGGTCTTGAAATGATCGATCAGAACTTTCACGATCGCCATGAGCGGCAGAGCGAGCGATATTCCCCAGATCCCGAATACGACACCGAGCAGGATCTGGAAGGCGAACAGCGTGGCCGGCGGAATGTCGAGCGCCTGACGCTGGATGATCGGCGTGAGAATGTAGCTTTCCAGCGCGTGAACGCCGAGGAATAGCGCGAACGCGCTGGCGGCGGCGACCCAGCCGGAGGCGAGACTCGCGAGCACCACGATCAATCCGGCAACCAGTGCGCCCACCGTCGGAATGAAGGCCAGCAGGCCGGCCTGGATGCCCAGAATAAACGAGCTCTGGATACCGATGAGCGCAAGACCGATCCAGGTTACAACAAATACCGCGGCCATGGTGATGATCTGCGCGATCAGCCAGCGCTCCAGCGTCTCGCTGATCCGATCGACGATAATGGTTGTGCGGGCGCGATGCCGTGCCGGGGCCATGTACAACAGCCCCGTTCGGTAGACGCCGGGCTGCGCCGCGAAGGTCAGTCCGAGAAACAGCACGATGAAGAAATTTCCGACCGCGCTCACGGTGCCCAGGAGAAGTTTCAGGGTCTGGCTTACGATCGCGCCACCGCTGGAGGCGAGCGCGCCCGCGCCGGGAAAATTATGGGTCGCCGTTGCACCTGGCGTCATCGCGGCTCCCGGTGTTGCCGGCGTCGCCGATGCTGCCGGTGCCGGGGCGGCGTTGCCGAGCTCGAAATAGCTGGTATCGATTCCGTTTCGCTCCAGGAAGGCCTTGACGCCGACCAGTTGCGATTTGATCGTATCGCTCAGCACGACGGCCTGTTGCGCGATGGTGGCGCCGCCGAGGAAAACCACGCCGGACAAAAGCCCTGCGAGCACCAGGCAAACAATGGTCAGCCGCAGCGAATGCGGCCACCGGACGACGCGGCCGAGCATATTGGTCATGGCGTTGAGCGCGACACCGAGCAGCATTCCCGCGAAAATCAGGAATAGGGTCGCGGCGAAATACCAGGTGAACAGCAATAGGGCCGCGAAAGCGACCACACCGATGCCGCCGACGGATATCGCCCATGCCAGATCGCCGCGGGCCTGAAGACGATTGTCGGCCGAACCTGTCACTTTTGTTCCTTTCAGCACAATTGCAGCAGCACTGTTTCGCCAAAAGCGCCCGGGATCAAGCGGCGAAGGCGCGCCGGTTTGAGGTTCTTGCAGGGCTGCGAAGTGGAAGAACAGGGCATAACGTGTTGATCCGCAGCCGGCTGCGAGGCATGATCCGGCCTTGAAGCTGACGCGGGATTGGAAGCCAGGGATGAGGAGGCCGGTGGTCGGTGTGATCGGGAACGCCTATCGCATCGAAAACAGATTTGCCACACAGATGGTCGGTGAGCGAAATCTTCGCGCGGTGGCCGAAGTGGCGGGCGCGTTGCCGCTGATGTTTGCGGCGTCACCTGAAATCACCGATATCGGCGCGTTGCTGGACGCGGTCGATGGCGTGGTGCTGACCGGGGCCCGCGCCAATGTTCACCCGACGCATTTTCGCACCGAACCTGATCCCCGGCACGAACCCTACGATCTGCGCCGTGACGATGTGGCGCTGGCGCTATCGGAAGTTTGCGTCGCCCGCGGCGTACCACTGTTCGGCATCTGCCGCGGCTTGCAGGAGATGAACGTCGCTTTTGGCGGCTCGTTGCATCCCGAAATCCGTGAATTGCCCGGCCGCATGAACCATCGGATGCCGCGGCTGGAAAATGGCGAAATCCATCCCGATCCCAAGGTTATCTTTGCCGACCGTCACGATGTCAGCCTCGTCCCCGGCGGCGCCTTTGCGCGGCTGCTGGGTTGCGAGACGATCCGCGTCAATTCGCTGCACGGTCAGGGCATCCTCGAGCCGGGCGCGAGGGTTATCGTCGAGGGCACCGCGGAGGATGGCACCATCGAGGCGATCCGGATCGCCGATGCGCCCGGCTTCGCCCTCGGCGTGCAGTGGCACGCCGAATACGATCCGCAACGCAATCCCATCAACCGCGCCTTGTTTGAGGCGTTCGGCGAGGCGCTATTGGCGCAGAAGCATCGCGGATAGCTGCCGAGGTCGTCGGTGCCGACAAGCGGCCGGCGTCGGCGTCAAATTGGTTCACAGGAGGTGCGGACGGTGCGCGGACGTTCACAATAGGCCAGACCTCCCAGAGGATTGCTGAACGTATATTGCCGTTTACCCCGGTTCAGCCGGTGGTCTATCTTGATCGTGCACGCATTTCCGCTCACGTAGAGATCGGCGATCACGCTGTTGTTCGGATAATACCGGATCGCCTGAAGATGACTCCTTCCGATCACCCGCACCGACGCTGCGCCATTTTCCGCGGCAGTGGGTTTGCCGCCCAGAGTCGTATCGTAATGCTCTTTCTTGACGAATATCCCCATGGTGCTGCCGGCCACATCCAGGGAGGCATGACGATCAAGACTGAGGGTCCCAACTCCCTCAACGTGAATAGGCAGATCCCTAACAGATGGGTTTTCGCAAGTGGCTATTCCATCGTAGCTGAATTTGGCCCGAAGCGCCGGATCGGCGTGGCTGGAAACGGGCGTGACAACCAGCCCGACAACGAGCGCGATACAGGATGTGCAGGTCAATCTTGTCCGGTTCATAGTCTGATACCCCCTGATAAATTTGTTCGAATGGCATTTCCCGGTATCGTTATTTAAATGGCGGAGCGATCGAAGGCGGCTTTCAGCCCCGCTCCCTGGTTCACATCCTAATGCAATTGTGGACCGGGCAGGAATGAGAACGGGGCCCTTGTCCCGGCCGCCTCGCGTCATTGCGGTGCAAAGCGATCGGGAAAACCAGTCGTCTCATGGGTGATTTCTTGCGAGCAAGTATTTGGAATAGCTTGCGAATCTACGTTGCACTCGATCCAGCTCGCTTCGAGAAAGGACCATCCGCAAATTTAAGTTGAAGTCATGGAACCGGATGCCTCCGAGATTGTTGGTAGCCGCGCCCCAACGCGGCGGGATCATTTCGCGCGACGCCCTCACGCAGATAATCGGCTGTAACGTTCGAAGCCATAAGTGAGCAACTGGCACGAGCTAATCTGAAAAGCTCCAAATGAAAGTGCCGGGCACTTATGGTTGCGAGCGAGTCTTCCGTTCTTCGCGCCGTTCTGGTTGTCGAAGACGAAATGATGCTGCGGATGCGGGCGGTGGATATGGTCGAGGACGCCGGGTTCACCGCCGTTGAGGCCATCAACGCCGACGATGCGCTGGCGATTCTCGAAACCCGCTCCGACATAGAATTGCTGTTCACGGACATCCAGATGCCGGGAACGATGGACGGCCTCAAGCTCGCTTACGCCGTCCATAAGCGTTGGCCGTTGATCAAGATCATTCTGGTATCCGGCCAGTTGAAATTGACCGACGCCGACAAGCCTGCCGACAGCCGCTTCTTTGGAAAGCCGCTCGACGTGAAGCAAATGATTGCTGAACTGCAGGACATGATTGGCAATGGCGCGTTAAAAATCGCCAAGGATGTCGCCGCGATGATCGCGACGGCCCCGCATCCGGAATCGAATGGCAAGGCGATCCGGCCGGGATCATCCGGTTCAACGCAGGAATTCTTGACCGCGGAAAATGACAGCCTTCGCCTGCTGCTGGAGCAGGCCGGTATCGATGCCAAGGTACTGCTTGCTCAGGCCGGCATCGACGCCAAGGAGCGTGAAGCGGCCGACAAACTGCAGAAGCTTATTCTCGAAGAGTTGCATCACCGTATCAAGAACACGCTGGCGACCGTCAGCGCCATTGCTTCCCAGAGTCTGCGGGCGGCAACCAGCATCGAGCACGGTCAACACGCCATCGAAGGCCGGCTGGTGGCGCTGGGACGAGCGCATGATTTGCTGTTGCAGGCCAGATGGGCCAACGCAAGTCTTGAACATACGATCCGCGGCGCGACCGAGCCCTATGTCAGCATCGGCTCCGGTCGAATCTCGATACGTGGTCCCGACATCAGGATAACATCGGGAGCTGTGATCGCTCTCGCCATGACCCTCAACGAACTCTGCACCAACACCACGAAATTCGGCGCACTGTCGGTGCCGGCGGGCCGCATCGAGATTGTTTGGAAGATCGACGAAGTGGCGCAGCGGCTGCATCTGACCTGGTCCGAGAAAAACGGCCCAACTGTCCATGCGCCATCGAGGCAAAGCTTTGGAACCCGTCTGATCGGCACGCTCGGACAGCAGCTAAAGGGCGCGGTCAAGCTTGCCTACGACACAACGGGGTTCGTGTACGTATTGAACGTGCCGATGGCTTCGCTGGTGGCGCCGGCATGACGGGGTCATCATCAACTAAGGTGGTCATCAAACATCGTCATGGCTGGATAGACGCGCGAAGACGCGGTTCGCGCGTCTGTCCAGGCCTCGAAGAGATAGATCGTCTTCCGCGATGACGCTCAGGCCGCCTTGCTCACTTTCTCGACTTTGACGCCGCCACCCTCCAGCAGCATGACCCGGTTGAGAAGCTTGACCAGCGCATAGACGGATTCGATCGCGGGCGCCGCGGTATTGGTCAGCCTGGCCATTTCCAGAATAGAGCCGATCAAGGCCTCGGTTTCGAGCGAGCGGCCGGCCTCGACGTCCTGCAGCATCGATGTTTTGTGCGCGCCGACCGCCTCCGCGCCGGCGATACGCTTGTCGATGGTGACGCGGAAGGTGACGCCAAGTTTCTGGGCGATGTCCTGCGCCTCCTTCATCATGGTCGCGGCCAATTCGCGGGTTTCGGCGAACTGGCAGATATCCACCAGCGTGGCGTGGGTCAGGGCCGAGATCGGGTTGAAGGAGAGGTTGCCCCAGGCCTTCAGCCAGATCTCCGAGCGGATATCCGGCAACACCATTGATTTCAGCCCGGCCTTGATGAAGACGTCGTGCAATTCCCTGACCCGCGGCGTCTCCTTGCCGTCGAGTTCGCCGATCGGGAAGCGATCGCCCTCGACATGGTGAATCACGCCCGGTGCGGTCGCGGCTGCGGCGGGATAGACCACGCAGCCGATGATGCGGCTCGGGTCGATATTCCTGGTGAGGACCCCCGAGGGATCGAGGCTTTCCAGCCGGTGATTGTCGTATTGGCCGCCGAGCTTCTGGAAGTACCACCATGGCAGGCCGTTCTGCACGGTCAGCACGACGGTGTCGGGACCGAGCAGCGAGTCGATGTCGCGCACCACCTGATCGAGGAAATGCGCCTTGACCGCCAGCACCACGATATCCTGTTTGCCGGCCTCGGTCGCCTTGTTGACGCCTTTCACCCGGGCGGTCTGGACCTTGCCGTCATGCCACTCCAGCTTAAGGCCGTTCTTCTGGATCGCGGCGAGATGGGCGCCCTGGTCGATAACGGTCACGTCCTCGCCCGCGAGCGCAAATTTGGCCGCCAGCAGTCCACCGATGGCGCCAGCGCCAACCACGCAGATTTTTTTCTGCCTGGGCGGCGCACCCAGCAAATAGGGACTCGGAAGCACCTGGTCGAAAACGTTGCCGAGGCTGCCGACGCCATCGATCACGATGTCGACGACGTTATGGGCGTCACCCATGGTGCCAGCGCCGAGCGAGGTGCCGCAGGCGATGATGTCGCCCGGCATCAGTGTCACGTCCCTGGAAATGGCGGCAACGAGCTTGTGCGGCGGAAAAAACATGTCGGCGACCGGATAGTTCTGCCGCTCCTTGCCGTTCAGGATGGTCTTGATCGACAGTTTCATCGGATCGACGCCGGTCGCAATCACCGGACCAAATACGCCGAAGGTGTCGAAGCTCTTGGCGCGGGCCCATTGTTCGAACGACTTGTCCTTGCGCAGCAGATCGACGGCGGTGACATCGTTGACGCAGGTGTAGCCGAAAATATAGTCGCCGGCCTCGGCTTCGGAGATGTTGAAGCATTTCTTGCCGATGACGACGCCGAGTTCGCCCTCATAGATGATTTTCCCGGCATAGGTGGCGGGACGCTCGATCGGCCGGTTCGCCGGCCAGTAGGAATTCGGCGCCTTGAGGAACCACAGCGGTTCCTTCGGCTGCTGGAAATCATTCTTGGCTGCGAGCTGGTGGAAATTATTCCACAGGCAGATCATCTTCGACGGATCGCACGGGGTCAGAACCCGAACGCCGGAAAGTTTCAGCTTCTCGCCGTTCGGCTTGGCGCCGGCGAACATATCCCCGGTGTGAACCACGATGGCATCGTCTTCCAGCGTGCCGAATCCGATCTTGCCATCCTGCTCAAAGCGAATCCATTTTGCCATCTGCGAGCTCCCCCTGTGTGGCGGCGTCATTTCGGTTGCGCCGCTCTTTTGTCATTGTAGTCCCGCTGTCGATGTCAGCCAATCATGCACTGCATCATTTGGCGCGCGGCCAATGTCCGCTATAGACACGCATCGCGCGCGGCCGATCAACGGTCGTGCCATCACAGGGAGGATGCCGTGCAGGACCGGAAATGGTCGAGGCGTGAGATGCTTACGGCGTCGACGACAGCCGTGGCGGGCGCGCTTTTCGCGCCGCCGCTAAGAGCCGCGGCGCTGCCGCCGACGGCAGTTACGCCAGCCCTGATCGACGCCGCGCGCAGGGAAGGCAAGCTGTCGTATTATTCGGCGCTCGAACTCAATGTCGCCGAACGCCTCGGCAAGACGTTCGAAGCCAAATATCCCGGCATTGTCGTGCGGGTCGAGCGTTCCGGCGCGGAACGGATCTTCCAGCGGATCGCCCAGGAGCAGGGCAGCGGCATCAATGCGGTCGACGTCGCCAACAGCACCGATCCCTCGCACTATCTCGATTGGAAAAAGAGCGGCTGGCTCGCGCCATATCTGCCCGAGGATGTCGCGAAGTATTTTCCCGCCGATCAGTTCGATCCCGAAGGGATGTACGCCACCTCCTGCGCCTGGCTGGAAGTGATCGGCTACAACACCGGTCTGGTCAGACCGGAGGATGCGCCGAAGAGCTACGCCGATCTGCTCGATCCGAAGTGGCAGGGCAAAATCGTCAAGGGCCATCCCAGCTATAGCGGCGCCATCCTGACCGCGACCTTCTTGCTCGCGCGCGAACTGGGCTGGCCGTATCTTGAAAAACTGGCGCAGCAAAAGGTGATGCAGGTGCAGTCGGCGGCCGATCCGCCGAAAAAGGTACTGCTCGGAGAGCGCGCGATCATGGCCGACGGCAACGACTACAATCTGTTGCTGCTCAAGGACCAGGGCAAGCCGGTCGAGGCGGTATACCCCACCGAAGGCTCACCGCTGATCATCGTGCCCTGCGGCATATTCCAGAGCGCGCCCAATCCGAACGCCGCGCGGCTGTTTCAGAGTTTCTTCTTCAGCGCGGAAACCCAGCAAATGCTGGTCGACGACTATGCCCATCGCTCGTTCCACGCGCAGGTCAAGGAGAAGTCCGGCCACACGCCGCTGTCCGCGTTGAAATTGCTCAAGGCGGACCCGGCTGAGGTGCAGGCGCAGAGCGAAGAGATCAAGGCGCGCTATTCCAAGGTTTTCAGGGTGTGATCGACGGCGCGGCCGTTGCAGCGATGCTAGTTGCGTGGCCAAAATAAAAAGGCGCCCCCGCAGGAGCGCCTTTTGCCTTGATGTCGCGATGTCTGCGGCGAAATCCCGAGAGCCGGTTACAGCGAATAATACATTTCGAATTCGACCGGATGCGGCGTCATCTCGTAGCGCGCGACTTCGGTCATCTTCAGCTCGATATAGCTGTCGATGAAGTCGTCGTCGAACACGCCGCCGTTCTTGAGGAAGCCGCGATCCTTGTCGAGATTCTCCAGCGCCTCGCGCAGCGAGCCGCACACCGTCGGGATCGCCTTCAGCTCTTCCTTCGGCAGATCGTAGAGGTCCTTGTCCATCGCCGGACCCGGATCGAGCTTGTTCTTGACGCCGTCGAGGCCGGCCATCAGCATCGCGGCAAATCCGAGATAGGGATTGGCCATCGGATCGGGGAAACGCACCTCGACGCGCTTGGCCTTCGGATTGGCGGTGTAGGGAATGCGGCACGACGCCGAGCGGTTGCGCGCGGAGTAGGCCAGCAGCACCGGGGCTTCATAGCCCGGCACCAGGCGCTTGTAGGAGTTGGTCGAGGGGTTGGTGAAGGCATTGATCGCCTTGGCATGCTTGATGATGCCGGCGATGTAGGAGAGACAGGTTTCCGAGAGGTCAGCATATTTGTTGCCGGCGAATACCGGCTTGCCGTCTTTCCAGATCGACTGGTGGCAATGCATGCCGGAGCCGTTGTCGCCATAGACCGGCTTCGGCATGAAGGTGGCGGTCTTGCCATAGATGTGGGCGACCTGATGGATGCAGTATTTGTAGATCTGCATCTGGTCGGCCATCAGCGTCAGCGTGTCGAACTTCATGCCGAGTTCGTGCTGGGCGGATGCCACTTCGTGGTGATGCTTCTCGACCTTGACGCCCATCTTGGCCATTGCGCCGAGCATTTCCGAGCGCATGTCCTGCACCGAATCCTGCGGCGGAACGGGAAAGTAGCCGGCCTTGGTGCGGATGCGGTGACCGAGGTTGCCGCCCTCATATTCGGTGTCCGAGTTGATCGGCAGTTCCGATGAATCCAGCTTGAAGCCGGTGTTGTAGGGGGTGGTCTGGTAGCGGACGTCGTCGAACACGAAGAATTCGGCTTCCGGTCCGAAAAACACGGTGTCGCCGACGCCCATCGACTTGACCATCGCCTCGGCCTTCTTGGCCATGCCGCGGGGGTCGCGGTTGTAGGGCTCGCCGGTGGTCGGCTCCAGCACGTCGCAGGT
>Ga0302326_10015013_pt1 | contig 16321 bp, 10 predicted proteins | sample Palsa_T0_3_FD_202264 | JGI IMG/M metagenome (GOLD analysis project Ga0302326, IMG submission 202264) | Peat permafrost microbial communities from Stordalen Mire near Abisko, Sweden - Palsa_T0_3 | ecosystem: Environmental > Terrestrial > Soil > Palsa > Peat permafrost | place: Sweden: Abisko... | reverse complement strand
TTCTCCCGCGAGCCTCGCGACGCCCCTCCACGCCAACGGCGGGCTTGCCGCCCGCCCCCGGCGAGCACTGAAAAATCGCACCGCGATATTCCGGGACTTCTCGGTCCCCTGCCCTCGTCTCGGGCCCGCGAACTCGATCCCTGCTCTCGTCAATAACGCCGTGGTCCCGACGCCGCGCCCCACAAACTCCGTCCGCGCATCCGCCTGCCCCACATTCGGCTCGAAACTCACCGACATGGAGAACTCCGGACGCGTCACGTGTGCGCCGGCGTCCACGCGAGCGTGTGGGCCAATCGAGATTGTTCGGGCATTGCGCGCGCTATCTCGCCCGGAAAAATTCCGCGCGAGGCTCCGCGTGGAGTAACACCACCACGCGATTGCGCAACACAGGAAAACGCAGGTGAGCATGCCGGCAGCACCACGATTCGAACGCACGTCGCCCTCCGCGGGAACACACTTCACGTTCCAGCTTGGCGACGCCAATACCGCCGTGAAACCGCCCTGAGTTGTGAACTGTCAAGCGGACTGCTGTAAGGGGTTACGCGCAATATCTACCCAATATTTAAAAATGTCAATACGTGTTGCATCAGCTATCGCGCCCGCGCTCGCGGCCCGATTTCCTGGCTTGCTCGGGCTCGGCGGATTCACGCGTACCAGTACGCGCTTGCCTCGCGCCGCCGCGCGTCGTTTCCCTCAGGGTCAAATGCGACGTTGACAAATTTCTGCAGCGTGCTTGACTACGGCACGCCATTCAAGGTTGCCTGTCTCCACTTGATTCTCTCGCTCAGCCTGCGTCACCACCACCGGATACGATTTCCCCACGGGCATGCGCACCGTAAATGCATTCAACCTCGCCAAAAACTGGCCCGCTAGCCGATTGCATCAATAGAAGGATTGCCGCTCAATCCGGCTTCCCTCCTTTTTTGTTTTATGGGAAAGCCCGAGCAAAAGTGTGCGCCGTCGGATGAGTCGATGGATGGAAAATGCGATTCAGTCGCAGATATAAGGACGAGCTTTGTGCGAATTGCTCTATTGCAGTTCCCACGCGAAATTCTCCGCGCCCAACGGAATGTCCAGCATTCCATCGATTGGCAAAATCTCCACGGGCAAGCCGCCTTCCCACAACGCCACGCCCACCAGCAGTGATTTTCGTGAATTCAAATCGAAGATTTCCTTGGCCACTCCCACTTCGATAATTTTCTCGTAGCCCCCGCCCACCATCGCCTCCGGGTGCAGCAGGCAAACTCCGCCTTGCTCCAGCACGCAGCCCGCGAACTTCCCTTTCTCCACGCGCACCGTGATGCGCGTCTCGCGCGAATCCCACAGCGTCACGCGCAACTGAAAATCGGGAATCTCCGCGATCGTGGCCGGCTCCGGATCCACGCGCAGATAAAAATGGGTATCGCTGAATCCGAAGCGCAGCTCGCCCAGCACGCGCCGCCGCCCGTGCATCGTTCCGCCGCGCGGATCGGTCGAATACAATCCCGCGCCCAGCCACTCGAAATAACTGGTCTCCCGCCCGTCCACGCTCACTTCCAAATATGTTTCGGGCGCTTCCCGCCGTCCATGCTCGGGCGGTCTCTTGATAGGGTGCGCCAGCGCGTCCGGCGCCGGCTCTCCCAGTGCCGCGTAAATCTCCGTTAAATGTTTCCGGTAAAGCTCGTCGAATTCCCGGTCGTTGGATGAACCGTGTTCGGGGCCATACCACCAGTTCCAATCGCTGCCTTCCGCCGCCAGAACCGCCTCGTAAGCGCGAGCGAGTTGCTCGTCCGATGGTTTCCCATTTGGCCCGGCGCGCCGCGCCGCGCGTCCATAGGTTTCCCGCGCGTCGCGAAGCAAATCCCACGCGCGCACGTCTTCGCGATGCCCGATCCACACGTCGAAATTCGCGTTGATCCACGACGCCGGAAAAATTCCGGCCATCGAGGGAGCGTCCGCGTTCGCTTCCACCGCTTCGCTTGCCGTCAACGCGCGAATCTCCGGATCGTTCTGCACCCGCCGGTAAAATTCCCGCAAGAACTGCCGCCCATTCTCCGGGTAATACTCCCAGGCATTTTCGCCGTCGAGAATTATGCTCACCGTGGCGGTCCTCCCGCCCGGCTCGCGATCTCCGATCGCGCGAACCCTCCGATGCAAATCTTCCGCCGCGGCCGCTGGCCCCATGCGGCTGTACACGAATCCCACCAGGTCCGAAATGTAGTGGTCGCGGAAAAATCCAAACGCCGATTTTCCGCCCCGCTCCAGTTTCCATGGCGTGTACAAATCCGGCCCGTTCTCCGGATACCCGCCGGGGTCGCGCAAAAATCCTACATTCCGCGTCCGCCCCAGCACGCCCTCGTCCGTCGCGAACCACTTGAATCCCAAATCCATCGCGATTTCCAGCGCTGCATCCGAAACCGAGCCTTCCGATGGCCACAGCCCCGCCGGAGGCTTCCCAAAAACTCGCTCGTGATATTTCCGCGCCCGCGCCAAATGTTCGCGTGCATCTTCGGGATAGCGAAACGCAGGCTGTGGCAGCGGCGTATGCGAATTCGAAACCGCCGCCACGTCCGTATCGCACAGCAAGGGCAGAATGGGATGGTAGTAGGGTGTCGTCGAAATCTCGATCTGTCCGCGTTCCGCCGCCAGCCGGTACTCCGGCAGTACCGCGCCGATCAGTTCCAGTTGCTTTTCGCGCAGCGCCGATTTGTCCGCTTCGCTGTAGCCTTTTCCCTTCGCCGCCAGCGCATTCACGATTGGATCTTTCGCGATGTACTCCTCGTCCATCCAGGCCAGTTGCGACAGCAATTGCAAATCGCGCCAGTCCCGCGTGTCGAATTGCGCCACACACGCTTCCGCCCCGCCCGAGGCCACCCGCGCTTGCAATTCCGCAAACCGCGGCCAGCGCTGTACGTAATTTTCGTTCACCTGAAACGAGCGTTCCAGGATTTCCCGCTTCTGCTCGGGCTTCAATTCCTCCGCCGCCGCGAACGCCATCTCGAACCAGGGCTCGCGAAATTTTCCGCTGGCGTACTCTTCGATCTGCTCGGCCAGCAGCGGAACGAAATTGTAAGTAGCGTGCACCCCGGGAAATTCGCCGAGGATCTTCACCATGCCCCAGTAATCCTTCAAGGCGTGCAACCGCGTCCACGGCAACAAATAGCTACCCGAAGCCGGGTCACGATACTGCGGCTGGTGCATATGCCACATCAGAACCAAATTTACGCGACTCAATTCGATCGATCCTTTTGTAGCCAGCCCAACTCATCCATATACAAACTGCGCCAACCTCGCAGACACTTTGGAGTGCGGCGGCTCGCCGCCGCTTTGCTGACGATGAAATCGCCACCCAACAATCGCGAAGCGCCGCACGCCGAAGCGGCCGTATCGCGAGGGCGTGACGAAGGATATCTCTTCGATTTCCACCTCGCCCAGCCTTCCTGCGCTAGCCCCGCCTCGACCGTCAATCCTTCGCCCACGCCTCCCCCGCAACGCTCCCCACCAGTCCCCAGCACCATGCTAGAATTTCGCGTTCACTACATGCGTCTTCTCGATAAGTATATCGGCCGCGAAGTAGCCTCCCACGCCCTGCTGGGCCTGGCCGTTTTCACCTTCGTCTTCTTCGTCCCGCAACTCGTCCGCCTCATGGACCTCGTCGTCCGTCACTCCGGCGGCGTTTTCACCGTTGCCCTGATTTTTCTCTGCTCCCTGACGCCCGTTCTCGCCTTCACCATTCCCATGGCCGTCCTGGTCGGCGTCCTCATCGGCCTCGGCCGCCTCTCCGCCGATAGCGAAATCGTCGCCCTGCACGCTTCGGGCATCAGCCTGCGCCGTCTGCTCGTGCCCATCGGCTTCGTCGCCTTCGCCTGCGGCCTGGGCACCTTGATTCTTACTTTCTGGGTCAGCCCTGCCGCGATTCGCACGCTGCGCGGCCTCGAAGAGCGCGTGCTCATGTCCCAAGCCGCGTACGCCATCCAGCCTCGCGTCTTCGACGAACGGTTTCCCCACTTCATATTATATGTCCAGGATGTCGAAGCCGCAGCGACCCGATGGCAGGGCGTGTTCTTGGCGTCATCCGACTCTTCCTCGGCCACCAGCGTCACTCTCGCGCAAGACGCGCAAGTCATCGACGGCGGCTCCCGCGATCAAATCGAATTGAATCTTGGCCAAGGCAGCCAGCACGATTACGACCCACGCGAGCCCAACCATTACAACGTCACCACCTTCGGCCAGAGCGAAATTCCCATCGACCTGTCCGCCGCCGTCATCGGGCCAAAAAACGTCGCCCTCTCCAACGCCGAACGCTCCATGTTCCAACTCCGCGCCGACCACGGGCCTGACTGGCGCGACGCCCGCGTCGAATTTCAGCGCCGCATCGCCTTCCCCGCCGCCTGCCTCGTCTTTGCCCTTCTCGGCGTCCCCATCGGAGTTCGCCCGCGCCGCGGCGGCCGCGCGGCGGGCTTGATCCTCACCCTTGTCCTGGTCGGCGGCTACTATTTCATCTTCGTCACCGGCACGCACATGGCCCAGCAAGGCTCGCTGCCACCGTGGCTGGGAATCTGGGGCGCGAATTTCTTCTCGCTCGCGCTGGGTTTCATTTTCCTGCGCCGCATCGAACGCATTCGCAAGCCCAACCGCCTGGTCGCTTGGGTCGATTCGCTCTTCCGTCGCCGCCGTCCCGCGCAGCGACTCGAGTCCCAGGCCGCTCCCATCCCCGTTCCCATTTCCAATGGCAAGCTTGCCAAGCTCAACGGCACTGTGCCCGTCGCCAACGCCGCCGTGGCCCCCAGGCCGGCCGCGGCCGAGGGCGACACCGTATCCTTCCCGATGCTCATTGACATTTATTTGCTGCAGCGCTTTTTCTATTATTTTTTGGTGCTTATCTCGGGCTTCGTCATGATCTTCGACGCCTTCACACTTTTCGATTTGCTCGGCGACATCTCCAAAAATCACATTCCCATCTCGGTGGTTCTGAATTATTTCCGCGAACTCATTCCGCTGATGGTTTACCAGCTCGCGCCGCTCGCCACTCTGGTGGCCACTCTCGTCACCCTCGCCGTGATGGCCAAGAACAACGAAGTCATCGCCTTCAAGGCCAGCGGCATCAGCCTCTATCGCCTCGTCCTGCCCCTCGCTCTCGCCGGATGCCTCATCGCCGGCGGCATGTTTCTGCTCGACGATACCTTTCTCCCCTACGCCAACCAGCGCCAGGACGCCCTGCGCAACCAGATCAAGGGCCGCCCCGCGCAAACCTACTTTCAACCCGCCCACCAATGGATTTACGGCGAGAACTCCAAAATCTATAACTACGAACTTTTCGACCCGGACCGCAATCTTTTTGGCGGCCTCAGCGTCTTCGAACTCGATCCCGTGACGTTCCAGATGCGCCGCCGCGTCTTCGCCACCCGCGCCACTTGGGAGCCTTCCGAAAATACCTGGGTGCTCACCGGCGGCTGGATTCGCGACTTCGACGGCCGCCGGGTCACCCGCTACCAGCCCTTCAAAGTCGAATCGCTCCCCGAGATTTCCGAGCCGCCCAGCTATTTCCGCAGGGAGGTTCGCCAGTCCTACCAAATGAACTGGCGCCAACTCGGCGAATATATCGTCAGCCTGCACGCTGCCGGCTTCGACACCGCGCGTCTCTCCGTCCAATGGCAAAAAAAATTCGCCTTCCCCCTGATCGCCGCCATCATCGTCTGTCTCGCCGCCCCGTTCGGCTTTCTCGTCGGCACCCGTGGGGCCATCGGGGGCCTCGCCGTCGCCATCGGCATTGCGATTATTTACTGGGCCACCGCCGCCCTCTTCGAGGCCATGGGCTCGGTCGGCCAGCTCCCTCCAATCCTGGCCGGATGGGCCCCCGACGCCATCTTCGGTTTCCTGGCCGTCTATTTCTTCCTGAAAATGCCCACCTGATTTTAGCCCGTCCAGCCGTTGCACGATCTGCGGTTGCCTCCTCCGCGTCCTCCCGCCCTTCTCCTCATTTCTCCGTGTTCGTCTTCTCGCCTTCCTTTTTTTCGCCCGCCCGCCAATTTTCCGGCTCTGCCGCCGGTTGCCGTCGCGCCCACACCCGCTTTTGGCCGTCATCCAGAGGAGCGCGGCGACGAAAGACCTGTCTTCGATTTCCGCCGCGCCCGGCCTCGTGCGGGTTTCCCTGTTCCTCAACACCCCTTAAAATTTGGCTAGAAGTACCATTGGCGCCTCCGCCCCCCTCCGCAAAAATGTCTTCAGGCGCAGGAAACTCTAAATTCAAGGAACGCGACCGAGGCGGTCACGCTCCCGGACTTGGGAAAAAACGATGAATCTCCGATTCGCTGCAGTCGCTGTCCTGCTAGGCTCCGCCGCTCCGGCATACGCCGGCACCGCTGTCTACACTCAATGCGGACCGCACGACGGCTACATCATGCTTTACCGCTCCACCCAGCAATTCGACGAGCTCGCCAAGCTGCGCTGCGGCCAGCAATTGGAAGTGCTGAGCAGCGCCGCCAGCTACCTCCAGGTCCAGACCGTCGACGGCAAGACCGGCTGGATACTGCAATCGGATGTCACCAGCGATGCTCCGCCAAGCGCAGTTTCCGATTCGGCTGCCGCGCTCAACACTCCGGTCCGGCATTACGCCACCGACGTCCCAGCGCTTACACTCACCAACCGCTCGATTCTTGACCTGCATCATGCGCACGCCAGCTCCGACGCCATCGTCAGCAAGATTCGCTTTTCCGATTGCGCTTTCCGCACCTCGGAATTCGATCTGCGCGAACTCAAAGCCGCGGGCATCTCCGATAAGGTCATCCTCGCCATGCTGGAGAAGCAGAAGCCGCTCGCCGCATCCACCAACGTCCACGAGCTTAAGCTCGTGGTTCCCGGCGGCACCGCCGTGGAAGTCGCGCTAAGCCGTGAAGTCAGCGCCGAGGAAGTTCAGGAAGGAACGGTCGTCAACATGACCGTTGTAAAGGATGTCGTCGTCAACGGAGTTACCGTGGTCGCCCGCGGGGCCTCCGCCCGCGCCCGCGTGATGGGTGTCCGCAAGCCCGCAAGTTTGGAACGCACCGGAGAGGTCGCCTGGTTCATGCAGGATGCATCCGCTGTGAACGGTGACGCGCTTCCCGTGGGCTTCGCCGCCAAGCAGCCCAATCTCGTTCCCACCGGACGGTTCGAAGGCTACGCGTTCCTGCTTTCGCAATATCGCAAAGGTGCCCCGGCTCTCGTCCCCCACGACCGCACCTTCATCGCCGTCGTGAACGCCGACACCGTTCTGCGCGTCCCGCAACAGGTTGTCACCAAGCCGGCAAATCCGCCTGCCGACAGCACCAGCGCGGCGAATTTGTTCGCCCGCTAAAGCAGCTCGCCCAATCCAACGCCGCTGTGGAGTCTGCGCCCGCCAATTCCGCAGCGGCGCCAAAACAACCCGCGCTGAGACCCTCAGGTTTTGCTTTTGTAGCGGCCGCCTTCCGGCGGGCGAATTGCCTTTCGCTTTTTGCTTCGCGGTGCCTCGCGCCGTTTCTTCACCGCCGTCCGGCTCTGCCGCCGAACGCCCATCGCCACTCACCCGTTTTTGGCCGTCATCCAGAGGAGCGCCTTTCGCGACGAAGGACCCCTCTTCGACGTAAGCGTCCGGCGTATCTCCTTGCTCGCGGCGCATGACCTCTCTTCGATTTCCGCCTCGCTACGCCAATCTCGGCCCTCGCAAAATCCTCGCCGGAAGAAATAGAATCCCCTTCAGCAATCCCAGCACGCCCTCGACCGCGATCCCCACAATCCGAAACGGCAGCAAAATCAGCCACACAAGCGGATATGCCACCAGCGCCAGCAAAGCCAGCGGCCAGCACAGCACCAGCAGAATGCACCACAACAAAAAGCGCATGGAATCTCCCTCCGGACCCTCATCCCCAGATACGCACGAAACCCTGGAAGTGTTCCTCACCCCGGCAACAACGACCGTATTTTCTGCGTCACCAGGTCGATTCCCACGTCGTTGTATCCACCCTCCGGAATAATCACGTCCGCATACCGCTTCGAGGGCTCTACGAATTCCAGATGCATCGGCCGCACGGTGTTCATGTATTGCTCGATCACCATTTCCATCGTGCGTCCCCGCTCCCGTATGTCGCGCTCCAGCCGCCGGATGAACCGCAAATCCGCGTCTGTATCCACAAAAATCTTGATATCCATCAATTCTCGCAGCGCCTTACTCTCAAAAATCAAAATCCCTTCCACGATAATCGCCGGCAGAGGCTCGATGCGCACCGTCCCGCGCAGCCGCTCGAAATTGGGGAAGTCGTAGGTGGGCCGCTCGATCGCCTGCCCGGCCCGCAGTTTTCTCACATCCTCGGCCAGAAGCGGCGTATCCATGGAATCCGGATGGTCAAAATTGAGCTTGACCCGCTCTTCGTACGACAGGCCCGGGTAGTCGCGATAATAATTGTCCTGCTGCAGGACCACCACGCCGGTATCCGACAGCGCTTCGATAATCCGCCGCGTGATCGTGGTCTTGCCCGACCCCGTCCCTCCGCAAATCCCAATAATCAACGGAAGCCCATCAACCTGTCGCGTAGTCACCTTCCTCTAAATCTCCGCACCCTAATCCCCCATCTCGCCCAAGTTCGCCATCGAAGCCCAGGCTTCTTTGGGAGTGCGGCGGCTCGCCGCCGCTTTTTCAACCTCCACGCCGCCGGCCAACGCCGCCTCATTGCTTTCCCGAACGGTTCCTGCGCTTTGCCGTTGCCCCGGTTCACGTGTCTTCCCGACAGAGAGCCGCATTCTCGCCCGCTCGCGCGCCGAAGCTGCAAAGCAGCGAAGGCGTCTCGAGGGATCTCGCTTCGATTTCAACGCTGCGTTCGTAGTCCTAACGCCGCCTCGTTTTCGCGGTTTTTCGCTCCTCAATCACCGCCTGTGCCGCGGCCAGCCGCGCAATCGCCACCCGAAATGGTGACGCGCTCACATAATCCATTCCCACGCGATGGCAGAATTTCACGCTCTCCGCATCTCCGCCATGCTCCCCGCAAATCCCAATCTTCAGCTTCGGCCGCGTCTTTCTCCCTCCCGCAATCGCCCACTCGATCAACATTCCCACTCCCGCCACATCCAAGGTCTGAAACGGGTCGGAGCCGAAAATTCCGGCTTGGCGCTCGTCGATATAAACCGGCAGGAATCGGCCCGCATCGTCGCGCGACAGTCCCATCGTGGTCTGCGTCAGATCGTTGGTGCCAAACGAAAAGAACTCGGCCACTTCCGCGATCTCTGCCGCGAGGAGTGCGGCGCGCGGCAACTCGATCATTGTCCCCACCGCATACTCAAGTTTTACTTTAGCCTTGCGAGTGATGGGGTCGGCGACTTGCCGCGTGCGCTGTGACAAAATTTGGAGCTCTTTTTTGTCCATGACCAGCGGATGCATGATTTCAGGTAACACATGAACGCCCCGCTTCTTGCAATCCACTGCAGCTTCAATGATCGCCTCAACTTGCATGTCCAGAATTTCAGGATAGGTGATGCTCAGCCGGCAGCCCCGATGGCCCAGCATCGGGTTTGCCTCGTGCAGTTGGTCGACTCGCTGCGCCACGAACTCCGCGGAGATGCCGATTTTCTTCGCCAGCTCCGCCTGTTTGGCCGGCTCGTGCGGAAGAAATTCATGCAACGGTGGGTCGATCAGCCGGATCGTGACCGGAAAGCCGTCCATCGCCTCGAATATCCCGATGAAGTCGCGCCGCTGAAATGGCAGCAGCTTGCTCAGGGCCTTCCTCCGGTCTTCCACCGTTCCGGCGAGAATCATTTCCTGAATGGCCAGTTGGCGTTCCGCGCTGCGCTCCGGAAATTCGAAGTCCTTGAAGAACATATGCTCGGTGCGGCACAGCCCGATGCCCTCCGCGCCCATCTCTCGCGCCAGGCGGGCGTCTTGCGGCGTATCCGCGTTGGTTCTTACCCGCAATCGCCGCGTCTCATCGGCCCATTTCAAGAGGGTCGCAAACGCCTTCGGTGGTTCCGGACGGATCAGGTCCACTTCGCCGGTATAGACCGAGCCATCGCCTCCGTCGAGCGTGATCCATTCGCCTTCCCGCACGGTTCGTCCATTCGAACGCACCGTCCTCGCGCCGTGATCCAGTTCCATCTGCTCCGCGCCCACGATGCAACATTTTCCCCAGCCGCGCGCCACCACCGCCGCGTGGCTGGTCTTGCCGCCCGTCGCGGTCAGGATTCCCTGCGCCACATACATCCCGCCCACGTCTTCCGGGCTCGTCTCGTGGCGAACCAGAATCACCCTCTCGCCGCGTTCCGCCCACGCTTCCGCGTCCCGCGCGGAAAACACCACTTTCCCCACGGCCGCGCCCGGCACCGCATTGTTTCCGGTGACAAACAATCTTTGCCGTAACTCGCCGCGCTGCGTCTTCGGGTCCAGCACCGGATAGAAAAGCCGCTCCACGTCTTCCGGCTTGATGCGTTCAAGTGCTTCTTCAACTTTGATAAGCTTCTCGTTGGCCATGTCCACGGCAATTTGAAAAGCGGCCGAGGGCGAGCGCTTGCCCGTCCGGGTCTGCAACATGTACAGCTTCCCTTTCTCCACCGTGAATTCCATGTCCTGCATGTCCCGGTAATGCTTCTCAAGTTTTTGGCGCACGCTTTCCAATTGCTTGTACGCGCGCGGCATCACCTTCGTCATTTCTTGCAATTGCAGCGGCGTGCGAATTCCCGCCACCACATCCTCGCCCTGCGCGTTGAGTAGAAATTCCCCGAAGAAAACTTTCTGGCCGGTGGACGGGTCGCGCGTGAAACACACGCCCGTGCCGGAATCTTCGCCCGTATTCCCGAAGACCATCTGCACCACGTTCACCGCTGTGCCGAGCGAATCGGAAATCTTCTCGGCCTGCCGGTAGGTCCGCGCCTTCTCGCCCATCCAGGATTCGAAAACCGCTCCGATGGCGCCCCACAATTGATCCTCCGGGTTCTCCGGAAAGGCCGCGCCCTTCTTCTGCTTGAAGTACGCCTTGTATTCGGCGACCAGCTCTTTCCATCCGGCCGCACTGACGTTCGTGTCATCCTTGACTTTCAGTTTCGATTTCAACGCGCGCAATCGTTCTTCGAGATCCTCTTTCGGCAAACCGTTCACCACTGCCGAATACATCTGCACGAACCGCCGGTAAGCGTCCCACGCAAATCGTTCGTTATTCGTGGCGCGCGCTAACCCTTCGACCGACTTATCGTTCAGTCCCAGGTTCAGGACCGTCTCCATCATTCCGGGCATGGAGCGCGCCGAACCGGAGCGCACGCTCACCAGCAAGGGATTCACCGCGTTCCCGAGTTTTTTCCCGGTGAGCTTTTCCAGTCTCTTCAAATACTTCACCACTTCCGCGCGAAACTCCTTCGGATATTTCCCTCCGTACTTGAGGTAGTAGCCGCAGGTCTCCGTGGTGATCGTGAATCCCGCGGGCACCGGCAGCCCGATGCGGGTCATTTCCGCAAGGCCGGCGCCCTTGCCTCCGAGCAATTCGCGCATCGCGCCTGTTCCTTCCGCCTTGCCCGCCCCGAAGAAATACACGTATTTCATCCCTGCCTCCAAGTCGTGGTGAGCCCCAAAAAAAAGTTAAGCGAAGCTGAACCCTATAAAATAAATCGCCGTAGCCAGAGCGATCCTTCGTCAGCCCGACATTTCGTGTTTCACTTTAAGGAACGCCGAGTCATCGGATTCCCACCGACCATCATCGGGCAATCAAACCTCGGCTGCGCTCCATGATTCCCGTCGTCCGTCCGACACCTCATGTTTCATCTGAACCAACGCCGACACCCCCGAATTTGCCGCCGCCGCGTCCCGCACTTCGGCGAATCGGGCGAATTCGCGTCCATCCATCCGGCTTCGCCGCCGAATGCTCCGCGCCACTCACCCGCCTTTGGCCGTCATCCAGAGGAGCGCCTTTCGCGACGAAGGATCTCTCTTCGATTGTTACGCCGAGCGCAAAAACTCCGCCGCACTTCCCACCCGCCGTTACGCCGGCGAATTCCCTCGTCCTTCCTCCCCGCCCAGCTCCGAAAAATCCGCCACCGTTGAAAACTCCTTCAACAAATTCGCGAGCAGCGCGATACGGTTCGCCCTCACATTCTTGTCTTCAACCATCACTAGGACTTTGTCGAAGAATTCATCGATGGCCGGCCGCAGCTCCGAGACCGCCTCAAGTGCTTCTCGATATTTCTTGTTTTTCTTCTTCGCCCGCGAAGCCTCTCCAATCCGCTGCGCCGCCGCGTACAGTTCCTTCTCCGCCGGCTCCCAGAGCAATTCCGCGTTCACCGTCGCGTGCGCGCTCTCGCTCCCTCCCGCCGATTTCTCCAGAATATTCTTAATTCGCTTGAACGACGCCGCCAGCGGCGCAAAATTCTTCATGTTCCGGATCGCTTTAACCGCCGCCACCCGCTCCGCCGCGTCCACCAGATCGTCCGCGCCCGCCGCGAACGCTGCGTTAATCTCGTCGTAGGCGTACCCGCCCTTCTCCCGCAGCATGAATTTCGCCCGTTCCAGCAAAAACGCCAACACTTGCTTCTGCACGGCTTCGGCCGCCTCAATCTTAGGTGCGTGCTCTTTAAGCCCCTTCGCCGCCGCCGAAATTGCCGCCGATAAAGACATGGGCAGTTTCCTTTCGAGAATAATCTTTACCACCCCCTGCGCCGCCCGCCGCAAAGCGAACGGATCACTCGACCCGGTAGGCACCGCGCCCACCGCGAAGAATGCCACCAGCGAATCCAGCTTGTCCGCCAGCGCCACCGCGCACCCCGTCAAATTTCGCGGCAGCGGATCATCAAGTCCCACCGGCTTGTAATGATCGTAAACCGCCCACGCAATTTCATCGCTCTCGCCCTGTGCCCGCGCGTATAGCCCTCCGACAATTCCCTGCAACTCCGTGAATTCCCGCACCATTTCCGTGACCAGATCGCATTTCGCCAGCTCCGCCGCGCGGTCCGAGCCCGCCACATCCGCCTGCGACACGCCGCCGCTGAACCATTGCTCCGCCAGCCACCGCGCCAGTGCCCGCATCCGCTCGACTTTATCGGCATAGCTTCCCAAACGCGATTCGTAGGTGACCGCCGTGAGTTTCGGTAATTGATCTGCCAGCCGCGTCTTCTGGTCCGTCTCCCAGAAAAATTGCGCATCCGCAAAACGTGCTCGCAGCACCCTCTCGTGTCCCGCGCGCACCAGGCCCTTCGCGTCGCCCGGCAGGTTGATCACCGCCAGAAAGTGCGGTGCCAGCTCTCCGCCTTTCGATTCCACGCCGAAATATTTCTGATGATCGCGCATCACCGTAAGCAGAATCTCGTCCGGCAGCGAAAGATACGCCGGATCAAAATCGCCAATGATGACGGACGGATACTCGTTGAGATAGGTCACCATCTCCAGCAGATCCGCGTCTTCATGCGTCCGCAAACTCTTCTTCGCCGTGATCGTCCGAATTTCCGCATCAATTTTCTTCCGCCGCGCCTCGGGCCGGCACAGCACAAAATTCTTCCGCAACTTCGCTTCGTAATCCTGCGGCCCATTCAGCGCAATTTTCGAGCTTCCCAGGAATCGATGCCCTTCCGTATGCGCCCCCGCCGCCACATCCGCGAACGAAAATGGCACGATCTTCCCGTTCAGCAACGCCACAATCCAGCGCACCGGGCGGATAAATCGCGCCTTCCCGATTCCCGTCCAGTGCATCGACCGCGGCCAGGAAATTTCCGCAATCACCTGCGGCAAAATCGTCGCAAGAATCTGCGCCGCCGGCTTCCCCGTCACGAACTGTTTCGCCGCCAGGTACTCGCCCTTCGGCGTCTGGATAATGGTCAACTTCGAAACCGCCATGCCCTGCTTCTCCGCAAAACTCATGGCCGCACGGGTCGGCTCGCCGACATTGTCGAACGCGATTGCCTTCGGTGGCCCGGTAATCTCACGCACCACATCTTCTTGTTTTAGTCGAAGATTTTTGGCGATGGCTACCAACCGCCGCGGCGCACCGAACGTTTCAATTAAACCTCCCGCCGCACCCTCACCCATAAGTGCGTTCGCCATAAAATATTTCTCAAGCAACGCTTTAAGTTCCGCACACGCCTTAACAATCATTCCTGCGGGAATCTCTTCGCAGCCAATCTCCAGCAAGAGCTCCCCGCGCACCTTCATGCTCTTCTTCATGCCCGCACCTGCGCCGTAGAAATAACTTCAGATGTCGGCGCGCCTGCTCGCGCACTCATCTCCGCACTCTGCTCGATCCACGCCGCCGCCACCCGCGTCGCCAATTTCCGCACCCTTCCGATCATTGCCGCGCGCTCCGTCACCGAAATCGCGCCGCGCGCGTCCAGTAGATTAAAAAGATGCGAACACTTCAAGCAGAAGTCATACGCCTGCAAAACCGGAAATCCTAGCTTGGCGGGAGCCTTCAATCCCGCGTACAGCGAAAGCAGCCGCGCCGCCTCCGCCTCCGCCAAATCAAATTGCTTGCGAATCGATACTGCGTCCGCGAAATCAAAGCTGTATGCCGAAAATTGCTGCTCCTCCGCGAAGCGCACCTGCCGGTACGTCACCGTGTCCGACCAGCGCACGTCAAAAACATTGTCCACGCCCTGTAAATACGAAGCGATCCGGTCGAGTCCATAGGTAAGCTCTACCGAAATCGGATCCAGATCCTGTCCTCCACTCTGTTGAAAATAAGTGAACTGGGTGATCTCCTGCCCGTCGAGCAGCACCTGCCAGCCAATTCCCCACGCTCCCAGCGTCGGCGATTCCCAGTTGTCTTCCTCGAACCGAATATCGTGCTCCTTCAGATTAATTCCCACCGCCTCCAGGCTCCGCAAATACAAATTATGCACGTCCGCCGGCGCGGGCTTCAGAATCACCTGCAGTTGAGTGTGCTTATACAGCCGGTTCGGATTCTCGCCATACCGCCCGTCCGCGGGACGCCGGCTCGGCTGCGCGTACACCACCCGATACGGTTGCGGCCCCAGCACCCGCAAAAAAGTCTCCGGATGCATCGTCCCCGCGCCCACTTCGATGTCGTAAGGCTGCTGCAAAATGCAGTCCCGCTGCGTCCAGTATTCTTCAAGTTTTAGTAGAAGATTCTGAAAGCTCAGCCCCTTCAATTTCGCGGCAGCTTTCGCATGTTTTGCTTTCACTTTTTTCACGCCAACGACTCCAGGAGTGCCCGTGCATTCAATTTGCGGCCAATTTGATGTTCGATCAGGTCGAGCATAACATCGGTCAGATCGCGCGCGGTCCGCGGAGCGACCATTTCCTCCGTCAATTTATCCAGCCTTTCCGCCAAAATTCTCCGCGCCGCGCCCAGCGCCACCGCCGATAAAGTCCGCATCCCCGGCCTGCGGCATTTGCTGCACGCCATCGCCGAGGCGCTCGCCGAAAAATATGCCGAGTCCTTTGCTTCCAGCGCCCTGCCGCAGCGCGCGCAGCGGTCGAGCGCCGGCAGCCACCCGCCCAACTTCACCGTCCACAGCGAGAAATACGCCAGCGGCAGCTCCGACCGTTTCGTCCGCTTGATCATTTGCGCCGTCAGCAGCAGTAAACGAAAATTCGCATCCGACGCCTCGTGGTCCGGCAGCACCGTCTCCGTAACTTCGCTCAAAATCGCCAGCGCCACTCCCGAATCGTAATCGCTGAAGGCGCTCAGAAACGATTCCACCAGCTCGCACTCGTTGATGCGCACCAATTCCTTGTTGGCCTTCTCGTAGAACCTCATGTTCACGTGCGACAATCTCTCCAGCGTCGACCCGAACCGGTTCTTCGTCTTGCGCGCCCCCGAAGCCACTCCGCGCACGCGCCCCATCGACCGCGACAAGAAGCTAACCAGCCGGTCGGCTTCCCCCAGCGGATACGTCTGCAAAATAATCGCCTCGGATTCGTGTACCGGCATCAGCTTCGCAACGCCTCTTTGGAGTGCGGCAGCTCTGCTGCCGCTTTTTCAACCAAAGCTTTACTTCCGTCCGCCCCGGGAGCCACCCAATCGCCCGGTACCGCGGCAGGAAATCTTCCCGGCCGCATCCACCCGCCGACGCTAGCTGACCAAATACGCTCCGTCATTCATCCCAACCCTTGGCCGCCGTCCTCGACGGGCGCCAGCGCGTCGAGGGCCGTCATCCAGAGGAGCGCAGCGACGAAGGATCTCTCTTCGATTGCAGCCCGTTCCCCGACTGCGCGACTTCTTTTCGCAGTTTTTCTCGTCTTGTAGGCTTCGCGCACCACGCAATATTCAAACGAATTTTTTTAGCACAGCGCCCCATCTCGCGCAATTGCTAAACCGCTTTCAACTATATAATCAATCTCCGCGCGCATCGAATCAAACTCAGGAGACGAACGCTTGATTCCTCTGAAGGACTTAACCCCGCG
>Ga0302326_10015012_pt1 | contig 16322 bp, 11 predicted proteins | sample Palsa_T0_3_FD_202264 | JGI IMG/M metagenome (GOLD analysis project Ga0302326, IMG submission 202264) | Peat permafrost microbial communities from Stordalen Mire near Abisko, Sweden - Palsa_T0_3 | ecosystem: Environmental > Terrestrial > Soil > Palsa > Peat permafrost | place: Sweden: Abisko... | reverse complement strand
CGCAACCCGGGGCTACGTCTCAACAAGTAGTCGAAACCGGCTTCGTGACCGCCGCCGAATTGGCCGCCAGCCGTCTGCTGTTGAGGGTCCTCAGGATCAAGTTTTGGAGCGCCCCCGATATAAGGAGGGCGAGACCCCGTACGTCCTTCTAAACTTTCTGATGAAATGACTTGGGTCGCCAGCGCCGATAACATGGAAGACCTCCTTGACTGGAAGGGAGGTGGTCTCGAGCAAATGCGCTGCCGAGCGAAGCTTGAGATCTTGCAGATATTTAGCTGGGCCTACACCTGTCTCGCGACGGAACAGATGCTGGAAATAGGAGGCCGAGATTCCAACGGCTTGGGCCAGTTCGGTAATCGCAAACTGACGGTTGGCCGCGCTGTGGAGCATCTCCAAGGCTCGCTGGATTCTTGCATCCAACAATCTGCTGGTTTGGGCTTCCAACTTGAGACCCTTCTTTCCCGCAAAGGCCGTCGAGTCGCAACAGCGACTTGCTCTCGAACGAGTAGCTCGACCGCGGTTCGCTGCTACCGGCCGCCGAGTTTAGTTGGGAACCAACACCTCGGTATCCTGACAAACATATTACGAGACCTTTGCTCAACTAGCAATAGGATTCCAGGGGTTCAGTATCTTTTTCTTCAGTTATTCGATAACCGTTGTAGTATCCGCAGTACTGCCACAACTGGCCAAAACTGTCACCAGTAGGCATTGAGCTCAACGCGTCAATCTAAGTCCGGCGGTGAAAGGAAGGTGCAAGGCTGTGGCTCGGTTCGCGTTTTTTGCTTGCTCTTTACTTAGCAGGCTGCGGAAAAATGGGTTGCTCAATTAGTGAGCGAGTGTCTCTATCAAGTTCACGTGCAAGATGAAGCGCCGCATTCCTTCGCCAGTGCGATATCCTTCAGTTATAAGCGTCGGCTGCGCCGTTGGAGGGTTCCATGAGTTTCCGCGAACAACTTCACGCATACATTGCGCAACTGGAACAACGTCTGCGTTGGAGGAGTGGGGCAAATCGACGATTACGGCGGCGATGGCGGTCCGGCAGGCGTACAGCCAGGCGGAGAGCCTGACGCTTAACCCTGTCAGCACAGGCTCTTCGGCGCCCGCGCCGCCGGCGGCCTTCCAGTAAAGCTGGCGGTCATTCGGTCCTTTACGCCCAGAGGAGTACGCGATGCGGGATGATCCATCGGGAGACGCAATACGACGGACTGGATGGAAGGAAGCCGACCAGCGTCCATGTAGCACCGCTGTCCGAACTTGAGAAAATCTCGTTGTAGTAGCCCGCATAGACCGTGCCGCCGGCTGCGCTGAACGCCAGAGTAATCAACTCCCCCGGAAAGGAGGTGTTTTGCGCCCAATGCGCGCCGCCGTCGGTACTCCCATATAAGTTTCCCTCGGCGGAGACCGCCAACAAGTGGGAGCCAGATGCCGGGTCGACAACCAGACCGCCGCCGTAAAAGTTTGGAGTCGGCGTTGAATCCCGTATCCCGGCCACCCATGAGAATCCCCCGGAAGTTGTCCTAAAGATCGGGTCGTGGTTGCCGGACAGGCCGGGTTGCAAGTCTGAGGCCGTCGGGAAGTCGACAGAATTGCTGCTGCCCACCACCGTTACGAGGCGGTTTGGTCTATAATCGGTGACGTTGGATGAGGAGATCGAAATGCAGAATGCGATGCAAGTCTTGAGGGCGGCGACCTGTTTGTGTCTGCTTTTCGCCGTGAGGATGCCCGGGCAGCAGAAACTCACGTTCACGACGTTCGAGGCGCCGGGCGCAGGTACGGCCGCCGACCAGGGTACCAACCCGATTTCAATCAACGCAGGGGGTTTTACAACCGGATGGTATACGGACACGAGCGGCTTTAGTCACGCATTCGTGCGTGCGCCCAATGGATCTGTTACAACGTTCGATGCTCCCCTGGCGAGCAACGGCACCATCGGCTTATCCATCAATGCGGCGGGGGCCATCGTGGGATATTCCGAGGACGCAAGGGGTGTATATCACGGCTTCGTGCGCGCTGCGGACGGCGCCATAACCATGATCGACGCGCCCGGCGCGGGCACTACTGCCGCCCTTGGAACCCTTGCCTGTGGCATCAATGCGGCGGGGACGATCGCGGGGTACTATGCCGACGCGAACGATGAACTTCACGCCTATGTGCGCGAAGTGAATGGCACCGTCACCACGTTCGATGCTCCCGGCGCAGGCACCGGCCTTGGCCAGGGCACCAGGGCTCTGTCCATAAACCCCGCCGGGGTCATTGCAGGATATTACCAAGACGCGAGTGGTGCGTTTCATGGTTTCGTGCGCGCTCTCGGTGGCGACATAACCTCGTTCGATGCTCCGGGCGAGGGGCCTGAGGGCACCTACGCCCTGTCGATCAACGGCGGGGGCGTCGTTACCGGTTATTACGTTGACGCGAACTATGTGGACCACGGCTTTGTGCGCGCTGCGAGCGGAGACATAACGACATTCGGCGCTTGCGCAGTCGCCAACAGGGATCAGGGGACTCTTTCTCAATCCATTGGCGCGACAGGATCTGTGACCGGATATTGCGTCGACGCGAGCTCTATGTATTACGGATTTGTGCGAGGCGCCGAAAATGGCGCAATAAACAGATTTAGTGCTCCCGGCGCAGGGACCGGCGGCGGCCAAGGCACCTACGCTTACAGCATCAACGATGCGGGGGTTATTGCAGGATATTACGTCGATGCGAGCGGTGTGCATCACGGCTTCCTGTTGACTCCGTAACTCTCCGCCGCCGGCCATAAGGTCACTCGGTGACAACAGAAGCCGCGGGGGGTCCATGGCGGGCGCGATGAAGAAGGCCGGGTACGCGGTCGAGTCCTTCAGACCCGAGGGCGGAGAAAGGAGCTACCGGATCAAGGGGTAGGTCTCCGCGAACAAGCCGCTGCCGCCATGAACCGCGATCAACTGGTCGAGAACCTGCTGCAGGCCATTGCCGAGGATATTGAGTGCGATGGCTTGATGGCCTTCCTGGCTGACGGCCACCCGATTATGGAGGCCTACAAAGCGCTGGTGGCCCACGACCAGGACAAGGCCAAAGGCTAATCCGCGAATCTCCATTCCTTTCGTCCGCCCGGCTCCGGCCGCGCGGCTGCCTCGCGGTTACCCGGATCACCATCAATCGCGCGCTCTCAGCGACGCCAACCTCCAGTGCACCCGCCCGAACTGATCGCCTGAGCTTTTCCACCCGCGTTTCCGACGCTCTGTTATCCTCTTCCTTATGCGCTGCAACCTGCTAGCTCCCTCCGCTCTCATTCTGGCTGCGATGTCTCAATTCGTCTCTGCCCAGGCGCCTGCCTCCGTGGCATCGCGTGTAGCCGCGCAGAATGCGCTTTTTGAGGACGCGTGGCAGGCCAACCTCAAGATGAATCCCATCCTGGCGACTGCCGTTGGCGACTACCGCTACAACGACCAACTCAGCGACTATTCACTCGCCGCCCCCGCGACGCGCCACCAGCGTGACCTTAGCGACCTGGCCCGAATCACGGCCATCGATCCTTCCGGCTTCCGCGAGCAGGACCTAATCTCCCACGACCTTTTCCTCCGCCAGCTTCAAGAGCGCGTCGAGGACTACGACCTCAAAGAGTTCGAGATGCCCCTCAGTGCATCCGGTGGTGGCGGTGGCATCCATGCCAACCTCGCTGACCTCCCTCTTTCCATGCCATTCGAATCCGTCAAGCACTACGAGGACTACATCTCTCGCCTCCACCAGATCCCTCGGGCCTTCCTCCAGACCGAGGAAGTCCTCCGCGCCGGAGTGAACGATCACCTCGTCCCCGTCCGATTCATCGTCGAAAAGATTCCCGGCCAGGCTGAAGGTGTGATCGCCTCCAACCCCTTCATCCTTCCCCTTAAGAGATTCCCTGCCAGCTTCTCCGACGCCGAAAAGAATCGCCTCACCGAACAGATCACCTCAACTGTCAACAACGAGGTCTTTCCTGCCTACAAGCAGTTCGCCGCCTTCATCACCACGGACTACATCCCCCACGCCCGAACCACGCTCTCCGTAGATTCCCTTGGCGGCGGCAAACGTCGTTACCAGACCACTCTTCGCCGCTTCACCACCACGGCCCTCACGGCCGGCCAGATCCACGAGATCGGCCTGAAAGAGGTTGATCGCATCACCACAGAAATGGCCGCCCTCGCCAAGGCCAACGGTTACCGGGACCTCACCACCTTTCGCGATCACATCGAAAACGACCCCAAGTATCATGCCGTCTCCGCTGAAGCCATCGTCGAAGACTTCCGCAAGTACATCGCCCAGATGCAGCCGCATCTGCCTGAACTCTTCAATCTCCTGCCAAAGACCGCAGTCACCGTCGAGCCCATCCCTCCTTTCCAGGCCTCCGCCGCAACCCACTATCAGAGCGGAACCCCGGACGGAAAGCGTCCCGGCCGCGTCTCCGTTGCCGTCTCCGACGCCACCCACCGCAGCTACATCAATGACGAGGCTGTCGCGTATCATGAGGGAGTCCCTGGCCACCACCTCCAGATCACCATCGAGCAGTCCCTCGCCGGCCTCCCCGAGTTCCGCAAGCACGGCGGAAACTCTGCCTACACTGAGGGCTGGGGACTTTACGCCGAGCAACTCGGCAAGGAGATCGGCCTCTACCGGGACCCGGGTTCCGACTACGGCCGCCTGCGCTCGGAATTGTTCCGGGCGGTGCGTCTTGTTGTAGACACCGGCATTCACGACATGGATTGGAGCCGCGATCAGGTCGTGGACTACATGCGCAAGTCCCATGCCGTCGACGAACCCACGATCCAGGCTGAGACGGACCGCTACATCTCCGGCCCCGGCCAAGCCTGCAGCTACAAGCTCGGCCAGCTCAAGATTCGCGAGCTACGTGAACGCGCCAGACAGCAGTTAGGCACAAAGTTCGACCTCAAGACCTTCCATGATGAGATCCTCTCCGGCGGTGCCCTCCCGCTCGATGTCCTCGACGCTCGCGTCGACCGTTGGATCAGAGCCCAACTCGCCGCAGCTGCCAACTGACTTCAGTCCCTCGTCCCCAGGCCTCGCCCAGAATAGACAAAGCGCGGGAAGGTGTCATTGGCTCGGGCCGGGGGCACTACGAGGCGAATAACGCTAACTCGCCCGGCAAAGGCAAAATGTCTGATAAGCGACTTCAAACCGGTGGGTGTGCGGGTAGGGCCGGTGTCGGTTGCTCTTCCCAATTCGATTCTGGACGGTATGCCCGGGTGGCGCCACCAATCGCACGCTTCCTCGAACGGGACTTCCTAGGCGTTTGATGGTGGGAAGGGGATTTCGCAACAGGAATGGAGAATCGCGCGGGCCAAGCCCGCCGTCTCGACCATTCTCCGAGTGGCCGACTGTACGCCCAGTACAATGAAGCACATCCGCGAGTAGGTTTAGACGGCCAAGTGCTACCTACGTTGCACAAGGCCAATTCCAGCCGGCGTCCAGAACGTCGTCAGTAGGTTTAGGCCCGTTCGTGGTGACAAGGCCCGGCGCAGGCACCGTGGGGAAGGCCGTCGAGATCCTGGGGACCAATCTGAGGGGCACGACCAACGTCAGCTTCAACGGCACCGCGGCCGCCTTCGAAGTGGTTTCGGACACCCTGATCGCTACTACCGTGCCCGTCGGCGCGAGCACTGGCACAGTCCAAGTGGTAACGCCCGGAGGGACACTTTCGTCAACGCACCGTTCCGGGTGCGGCCATAAAGGCTACGTCGGCCTTCGCCGTCCGTCCTTGGGCATACAGCGCGTCGCCCAGCCTGTCGCGCCGCGAGCAGGTCCAGCATGCGCGCGTCCTTTCCGCCGGAGAGCTCCGGTTTGCTCAAGGCATACCCATTTTGGCATATTACGGGTTGACATCTTACCTGAATCGATGCATACTCAGGCAAGATGTCGACAGGAGAAGAACAGGAACACCTGGCGTTGCTCCAAGGCACGCTCGATCTGTTGATCTTGAGAAGGCTGATCTTCGGGCCAGAACACGGACAGGGCATCGCCCGCGCAATTCAGGAGACCTCCGGCGACGAGTTGTTAATCGAACACGGTGCTCTTTACCCCGCGCTACAGCGGCTCGAAGCGAGGGGATGGATCAGCGCCACCTGGGGCATTTCTGAGAACAACCGCCGAGCGCGATTCTACACGCTGACGAAAGCTGGCCGGAGACAACTCGCGCGCGAATCGACGCGCTGGCGGCGCATGGCTGCGGCCATTGCTCGTGTACTCGGCCCCGATACTTCAGAGGCTTGAAGTCATGTTCTGGCGTAGGAAACAGAGAGATTTCTCGGCGGAAATCGAGGCCCATCTCAGCCATGAGATCGACCGCCTACGGAGCGAACCGGGAGTATCCGATGAGGAAGCGCGGGCGGTGGCTCGGCGCGCGTTCGGCAATCTCTCCGCTGCCGAGGAGACATTCTATGAAGCCAGCCGCTGGATGTGGTGGGACCATCTCCGCAACGATCTCCGTTACGCGCTACGCCTGATGGCGCGGGATTTGCGCCTTACCGCGATCATCGTCATTACGCTGGCGCTCGGGATCGCAGCCAATTCGATCATCTTCAGCGCAGTCCGTGCGGTACTTCTGCGCCCGCTCCCATACTGGCAACCCGATCGATTGGTACAGGTATGGGACAGCGGGCCCCGATCTGGCGGAGAATCTGACTGGGTTTCCTTCCCGGACTTTCGCGACTGGCGCGCGTCCAACCGGGTATTTGAGGAGATGGCGGCGTGGCGATTCGCGATACTGACGCTCAGCGGAGGGCGCGAGCCCGAAGCCATCCCCGGCCTCGAGGTGACAGATCGGCTGTTCACCGTGCTTGGTGTCAAGCCAGCGCTCGGGCGCACGTTCTTGCCCGGCGAAGACAGGCCGGGCCGGGAGACAGTGGCGGTGATCAGCCACGGTCTATGGCAGCGCCGGTTCGGCAGCGATGCAGGGGTAGCCGGCAGCCGGGTCAATATTGCGGGCAAACCCTACACCATCATCGGTGTTATGCCTCCGCAATTCCGCTTCCCCAGCAGTATACCCGGCGATAACGACGTCGTCCCTATCGACCTTTGGATTCCCATGCGCGCCGTTCCGGATCTGGAGGAGCGCGGCAGTCACAACTTTTGGGTTGTTGCCCGCCTGAAGAAGAGTGTGTCACTCTCTCAGTCCCAGGCGAACATGGACGCCGTAGCGGCGAATCTTGCGCGCCAGTACCCAAACACGAACAAGGACATGGGTGCCACTGTCTTGGGGCTCCAGCATCATCTGACCTCCGCTGTCGCTCCGGTGCTGGCGATTTTGTTGGCAGCGGTCGGGCTAGTGATGTTACTCGTGTGCGCGAACGTCGCGGGCCTTTTGCTGTCGCGAGCGCAAGTTCGCTCCCGTGAGCTAGCGATACGGGCATCGCTCGGCGCGGGGCGCGGCCGTCTCATTCGCCAAGTACTTACCGAAAGCATGTTGCTAGCAGCCTTCGGTGCGACGACCGGTCTTGTCGTCGCCCGGTTCGGAGCAACCTTACTGGTAAAATTCGGGCCTGAGAACATCCCGCGATTAAGCGAGACCGCCATTGACGGACAAGTTGCGCTGTTCACTGCGGCCGTAGCGCTGGTAGCCGGGTTGCTCTGTGGCGTGGCGCCCGCGCTCCTTGCTGGAGGCTCGGAATTGCACCGATCCCTGAAAGAGGCCGGCGCGCGTGCAACGGCATCGCGACGAAGTTTAATGGCGCGAAGCCTTCTGGTTGCCGCCGAGATGGCACTCGCGGTCGTATTGCTGACCGGCGCCGGTCTGCTGATTCGCAGTTTTTTGCGCGTCATCCACGTCGATCCGGGCTTTCGGGCAGCCAATGTGCTCAGCGTCATCGTAGGCCTTCCGGACTCACGCTACTCAGATGCGTCAAAGCAAACGGCTTTCTTCGAAGAACTCGTGCGTCGCCTGCGTGCGACCCGGGGCATTGAAACCGCAGCCGTTTCCGACTCGGTGCCTCTGAGCGGGAGCAATGACCAGGGAGCCTTTCGCATTGAAGGCCGCCCGGAACCCAAGTCCGTCGATGACGGTCCGCAGGCCAACAGGCCGCGCGTTTCGAGCGAGTACTTCGCGACCATGGGAATTCCGCTCCTCCGCGGCAGGCTGTTCAACGAACGCGATCGGGCAGGTTCGGCGGATGTTGCCGTGATCAGCGACTTGGCGGCCCGTATATACTGGCCGGGCGAAGACCCGATCGGGAGGCGCGTGTGCGTCGATTGGGCAGCCAACGGACGGCCGATATGGCGCGAAATCGTCGGCATCGTCGGAAGCACGCGGCACTTTGGTCTCGAGGCGCGCCAAAAAGCAGAGATCTACCTTCCGCACGCTCAGTTGCCGAGCCAGTTCATGTTTCTGTTGGTGCGGTTCAAGCCAGGGCAGTTAACTGCCACCGCGGCTGCCATCCGACATGAGATTACCGGCCTGGACCCGGACCTGGCGGGTATCGGCTTCCGCAGCATGGATGAGCTTATCGGCGTGGCCGAATCCCGCCGGCGGTTTCAGGTCATACTGATGGTTTGGTTCTCCGGGCTTGCGGTCGTTCTTGCCGCGATCGGAATCTACGGCATGATGGTCAACACAGTAGTGCGGCGCACGCGGGAGATTGGCTTGCGGTTGGCACTCGGGGCGGCCCCGCGCGATGCAGTAACAATGATTTTGAGCAACGGGATGGTGCTCGCGGGCGCTGGGATCGCCGCCGGGCTCGTCGCCGCCATTGCATTGATGCGGTTCATCCGGACCCTCCTATTCGGTGTGTCGCCGTTCGATGTACCTACATTCATGGCCGTCGTCGTACTGCTGGTACTGATTGCGTTCGTCTCGGCGTGGGCTCCGGCCCATGCAGCAGCGAGAGTGGACCCCGCCGTCGCGCTTCGCGAGGAGTAACACGGCGAGGCTCCGTAGGCTTGCAGAATCCGAAATCGACTCAAGCGCGCTCAGCACATGCCGCATAGCTGGCGATAAATTGAATTGTCGGGTGGCGAATAAGGCCCCGGCCTGTCTCAGGGACCATCGCGTCAAGGCAATCCACAGCCAGGTCGGTGCGATGGACGGCCGCACCGGCTGGGACGAGTCGGCAACGCGGGCGGAAGCGACTCGCTACGCGCGCGGGCAACAGACCTACCCGGCGCCGTATAAGAAGGTGGTCGGCAATCTGATCGGCGCTCCCAGGGCTGGCATCAGGGGCTGTTCCGCGCGACGAGCCGCAAGACAAGAGAACTCGCGGACGGTCCCATGTCGTCAAACGGCAACTCACAGATTCCAAAATCCTTGTGGAACCAGCGGACGGTATCGAGTTCGGCTTTACGCCGACGCAAACTACAGTTATGGCCGGCTGTGCATCGCCATGGAGTTGGCAAGACGGTAATCATTGCTTTCCTCCGCTGGTCCTCCGCTGCTCCAGCGGTGGCCCTTGCGCACGGTAACAGTTTCTACAACTGCCCGGCATTTGCGGTGGTGCCGGAGTGTCCAACGTGGAGACGGCGCTTGCCGGCAAGCCGCGCCGTCGGAAGCCCATTGACTGACCGCCGGCTCTCACACTAAGGGATGTCCCACCGCTGAAACTCCCCTATGCCTCTTCAAGACGTTGACAATAGCGACCAGAAGACCTATTCCGCCGGCTGGGCCTACAGCGCTTTCGGTCGTCTTGGATATCGCGTCCACAGTGAACCTACTCGTCACGAGTCCCCTTTCCTTTCAGTACATCGCGCCCGCACTATCCGCGGGAGGCTCGGCCAAGGCTGTTATATTGGGACCCGGAAGGCGGCAGCCCACCTTCCAAGCACAGCCGGCAAGAACAACGGAGCGAGGAAATGACACTCATTAGCAAACCCAATCAGTCGAAAGCTTTTGGATGGCCGGGCATGGCGCCCAGATGGACGCATGGAGGAAAGGATGGCGTGGGAACCGCTTATGCGGCTTCCAGCCGGATCTGGTTCACGTTTTGGGACGGCATCGTAACCGAAGTTTATTATCCGACGGTGGACCGGCCACAACTCCGTGACCTGCAGTATCTCATCACCGACGGCAAAAGCTTTTTCCACGACGAAAAGCGTCATCTCAAATCCAAGCTGGAATGTCTGCCGGATCACGGCTTGGGATACTGCTGTACGAATTCGGATCCAGCCGGGCATTATGCCATTGTCAAAGAGATCATCGCCGACCCGCACCTGGCCTGCATTCTTCAACACACCAAGCTAACCGGTGACGAATCGTTCCTCGCCAAACTGCGGCTCTACGCCCTGTGCGCACCGCATCTCGAAGTCGGCGGCTGGGGCAACAACGGCTATGTGGCGCAGGTGGCGGGCCGAACGGTCCTGATTGCGGAAAAAAAAGGAACATGGCTGGCGCTGGCGGCCACGGTTCCTTTCTCCCGTGTTTCGTGCGGTTACGTGGGGAGGAGCGACGGCTGGACCGACCTGGCTGGCAATTTCCAAATGGACTGGGAGTTCGATCACGCCCCCGACGGCAACATCGCCCTAACGGGAGAATTGGATTTGACCGGCACCCGTGAATTTACCTTGGGCCTGGCCTTCGGCAGCAGCCAGCACCACGCCATCTCAACGCTCATTCAATCGCTGAGTACGCCCTTCGCGGAGCATAGCAAGCGGTACGTGGAACAATGGGCGCGATCATGCACCTGCATCCTTCCGTTGGAGACGGTCTCCGGCGATGGAGGTAACCTTTATCGCACGAGCTTCAGTCTGCTCCGCGCGCACGAAGATAAGTCGTATCCTGGCGCTTTTATCGCCTCGCTCGCAATTCCCTGGGGAGAAGCCGCGGGCGATGAAGACCAGGGCGGTTACCACCTGGTATGGACGCGCGACATGGTCAATAGCGCGAATGCCATGATGGCCGCCGGGGATCGTGCCACCCCCTTGAGAGCATTGATCTATCTGGACGTCTCCCAACGGGAGAATGGAGGTTTCGCCCAGAACTTCTGGATTGATGGCGAGCCCTACTGGAGTGGAATCCAACTCGACGAAGTCGCTTTTCCCATTCTGCTCGCCTGGCGGCTCAAACGGGAGAACGCCCTTCAGGACTTTGACCCGTACCCCATGGTCATGCGAGCGGCGGCTTACCTTGTCCGGCATGGCCCCGTGACTCCGCAAGAGCGCTGGGAGGAGGTCAGCGGCTATTCCCCGTCCACGCTGGCGTCCAACATTGCCGCTCTGATCTGCGCCGCATGCTTTGCTCGCGAAAGGGGCGATGCGCCGACCGCGAAATACCTGGACGAATACGCCGATTTCCTGGAATGCCATGTAGAGAGCTGGACGGTCACAACGGAAGGGACCCTGCTGCCTGGTGTAGCTCGCCATTACATGCGGATTCTTCCCGAGAGCGCCGATAATCCTACCCCCGAGGAAAATCCAAACCGAGGAAACGTCACGATCGCGAATCGCCAGCCCGGCGCGCAGAGCGTCTTTCCAGCCAAGGAAATCGTGGATGCCGGTTTTCTGGAACTCGTGCGTCATGGAGTCCGCAAGCCCGATGATCCGCTCATTGTGGATTCACTTAAGGTCGTGGACGCAGTGTTGAAGGTCGAGACTCCCTTTGGCCCTTGCTGGCACCGCTACAACCACGATGGATATGGACAACGCGATGATGGGGGCCCCTTTAAAGGCTGGGGCCGGGGGCGTGTCTGGCCGTTGCTCACGGGCGAACGAGGGCACTACGAGTTGGCTGCCGGGCACGACGCAAAGCCATTCGTCCGGGCTATGGAAAGCCTGGCCTCATCGACTGGCCTTTTGCCCGAGCAGGCGTGGGATAGTGCGGATTTGCCCCAAGCCTACATGTCCTGTGGACGGCCAACCGGCTCGGCCATGCCACTGATGTGGGCTCACGCGGAGTACATCACGCTGCTTCGATCCTTGCGCGATGGAAAGGTATCCGATCTGATTGACGACGTTGCGAAACGGTATCTCGGCTGGCGCGCGGACCGCCCATTATTCGAAGTCTGGAAGCCTACCCGGCAGGTGCGGCGCGTCAGCCCCGGCTATGTGCTTCGCATTCAGGCGCCGGGTTCTTTCCGGCTGCACTGGTCCGGCGACGAATGGCAAACCGCGCAGGACACTCCCTGTTCGACCACTACCCTGGGAGTCGAGTTTGTAGACATTCCAATTCCCACGGCGCAGCAGGCGCCCATCCGTTTTACGTTTTTCTGGCCGGCAAGCAATTCCTGGGAGGGACGCGACTATCTGGTGTCGATCGCCGGTTGAGCCATGTACACTCCCCACACCTACCCGATTGCTCTCTTGATGATGCTGTTCAGCATGCTCTGCTGGGGCAGTTGGGCCAACACACAGAAGATCGATAAAATAAATCGCGGCGATTCGAGCTGTACTATTGGGGTTACATGTGGGGCGTTCTGGCGTGCGCGCTTCTTTTCGGTCTTACCATCGGCCGGACGAATCCTAATGCTCCTGTAAGTTTCTTTTACAATCTCCATAGCGCAGCCACCCGCTCTCTGGTTGAAGCTTTCGTTGGCGGAATGATTTTCAATCTCGGAAATCTGCTTCTGGTGGCCGCCATTTCGGTCGCAGGCATGGCGGTCGCCTTTCCCTTGGGCGCCGGCCTCGCCCTGGTCATCGGAGCGGTTCTCAATTACGTGGTTTCACCGGCCGGCAATCCATTACTCATCTTTGGCGGGATTCTGCTGGTCTGCGCCGCTATCGCCGCGAACGCCATGGCCTATCGTGGACTGTCGAAAGGCGCCAAGGCGGGCGCGAAAGGAATTGTCCTAAGCCTGCTATGTGGCGTGGTGATTGGACTCTTCTATCCTTTCGTCGCGAAAGCCTTGACCGGAGAGAACCATCTCGGGCCGTACACGGTGTACTTCGTATTTGCGTTGGGCGCTCTCGCATCCAACTTTCCCCTCAATTATGCGTTCATGCGGCGGCCGGTGAGCGGATCGCCTCTTTCGATCGGGGACTATTTACACGGCGGAACCGCGGTGCATGCCTGGGGAGTTTTGGGTGGTCTCATCTGGGGAACCGGGACCGTCTGCAGTTTTGTTGCCGCCTACACTCCCACGGTGGGGCCGGCAACCTCGTTTTCGCTGGGCGAAGGCAATACTATGATTTCCGCGGTCTGGGGCGTTTTCGTGTGGAAAGAGTTTCGCGGCGCCACGCGTGAGGTAAAGCACTTGCTCGCGGTCATGTTCGTCCTTTTTATGATGGGCCTGGTATCCATATCGTTAGCACCGGTGTTCCGATAGAGGATATGACTGCGCACAAGGGCGACATGATACCTTCTACACTGGCTCGCCCCGGCGCCGCTCCCTTCTGGTTGGCGGTGTTGCTCACGGGTATCGGCACGGGTATTGCCGCGGCAGCGCTGACCCGGCTGCTGGAAATGGTGCAGCACATCATGTGGAACGGCTCCGGCGCCAACCTGCTGGACGCTGCCGGGCATGCGGGTGCGGGGCGGCACATTCTGGTGTTGCTGGGCGCAGGCGTACTGACGGGCGCGGGGCAGATTGCCCTGGGGCAGCTATCCAGCGGCAACGGAATCGACACTACGGCGGCCATTTGGTTCCATGCGGGGCGGATGCCGGCTTGGCGTACTTTGGGCAGCGCCCTGCTTTCCGTGATCATCGTTGGCATGGGCGTGTCGCTGGGCCGCGAGGGCGCGCCGAAACAAGCCGGCGCGGTGATGGGCAACTTCTTTTCGGACAGAGCGCGCTTGTCCGATGAACAACGCCGGCTTTTGGTGGCCTGCGGCGCGGGCGCCGGGATGGGCGCAGCTTATGGCGTGCCGTTGGGCGGCGCGCTTTTCGCGCTGGAGGTGATGCGCGGGCTGCTGGCGCTTAGGTACGTGCTACCCGCCCTTTTCGCTTCGGTGGTTGCCACGGCGGTTTCGTGGTTGGCGTTGCCGGATGCGCCGACCTACCTCATCCCGGCTTATCCCGGCTCCATTTCGAGCGTGGTATGGGCGCTCGTTGCCGGGCCGGTCGCGGGGGTGGCTTCGGTCGGCTATGTGCGGGCTATCACGTGGGCCGATCGCAATAAGCCGAAGGGCTGGCGCCGGCTCACAGCGCCGCTGCTGGCTTTGGGTCTGCTGGGCTTGGTCTCGATCTGGTTCCCGCAGTTGCTTGGCAACGGCAAGGACGTCTCGCAGCTCGCGTTCACCAACCAGGGCGCGCCAGCCTTGCTTCTGGCGCTGCTTGCGCTGAAGCCCGCCGCAACCGCGATGTGCGTGCGCAGCGGCGCTCCCGGCGGCTTGTTCACGCCTACCCTCACAGTCGGCGCACTGCTCGGCGCGGTACTGGGGCACGCCTGGTCGTGGTTCTGGCCCGGCGTGCCGCCCGGCCTGTTCGCCGTGCTCGGTGCGGCGGCGGTTCTGGCGGCCACCACGCAAGGCCCCATCTCGACTGTGGTGCTGATGATGGAACTGACCGGGCGGGACAGATCGTTTATCGTGCCGCTGTTGCTGGCTGTGGGTACCGCCACTCTCGTGGCGCGGACCATCGAACCGCGCTCGATCTATGACGCGCGCCTGACCGACGCGGAGGTTGCGGAACGCCAGAAGGCGCGTGAACTGCCACCGCGCTAGCTGTGGCTGCAAATCTGTGGGCCGGCAATTGCAACAGCACCGGCGTTCGGATGGAAGTATATGGCTACGGACAATCGTTACGACGTCATCATCATAGGAACGGGCGCTGGCGGAGGTACGCTGGCTTACCACCGGGCGCCGTCGGGGAAGCGAATCCTGCTCCTGGAACGGGGTGGTTACCTGCCCCGGGAGAAAGACAACTGGGATGCGCGGGCCGTGTTTGTCGAATCCAAGTATAGGGCTAAAGAGACGTGGCTTGACAAGGATGGCAAGCGATTCTATCCCGGCATTCAGTATAACGTTGGCGGTAACACCAAGGTTTATGGCGCGGCGTTACTGCGATTCCGCCAGCAGGACTTCGGAGAAGTCAAACACCACGGCGGGATCTCGCCGGCGTGGCCATTAAGCTATGCGGACCTGGAGCCTTACTATACCAAGGCGGAGCGCCTTTATCATGTCCACGGCCAGCGCGGCATCGATCCGACGGAAGGCCCCGCCAGCGCGCCCTATCGCCATCCGCCGGTTAGTCACGAACCACGCATTCAAGAATTGTTCGACGATTTCCGGCGGCTGGGGCATCACCCCTTTCCTTTGCCGCTCGGCATTCTGCTTGACGAAGAAGATGGAAAGGCCCTGCACAACAGTGCCTGTGTGCGATGTGCCGCGTTTGACGGATTTCCATGCCTGGTAAACGGCAAAGCCGACGCGCAGGTGATCTGCGTGGATCCCGCGTTGGAGCACTCCAACGTCGAACTCCTGACGGGCGCCTATGTCGATCGCCTCGAAACGAACCCATCTGGACGTGTGGTGACCAAAGTCATCGTCACGCGTAAGGGTAGCGTAGAAGAATACTCGGCGGACGTCGTAGTGGTTTCCTGCGGAGCGGTCAACTCGGCGGCGCTGCTTTTGCGTTCCGCGAACGAGAAACATCCCCGAGGCTTGGCAAATAGCTCGGATGTGGTCGGCCGGCACTACATGCGGCACAACTGCTCGGCCTTGATGGCCATTTCCAAGGATCCCAATCCCACCGTGTTCCAGAAGACTCTGGGATTGAACGATTTCTATTTTCGCTCGGACGATTGGGAGTATCCGCATAGAGCAGCCTGGTACGTAACATAGTGAGTTTGCCGCGCTGCAAGGCTGAGCGTGCATGTATGTACTGTCGTTTTGACTTATCACAATGAATCGTAAGGATTTAAGTATTTCGGATGCCTCTGGCCGAATTAGCGTTCAGCGGGATCGGTAAACGCTGCGCGACTTATCGCGCCTTAACTTCCCAGAGCTCCGCTCTCCGCGACGTACGGCGTTGGTTCTCGAAATGGGCCCTCGAAAGCGGCTCCAATGCTGCCATGCCCACACCGGTGCTGGAACAAGGCCGACGCAATGCCCGTCTGGGTTGGTTGTTGTTCTGCTCGGCGCATTCGCCTTCTTCCATTACCGGAACCCGCCCGCTCCTGTCGTGACCGCCCGCTTCGAAATCCCACCTCCCGAACGCGCCGTCTGGGTGCGCTCGATTTCCCGGTACCTTCCCCGGATGCGTCGCGGACACTGTTCGGCGCCGCATCCCCCGACTTCCGGAAGCCGACCATTGAGTTTTGTATTACGATCAACAGGCCACCCCGTCAGTCCGGCGGCGTTGAGTCGAAAGAAAGAGGCAAATGAATATGGCGATAGGGATCTACCTCTCTGCTGCTGGTATGTCAGCGGCGAAATACGACGAGTGCATCAAGTTATTGAAAAAGGCCGGGGCGGGCAACCCGTCTGGCCG
>Ga0302326_10015011_pt1 | contig 16323 bp, 10 predicted proteins | sample Palsa_T0_3_FD_202264 | JGI IMG/M metagenome (GOLD analysis project Ga0302326, IMG submission 202264) | Peat permafrost microbial communities from Stordalen Mire near Abisko, Sweden - Palsa_T0_3 | ecosystem: Environmental > Terrestrial > Soil > Palsa > Peat permafrost | place: Sweden: Abisko... | reverse complement strand
GGCGAACACATTCAGATCGGTTCGCAGGGTTACCCGATCGTTCATATCGTCCGAGTATTTGCCTTCCCAAAAGAAAGTCTTACCAGGCACGCGTTCCAGACCTTCCAGGTCGATGCCCTTGCCGGCCAGCAGGTCCACATCCTCCGGGGCAAAATCGTCGCCCACCACCGCCACCAGCTTGACCGGCGCAAAGTAACTGGCGGCCAGTCCGATATAGGTGGCGGCTCCCCCCAGCATGCGGTCTACTTTGCCATGCGGCGTTTCCACGCCGTCATACGCCACCGACCCGACTACCACAAGAGACATCGCTTGATTGTAACAAGCGATAGCGGCAAGTCAGGCAGAAAGGCTTGCCACGAATTCGCGGCTGGGCGCCACCAGATCCCAGGAGTCCTTCCGGAAGCACATATCGATGCACCACCAATCGATGCCGGGAACCTTGAGAAGCTGCGGAGCGAGCGCCTGGAAGTCGACATTGCCTTTGCCGAATGGCACGTGCGCGCTGGTTTCCTCACCATACAAACTTCCGTCGGAGTCAATCAGGTGGATGGCGCCGATGCGTCCGTCCAGCTTCCGTAGCAATTCCGACGCTCCTCCCGGTAGTGTTTCGCGCGCGGCATGCTGCCGTGCGCCCACCACGGCGCACATGTAGGCGTGACAAGTGTCGAACAGAATCCGGAAATTGGGATGAGCTACGCGCCGGTGCAACACTACAATCTCGGACGGTTTGTTGAACACAAAGCCGGGCTCAAACTCCCAGACCACACGGACGCCGGCATCCTGCGCGATTTGTGCGCACTCCCGCCACAGGTCAGCTACACGGTTGAAGCATGCGTCGTACTCCTGGTCGTCGATCGATCCCGGAGCGGCGATCGTATCTACGCGGAGCGACGGACTGACGAGATCCACGCACATCTCCAGGTTCCGCAGGAATAAGTCCAGGTAGCGCTGCCGGTTTTGCGGCGCGAGCGGATTCACGCTGGTGAAGTCGGCCGCGTATCCCGAGATACCCAGGTGTCGATCCTGCAAGAACCGCAACAGCCCACGGCGAGATGCAACAGTGGGATAGCGGTCCCTGGTGACATGCGGCGGAAATCCGCAGATTTCAATCCCGTCGTAACCCGCGGCGGAAATCCGCTCCACAGTAGCTTCGAAGGGGATCGGTTGGTCCGCATAGGGACCAAAGGAAAAGGCCCAGCTCCCGAAGGATATTTTCATGCTGTGCGCCGGCTGCCCGGCGCTTCCAGAAATATAACACGCGACGCGGGAAGGAGAGATAGGCGGGAGTATAATCAGGCAATGCCTCGACCACGGAAACAGGATTCTGAAGTTCTCCAGGCTGCTCTGATCGGGTTGCAGCGAACGGTGGAAGAAATCGAGCAACACGTAGCCGACCTGCGCCGCCGGCTTGGAGCACACTCGGATTCACAGCCCACGTCCGCACCCGCCAAACGCACCATGAGCGCCGCCGCGCGCAAACGCATCGCATTGGCGCAGAAGAAACGGTGGGCGGCCTACAAGGCGAAGAGCGAGAAAGCGGCAGAGCCCCAGCCGAAACGTGAGATGAGCGCAGAGGGACGCGCGCGCATCGTGGCCGCCACGAAGAAACGGTGGGCTGCGTTCCGGAAAGCCCAGAGGGCGGCGGCGAAGCAGCCGGCCAAGAAGGCGCCTCGCGCTAAAGCCGCGATGCCGGCGGTTGCACCTCCGGCGGCTGCGGCTCCCGCAGCCGAGTAGAACGCTCCCTGACGGTCGCGGCTCGGTAGCTGGCCGCGCTTCTGAGCCGCGCGCGTGAGCAAGTGGTTCTAATTTAACTCGGATACTCCTTGGCGCTCTCGGGCAGGGAGAGTATAACTCGCCGGTCTGGCAGAGCGTCCTTCAATAACTGGATCTCATCGGCTTCGGATTCGAGCGGCAGCGCGATCTGGCCGCCCTGCGCGGCGGAACGGCAGAACGCCATCATGACTTCGAAACCCTTGTACGCAGTTTCGAAGTTACACGGATGTACGCGGTGTTCATCATCCAGCCAATCGGCCATCTCCTGAATATAAGGCGGCATGTCCAGGTCGTAGTTCATGGAAGCTTCCCCCGAACTGGCGCCTTCCCTGGTTACCGCGCGCCAACCGCCGCCTGTCAGCACTTCGGCGTAGCCGTCGGGTCCCTGCGCGCCGATGCGGCATTTGCGCCACCAGTAGTCGACCTCCGGCACGTCGGGGGCGCCCGCCCCGCATTCGATCACCCCGTGTACACCATTGGCGAAGTGCATGAAGCCGGCGATGTAATCGGGCGAGGGGTGCAGGTCGGTGAGCTTGCCGCGGCCGGCGGCCTGCGCCATGACCCACTCCACGTCTGCGCCGTCATTAAACCAGCGGGTGTATTCGATCAGGTGCGAGAGCATGTGCATCATCCACCCGGTGGCCGTGGCGTAAACTGTGTGGATCCGTCCGAGCGCGCCGCTGGCCACGATTTCGTGGACCTTCTGGTAATGCGCGCCGTAACGGTGCTGGTGACTGACCACCGCCTTGACACCGCTCGATTCCAGCATGCGCCGGATTTCGAAACCCTCCTTGCTGGTCAGTGCCACAGGCTTCTCCATCGCAATCAGCCGGGCGCCACTATCGATGCCGGCCTGGATCATGGGCGTCCGGATGCTGGGCAACGTGCAAAAGCAGAACACATCCGGCCGGGCCGCCCGCGCCACTTCCCGCACATCCGTGCCCCTAATCGCAACGCCTAGTTTCGCGGCGGCGGCTTCGAGGCGCGCCTGGTCGATATCGCAAATCCCCACCACTTCGAAACGGCTGTTGGCTTGAAATGCCGTGGCATGGTGCATGCCTCGCTTGCCCATGCCGGCCACTACAACTCGATATTTGTTCATCGTGTTAGCCGGTGTTAGCCGTATGTCAGCCGTCATGCCGTCCTATCCCATTCCAGGGATTTCTCGATCACGTAGTCTACTTCTTCCGCCGTGAGTTCGGGGAACATGGGCAGCGAAACGCAGCAAGCCGCGTTACGCTCGGAGTTCGGAATGGGACCGGCGATGCGCGCCTGTTTGCCCCAGGGATAGCCTTCCTGCTGGTGAATGGCGATCGGATAGTGGCACTTGGCATCCACTCCGTTTCGATTCAGGAAGTCCAGAAACGGATCGCGCTGCGCCGGGTTGCGGGTCTCGATGACGTACAGATGGAATACATGCCGGTAACCGGGCGTCTCGTAGGGCAGAGTAAAACTGCGGGCGTCTTTCAAGCCGGCCGAATAGCGCGCCGACCATTTCCGGCGAAGGTCGTTCCAGTTATCGATCTGCTCCAGCTTGGCGCTGAGGACGCCGGCGTGAATATCGTCCAGGCGGCTATTGAATCCCATGCTGTGGCAGGAGCGTTTTTCGGAGCCATGATTGCGCAGCCTGCGGATGGTGCGGTCCACATCCGCGAGATTGGTAATCACGGCGCCGCCATCGCCGAAAGTGCCCAGATTCTTTTGGATTATGAAACTGGTGCAGACCGCATCGCTGAGCTCGCCGATCCGGAAACCGTCGCCGCGCGAGCCGATGCCCTGTGCATTATCCTCGATTACCAGCAGCTTGTGCCGGTCGGCGATGTCGCGGATCGCCCGCATGTCGGCACTCTGGCCGTATAGATGTACAGGCACCAGCGCCTTCGTCTTCGGAGTGATGGCGGCTTCGATCCTGGTCGGATCGATGCAATGCGTGCGCGGGTCGGAGTCTACGAATACGGCCGTGGCGTTGGCTATCCAAATGGCCTCGGCGGTAGCGAAGAAAGTGTTGGCGGTGGTGATACACTCATCGCCCGGGCCGATTCCCAGAGCCATGAAGGTGAGCCACAGCGCATCGGTTCCATTGCCGACTCCGATCGCATACTTCATCCCGTGGTAAGCGGCCAACTCCTGCTCGAAGCGCTGGAGCATAGGACCCATCACGTACTGACCGCTCTCCAGAACTTGCGCGATGCGGGCATCGATCTCAGCTTTGATACCGTGATATTGCTTTACGTGACCGTAAAAGGGCACCTTCATACTGAAAAAATCTCCTGTGATTTCGTATTTTACCCCAGAGCCGCCGCAAAGCCGGCACAATGATAAGATCTTGGGCATGCAAGACTCAAATCTGCAACGCCGTGAAGTTCTGGGGGCCCTCCTGGGCGCCTCCCTGGCAACCGCTGTTCCAGCCGGCGCGCAAACGCGATCCGGAGATATACCCTATCGCACGCTGGGCCGCACCGGCGAGCGCGTCTCGGCCATTGGCCTGGGCGGCTATCACATTGGAGTCCCGAAAGACGAACAGGATAGCATCAAGCTGATTCGCACCGCCGTCGACCGTGGCATCAACTTCCTCGACAACTGCTGGGACTACCACGACGGCAAAAGCGAAGTCTGGATGGGCAAGGCTTTGCGCGATGGCTATCGCCAGAAGATCTTTCTGATGACCAAGTTCGACGGGCGGACGAAGGCATCCACCGCCAAACAGATCGACGAATCGCTGCAGAGGCTGCAGACCGATCATGTGGATCTGATGCAGTACCATGAGAACATTCGCATGGAGGATCCGGATCGCTTCTTCGCGCCCGCGGGGCCGCTGGAAGCCTTGCTGGAGGCGAAGAAAGCCGGCAAGATCCGCTACATCGGTTTTACCGGCCACAAGGATCCGGCGGTGCATCTGCGCATGCTGGAGGTAGCCGAACAGCATCAATTTCATTTCGACACGGCGCAGATGCCCCTGAATCTGCTCGATGCACACTTCCGCAGCTTCGCCAAACTGGTGGTTCCGAAACTGACTGCGCAAGGCATCGGCGTGCTGGGCATGAAGCCGATGGCATTCGGAAATCTGCCGCAGAAGGGGCTGGCCACCGGCATCGAGTGCCTGCATTACGCCATGAACCTGCCGACGTCGGTGGTGATCACCGGGTGTGACACTATGGAGCGGCTGGAGCAGGCGTTCGAAGCGGCGCGCACGTTCAAGCCGCTCAGCGAAACGCAACTGGCGTCGCTATTGTCGAAGACCCGGAGCGCGGCTCTTACCGGTAATCTGGAGCCATTCAAGACCACACAGCAATTCGATGGTACGGCGACCAATGTGAGTTGGATGGGGTGAGGGTTACCCGCACAATCATAAGAACTTTGTCACTCGTTCCCGGAACCGTGTATAGATCCACGAAACGCCTAGTAGAATGACTCCCAGCGCTATGAAGGAGAAGATGCGCGGCAGTGTCTCCAGGTGCCGCAGATCCCACACAAACAGCTTCAGGATACAGGCCAGCAGCAGCACCAGGCCGGATATCCTGAGCACCCGGTCGCGCAGTGGAAAGCCGGCCGCCAGCAGACTCACTCCCTCGATGCCGCAGGCCACCGTCAGGAGGCTGCCCGAGATCCTGTAATACAGCAACAGCGTCAGCAAGGTCGTTGCCAGCAGCGAGAAATACAGCCGCCGCCGGCTCGAGCGCGCCGAGACCAATTGCGCGGCATAGAAACATGCAATCACCACGCAGGTTGTCCACACGGCCGCGGAAGTATCCGGCAGGTCGGCTGTTGAAAGTAGACACGCCAGAGCTACCACAGCGCAGCCCTGCCAGCCGAACACGGCGCGCTTCCACTGCCGCTCTCCCAGCAGCAGCGCCACCGCCAGCGCCGCCCACGCGGGGGCGTCCATCTCCGGCGGCAATAAAGCCCACAAGGCCAGCACCAGGAACGCCAGCCCGACAGAGGATGCCACCGCCAGTATCCTGCCGCACTCTTCACGGCGTGCGCGCACGGCCATCGCATAAGCCGATAGCGCGGCCCACGCGGGTATCAGGCGGAGATCCCACGAATTGGAGTGATATAGCTCCGCCACATTGAACAACCAGACGCGGCACGCGCCCACCACCGCGATTGCGTATGCCATACGGCGGAAGTCGTCCGGCAGGCGCCGCAGCCCCAACTCCAGCACCAATACCGCCAGCGCCATCCAGCCGATCCCGAGATATTCGCCCGGTACAAGCCGCCATACGAGCGCCATCAGTGCGACCACTGCCGCGCCGACGCCACCCAACCGCACCAGGGTGCGTTCGTCTTCCGCCAGGCGATCCGCGCCGGACCACAGCGTACACAGCACCGCCGCGTAGCAAATGCCGGCGGCGACCGCGAACGGCAGCGGGCGCGTCTGAACCGCGGTGCCGGCGAGCCCCAGCGCGAGCAACAGGTATCCCTGCAAGCGAAAATCGAACAGCCCCCGCCACCAGCCCAAGGCAAACGCGCCGGCCGCCGCGGCCTGCCACGCCACGCCGCGATACGGCTCTTGCGTCTTGTTCCCGATCACCAGCGCCAGCATCCCCGCCGCCGCATAGCCGTAGAAGGAATCCGCCGCGTAGAGCGCGCGGTTCGCATAGAAGACCACGCCATCGAGCGATGCCACCGCAACCCATTGCCCGGCCGGCAACCACAGGTCGCTCGCCAGCAACCGCAGCGTCCCCAGGCCGAACAGCGACGTGCCCAGCCATCGCAGATATGGCGCGCGCAGCCTGATCCCCGCCAGATAGAACAGTTCCGCTTCCACCACCAGCGCCGAGGCTACCCATTGGTGTTCGAGCTTTTGAAAGATGGCCCCCGCCGCCAGCATCGCAGTCAGCGTGGCGGAGCCGTGCCATTTGTTCGAGCGAATGCGCGCCGCCGCACTCGCCACGTACGCGCCCGCCGCTGCCGCCAGCAGAATCCAGAGCCGGTCCGGCGCCGCGGACTGCCACTTCAGTACCGACAGGCCCAGAAAACCGGCGGCATTGAGCGGCAACAGGAACGCCTCCGGATGCAAAACGTCGAAGCTTTCAAACAGCAGCCAGTACACGGCGAAAGTGGTCTGCGCCTGCCACAGAGGCGCGCCCGTGTCGCCGCGCAGGATGACGACGGCATAGGTGGCAATCAGCCCCAGCATCGCCATTCTTGCCCATGCGAAGCGGTGTGCTACATATAGCAGCGAAGCCGCCAGCGGGACTAGCGCCACGAATGCCAAGGCAGTCGTGTCCGTGATCGCCAGCGTGCCGAACGCCACGAAATAAGCCAGGCCCGTGACCGTTTGGGAGCGGTATCGCAACGCGTTCACGATCATCCCCGCGGCTACCGCGAGCAGCAGGATGCCGCCCACCACGGGGCTTTCGATCACCCGGGCCGCCTCGACCGCGTGCATCGCGAAGACCGTAACGTACAGTGCCGCCCAACCGCCGCCCAGCAGGCCTCGCGCGAAGATCCTGTAGCGCGCTTTCGAATCCAGAATCGCGCCCGCAGCTAGCATGGCGAGGCTCGCCGCCATGCTGATGCTCACGCGCCCCAGCGGTCCAAGCCGCGTGAATGAGTAGCGCAACAGCAGCGCCAGTCCCACCACCAGCACAAACACGCCGAGCTTGTTGAGCCAGTTTCCGCCCAACATGGTTTCCCATTCCCTCGAGACGGCGGCAGGCGCTGCCGGGGGCAATTCGATTGGCAACGCGATGGGCGCTGGCGGCGCATGCCATGTCTCGACACGCGGCGGCTCGACCACGGGCACCAACTTCGGCGCCGGCGGCTTGGGAGCAACCGGAACAACCGGAACAACCGGCGCAACCGGAGCAGGCCGCACGTCCACCTGACTTTTGCGGTGAATGTCCGCCACGAACTGGCTTTGCGCGTCGAGACGCTCCGACAGTTCCGCGATACGCGATTCCATCCGCGCCAGACGGTCCCGCAGATGCAGCCACCAGACCACCAACACCGCCACGCTCAAACAGACGAATACGATGACGATCTCCATGATGGCACCTCGTCAGGAAAGCGGTGCGGCTTCCACCGCCACGAACTCCTCCGCGCGCCGCTTCAAAGCGCACAGATCCAGCTTTCCCGTGCCGAGCTGGGGGAGAGATTCGACCCGATACAAATTCTCCCGCTTGGGAATCCACAAGCGCGGCAAATCTGTTGCCGATAGCTTCTGCCACAATTCCGCCGGCTCCATTTCGTGTACATATAATGCGACCAGCCGTTCGCCGCGCCGGTCGTCCGCCACCGCCGTCACCGCGCAAGCCGCGTATTCCAGCGCCCCGCCGATGGCCTCTTCGATTCGCAAGTGCGGCACCATCTCGCCCGCGATCTTGCTGAAGCGCGAGAGCCGGTCGGTGATGCGCAGGAATCCTTCGTCGTCGATGGCCGCGATATCGCCGGTGATGTACCAGCCGTCGCGCACCACCTCGGCCGTGCGCTCCGGCTCGCCCAGGTAGCCGATCATGCGGTTCGACCCCTTCACCAGCAACAGCCCGGGCTGGTTCGGTGCCAGCGGCGCGAATGTGGCAGGATCCACGACCTGCGCCGCCACGCCCGGCAACGGATGTCCAACCGTGCCCGGCTTACTGCCCACTTGCGAATCCTTGCCCGCCTGGAAGTTGGGAGCGTTTACCGCCACCACCGGCGCCATTTCCGTGCAGCCGTATCCTTCGAGCAGTTCCACGCTGAACTTCTCGCGGAAGGCCACGGCCACCGATTCGCGCAGTTTCTCCGCGCCGACCAGCACGTATCGCAGGCTGGCGAACTCTTCCTTGGAGCACTTGCGCGTGTACCCGGCACAGAACGTCGGAGTCGAAAGCAGCAGCGTCGCCCGGTATTTCGCGGTCAGTTCGCCTATCGCCTTGGCGTCGGTGGGATTCGGATGGTAGACCACCCCGCATCCCGAGATCAACGGAAACCAGATCGTGATGGTGTATCCGAAGGAGTGAAAGAAGGGCAGCACGCCCACGATGCGGTCGCGCTCGCCGATCCAGAAAAGCTGCGCTATCGCTTCAATATTCGCCAGCACGTTGGAGTGCGAGAGCATGACGCCTTTCGGAATACCCGTGCTGCCGCTCGAGAAGATAACGGTCGCCAACGTTTGAGGCCGCGCCGCACCGCCGAGCAGGCCGGCCGGTGCAAATCGCGCTGTAGCCAACGCCCACAGCCGCGCAACCCTGCCCGCGCGCGCCAGAATATCCTCCACGAAGACCATGCCTTCCTGCGCTTCGATCTTTGCCTTGGCCAGAAACACTCGGGACGTCACTACCGTGCGCATCGCACATCGCGTGCGCGCGGCCTTCATCGCCTCCGGCCCGGCCGTGAAATTGAGGTTCACCGGAATGCGGCCCGCCAGCGTGATGCCCACATTCACCAGCGCGCCCGCTACGCTGGGCGGCAACAGCACGCCGATCATCTCTTCATCCCGCCCCGTGCTTAATGTCCGCGCCCAGTTCGCAACCAGCACACCGCCGGTGAGCACGCGCCCGTAAGTCAACTCGCGCCCGGTCGAATCAGCCATGGCGAAGTGGCTCCAGTTGCGGCGCGCGCTCCGAATCAACCGGCGCGGCAGCGTGTCCCCCGCGCCCTGGCGATGCGGTGTGGCTTCCGCCCCCAGTTCCTGGATGGCCTGCCGCACTTCATGCGCGGTAGAATTCGCCGGCATCGGATTCCCAAATGAAACGGTCACCGGATACGGAATGCTTTTGGGCCACTTCCAGAAGAACCGGCCGCGCTCGAAGCTGAAGATGCTGCCCCACAGCCGGTCCAGATGCACCGGTATGATCGGCACGTCCAGGCCATCCATGATCTTCTCCATGCCGCGCTTGAACGGCAGGATGTTCCCGGTGCGGCTGATGGCCCCCTCGGCGAAGATGCACACCACATGACCGGCGGTCAGTTCCTTGCGCGCCGCGCGAATCGCTTCTACCGCGTCGCGGCGCCCGCCTCCGACCGGAATGGCATGAGTCTTGCGCAAGAACCAGTTCAACGCCTTCATCTGGTAGTAGGGCTTCCATACCATGAAGCGAATGAAGCGCTGCACGCAGGCGCCCACCAGAAAGCCGTCCACGTGCGACATGTGATTCGACACCAGCAGCGCGGGCCCGCGAAACGGCACGTTCTCCTGCCCCACGATTCTGATGCGAAAGATCGTGTGCGTCGCCAGCCACAGCACGAAGCGGATCAGAAAATCGTCCACCACCGTCACGATGTAGACCGTGATGAGCAGGCTCACGAAACCGAACGTCAGAATGATGTACGGCGGGCTGATGTGCAATCCGTCATGACAGGCATAAAATACCGCCGTGGCGAGCAGCATCCCCAGCGTGTTGTAAATGTTGTTGGTGGCGATGATGCGGCCCTTTTCCCGGCTCTCGCTGCGCTGCTGCAGGTAAGCGTTCAGCGGCACGAAGAACACGCCCGCCGCGATACCCAGCAGCGATAACATCACCACCGAAGCCGCGTAAGAATCCCGCGCGCCGTACAATCCCAGGCTGAACACGCCCATGAAGATGGAGCCCAGCGGCACCAGCCCGATCTCTACCTTGTCGCCCGAAAGCCTGCCTGCCAGCATGCTGCCCGCGCCGATCCCCAACGCCAGGCACGTCATCAGGAGTCCCACCTGCCGGTCGCCGACCTTCAGCGTCTCGCTGCCAAGGAGCACCAGGTCCATCTGGAACAGAAGCGCCAGGAACCAGAAGTAGGAGATAGCCACCACCGTAAGCCACAGCGGCCGGTCGCGCAGCAGATGCTTCGTCCCAGCCGCCACCTCGGCGAGCGGATTGAGCCGCAGCGGTTCGGTCGACCCCGCCGGCGGCACGCGCGTGATCCTGAAACTGGTCAGACAGCCCACCACCGCCACGGTGGTCAGCACCACGCCGATCTTCCATTCCGCCGCCTTCCACGCTGTAAACAGAAACGGCCCGATCGACGTGCCGAGCACGATGGCCACCAGAGTGGTCATCTCCAGCAGCGCGTTGGCCCGCGACAAGTCCCGGTCGGAGACCAGTTCGGGCACAATGGAGTACTTGGCCGGGCTGAAAACGGTGTAATGCACGGCCATCAGGAACAGCACCACGAACATCCAGGCCACGCTGTGCGAGAGAAATACCAGGATGCCCATGGCCATCACGGCGATCTCGAAGATCTTGACGCCGATCAGGACCTTGCGCTTGCTGATGGCATCCGCCAGTTGCCCGGCGTACCCGGTGAACAACAGTGAAGGAAGCACGAAGACGGCTCCGGCCAAGGCCAGGTACTTGCCGCTCTGATCTGCCTGCGCGACGATATGCACCGCGCGCAGCGAGACGATAATGCGATATGCATTGTCGTTAAACGCGCCGAGAAACTGTGTCCAGAGAAAAGCCAGGAAGCCGCGATTTTTGAGAACGTCTTTGAATCCGCCGTTTGCCATGCTGTTTCCTAGTGCACGGCGCCCGCCGCGGGGCCACTGTCGAAAAGGTACCACGGCTCAATGGGTTAGGGATAAGCCGGCAGGGGTCAACAAAAGGAATCGTACATTCTTAGTCTGCCTCTGTACAATGAATGTACAGATGCCATTCCTCACGCCCCAAAGCCGCGCCTTTCTCCACGCAGTCTCGCAACTCGCCTACGCGAACCCTTTCCTGCCTGAACGCGTCGAATTCGAGCGCGCCGCGCTGGGCGATGCTTTCGTGGCCGGCGAGCCTGTCTGGAGCCAGCACGTCCAGGACCCCGAACAGCCGCGCGCGAACGTCTGGCGCATCGTCGAGCGGCTTGAAGCGCTGGCCGGCCAACTCCAGACCCGCCTCCGGGAGGGCGTGGAGGCGAGCCAGGCGGACCTCGCGCTGTACGAGGACGGCGTCCTGCATCTGCTGTATCAGCGTTATTACAGCCATTTCTTCGCAGCTGCCTTTGGACCGGCCGCAGCCCAGAACGACCCCGGGCGCTGGCGCTTCTACAATAATTTCCTGGCCGACTGGCGCCGGTTCTTTCACCTCGAGCGAGTGCGGCTCCCCAGCGGTCACGATCCCCGCCACACATTCGCCTGCTACCGCCAGATCCAGTGCGCCTTCGAGCAGGTCTTCCGCGACATCATTGGCAACTCCATGGCGGCCGCCCAGCTGCGCGCCTCCATCTGGCAGTCCATCTTCACCCACGATATGCGCCGTTATCGCCGTACGCTTTACGCGCGCATGGGTGAGTTCGCCACCCTTATTACCGGCCCATCCGGCACTGGCAAGGAACTGGCTGCCCGCGCCATCGCGCAATCTCGCTATGTCCCCTTCGACGATGGTCGGCTCTCCTTCGCGGACGACTGCGGCTTCTTCCCCATCAATATCTCCGCTCTGTCGCCTACCCTGGTCGAGTCGGAGTTGTTCGGCCATCGCCGGGGCGCCTTCACCGGCGCAATAGGGGACCGCAAGGGATGGCTCGAGACCTGTCCCGAACTGGGCTCCGTGTTCCTCGACGAGCTCGGCGATCTGGACCCGGCCATTCAGGTCAAACTGCTGCGCGTCATCGAAACTCGCACCTTCCACCCCGTTGGCGGCACCGCCGGCCGCCAGTTCCGCGGCAAACTGATCACGGCCACCAATCGCGACCTCGGGGCGCTGATCGCAAAAGGACGCTTCCGCGAGGATCTCTACTACCGGCTCTGCTCCGACCAGGTGGTCACGCCCGCGCTCGCCGAACAACTGGCCGATTCCCCGGCCGTACTGCGCGAGCTGGTGTTCTATATGTCCCGCCGAGTTGCCGGAGATGAGGCCGAAACACTCGCGCGTGAAGTGCTCGACTGGCTGGCCGCCAACCTGCCGAGAGACTATGCCTGGCCCGGCAACTACCGCGAACTCGAGCAATGCGTGAAAAACGTGCTGATCCGCCGCAACTACCAGCCGTCCCGGCCCCGCACCCACAATCCGGTCGAGCAGTTCGTGCTGGATGCCCGCGGCGGCCGCCTCTCCGCCGATGACTTACTCACCCGCTATGTCACTATCGTCTACAGCCGCACGGGCAGCTATGAAGAAACCGCCCGGCGCCTGGGGCTCGACCGCCGGACGGTGAAGGCGAAGGTCGATCGCGGCTTACTGAAGAGCTTGGCTCCGCGGCGTCTCCGCCCATAGAACCTTTTGGTAACTTCGGTAGCTTCGGTAGCATGGAGTGAAGTCCTGGAATGTTTCGACGGCATTGGTTGAAGTAAATGCGCTTTCTCGTAACCTTTGCTATCTTACTTGCGGGGCAGCGACCGCTCAAGCGCCGCTCACGCGAGACTCACACTCCGCGTCAACAATACATCCTGCGTGCGGGGGAATCTCATCAATTCCCGGTTCCACGTCCCGCCTTTCTGGAATTGTGGGCGCCGCCGGCACACACAGCGAACCAGTCCGGCACTTCGGCCTGCGAATTCACCGCATCGCGAGTCTGGCGGAGCGAAGTCGCGAGGGCAGTGATCGAGAGACGATTAACTACCGGCTTCACTACCCATCGGAGCGAAGCCGGAATGTCACGAGTGAGTGCGATGGCTTCCAGTTCAAGATACAATCCTCCATCCCGCTCCTGGTATCTCACGATGCTGTGAAGCCGCCAGATGAAACCGTTTCCCTGGCCGGGCGGCAGAACGTGTTCACCGCTGTGCCCGTAGCTCTCGATCTCCTGCACGCGCGTTGTAGCCGTGATGCTGTATCCGTGGCGCTCGTCCACTGCAAAATCGTGAGCCTCATACTGGCCCTGAACGGAGGCGTTGACGAGGAGGACCCGGCGCTGCCAAATCATGGAGAAACTCTGATCGCTGTCAGTACAGCCGAGTACCTTCGAATCGACGACGGCAGGTTTATAAAATTCTTTATACCTGTCGTAGTCATGAATTACGGCGAGCAAACTTGCAAGGGTAGCGTTAGGGATGAAGACCGCACCAATCCAATCGTGGATCAGCCCATTCGGAACGCTTTGAGTTCCACGCCCGCAAACCGGAGCGACCAGGACCTCGCCTCGCTGTAGAAGAGTTATCCGGTCAGGCGCTTCATCGGCCCATAAGAACGGCTCCTGGGCTGCCACGCGCGCCCGCATGCGTGAGTCGGCGGTACTAACATAGTTATCCCAGGCTTGTAGCGTACCGGGCTGCAGTTCAATGGCTTTCAACCGTACGGGCGCGCCCCCTGCCAATATAGCTAGTGCAAAAGACATACTCACGACTTTCATAGCTCGGCTCCTGCACACAGACCTCGTAATATTGAAGTGCACTTGGTTCGCCAACATACAGCGTTTCGATGTCGCTGGAAAAACTGGCGGTTCCAACCTGGCGGATCGATTCTGTCAGCATGTCAGTTCGCTGCCAGTATGATGGCGGCAGTGCGGCGCGAGATTCGGCCTAAGCCGTAAAATTTGTATAGCATCACTCGCGAGACGCGCGGCGCCCGACCACGCTTTCCGAGCCCACACTATGACGCCAATCCTCTTCGGATAGTACGCCAGCGTGTATACCGCATCCAGCAGGGCCGAGATGCGTTCCATCGCTTTATTGAAGTCCTGCGGTAGCTCCTGCCTGGTTCGTTGTCCTTCCGACGATCCACACTAAAGACGAGATGGTCAGCGGTATGCGGCGGCCTGGATGCCGTATAGCTCGGAGTACTGACCGCCCTTGGCCATCAGCTCATCGTGTGTACCCACCTCCACGAGTCGGGCTCCGTCCAGCACCACGATGAGATCGGCCATGCGGACCGTCGAGAAACGGTGAGAGACCAGGATCGTGATGCGGCCGCTGTCACTCTCGCCGGTTCCGCGCGCCGCCGCGGCGTAGCGCTCGAACAGTGCATGTTCCGTCTCTGCGTCCAGCGCGGCGGTCGGTTCGTCGAGCACCAGCAGCAGCGGCTGATCGCGCATGAAGCCCCGCGCCAGCGCCAGCTTCTGCCACTGGCCGAACGATAGCTCGACCCCGCGCGGCCACGTGGGACCGAGCTGCGTTTCGAGGCCTGCCGGGAGACGGGCAACTACGTCGCCGGCGCCGGCGCGATCCACAGCTGCGGCCACCGCAGGCTCGTCGTCCAGCCGGGGGACATCGCCCAAACCGACTGTGTGCCCCGCGCGGAATTCGAAGCGGAAAAAATCCTGGAAGGCACCCGCGAGGCGCGCCCGCCACTCGCCCGCCGGCACGCGTCCCAGCGGCGTGTCGTCCACCAGGATCGCACCGGATGTCGGCTCGTACATCTTCGCCAACAGCTTGACCAGAGTGGTTTTGCCGGCGCCGTTCTCGCCGACGATCGCGATGACCGCGCCCGCGGGCAATGTCACCGACACATCGTCCAGCACCACGCGTGACGTGCCCGGGTACGCGAACGACACGTGGTCGAATCGGATGCCGCGGTGCAGCACGGTGGGGGCCGGCAGGTCGCCCGACGCGGCGACGGAGGCGGCGTAGTCCTCAAGCCAAGCCAGGCGCCGCGAGCCGTCCATCCAGAATCCGCGCAGGAATCCGATCTCGCCGACGGTCGCGCCAATGTACGCCGACAGACGCGCACCCGCCGCCAGCACCAGCAGCACCTGGCTGGCCGGCGCGCCCAGGCCGGAAGACACGAACACCACCGCGCCGACATACGCCAGGCCGAATATCGCCCACGCCAGCGCGTACCACAACGCCGAGCCCCGGCGGGCCGCTGCTATCGGTCCATACCAACGCTCCCACGCCGCCCGGCGCTCCGTAATGAGGCGCTCGCCGATGCCCGTAACCCGCACTTCTTTCGCGGATGGCGCGGTGGTGGCAATGGTGAACAGATGACGCGCCAGCCGATTGGTTTGTGCCCCACGCTCCTGCGCGGCTCTCTCGACCTCGGGCCGCCATGTCGATGTCAACACGGTTGGGACCGCGAACACCACCAGCAGCAGGAGCGCCGGGTGAATCGACGCCAGCAGCGCCATCGTCACGCCCAGCCGCAGAATCCACCCGAGCGTGGAAAACAGCGACATGTACATGTGGTCGAGTACGAACACCTGATTGCGGAGCATCGACAGCCGGTCGAGATACTCTGGGCGTTCCTGATGCGCCACCGTGGCGACCGACGCCTGCAGTCGCGCCACGTGCGACTCGAGCGCAATCGTCACCTTGTCGCGAAAGCGGCGCTGCACGCGCGTGCTGACCGTGCGCAGAAACCACGTTGCGGCAGTCGACACGCCGAGGCCAATCGCCGCGCCTTCGACCATGCCGGGCCTGTGCTCCAGCACGCCTTTGCCCAGCAGCATCAGCCACAACGCCAGCAGCGCATCGGGCAGCGCGGCGAGCTGCGACAGCCCGAATGCCGCGACCATCAAGCGCGGCTCATGGCGATACCCCAACTTGCACAACCGCCACATGGACGAAAGCGCGGGAGGCAGCGGCTCGATGGCGCGATCTCGATCAGGAGAGGACGTCATATGTGGTACCCTCCTCGCCATCCGGGACGTTGAAGCGCTGCGCCTGCAGATCGAACATCGTCCGATAGCGCCCGGCCAGCGCCATCAGCTCGTCGTGCGTGCCCAGCTCAATGACCCGGCCGTGTTCGAGCACGCAGATACGATCGGCATGGCGGACCGTGGAGAAGCGAT
>Ga0302326_10015008_pt1 | contig 16325 bp, 14 predicted proteins | sample Palsa_T0_3_FD_202264 | JGI IMG/M metagenome (GOLD analysis project Ga0302326, IMG submission 202264) | Peat permafrost microbial communities from Stordalen Mire near Abisko, Sweden - Palsa_T0_3 | ecosystem: Environmental > Terrestrial > Soil > Palsa > Peat permafrost | place: Sweden: Abisko... | reverse complement strand
CTATCACGGATTCCATAGAACCCAAGGATCGAATGCACCTGCTTGCCAGGCATGTGCGCGTCGGCGAGGTTCGAGAAGTCGCCAGCCGCCACCGGGGGGGCGGAATGAAAGTTGACCATGAACTGCCGGACAGCCTGTGGCAAAGTGGCTGCCTTTTAGAAGCGTGTTGTCTTCAGGAACTGCTTGATGAGTGCCGCCGTGTCATGTGGATTCTTCTCAGGGAAAAAGTGGCCGCCCTTCATCGCCTGTCCGTGCGCGTGCGGCGCCGATTGCCGCTAAATTCCCAGGGGGCCCCCGTCCTTTCCGTAGAAAGTGTCAAGCGGGCCTGGGCCCACAGATGCGGACCGCCACGATCAGGAATCGGTCAATGAGGGCCGCGAGGTTTTTTTTAAAGACTCATGCAACGTAGCTGAGACCCGCGTCCATACGCCTTCCAATAGCGCAGGCACCCACTTTTCGGCGGGACAGCTGCTCCAACTCTGACTGAGGAAGACGAGGTCGCGATTCGCTGCGCCTTTGCTCGCGCCTCCCAGCCCAAGGATGAAGAGCGAGCCTCTTCTAAAGGGACAACCGCCGACCTCGCCGGAGGTTTTCGCCTGGCGTACAACGCTCGTTGGTGCAAAGAGGCATTCGTCCACGGCGGCATCCCTCGTGATTGAAGATCGAAGCGCTGGGTCGGCGGCAAGTTGCCGCATTTTATGCAGGCCATCCACAATGAGCTGTCGAGCTGTAATCGTCGCGTTCACGCCAGTCAGATCGCCATTCACCATGGACGCAAGAAGCGTTTTGGCCCGCTCCAGCCTGCCGCTGACGCGCCACCCCAGCATTTTCAGGACATTGGAAGAGCTTGCAGCCTCAAGCACCATACGGGCCGCCGCCAAACTCTCCTCAGTGGCCGTGAACGTTTCCACGAATAATCTTCCAATGGTTTGCTGCACAAGCAGATCGAGCTGCTCCTGAGTTCCGATCCCTCTGACCCATTCGGCCAGGGGCTCCAATTCAGGGGGTCCGTTTTTCACCTCGTCCGCCTTCAGGTTTAGTCTCGACCGCAGTTCGTCTTGCGCGGCGGCCCGGCTGGGGTTGGCGCGCGGCAGCATAATTGAGAATAATCTGCCGTTGAGCGAGAAAATGCGGAGCATTTTCCGGAGAAGCTGCACGTTGCGAACAGGACCATGTCCTATGAAGTCCCGATCGAACCTTGAATCGTTTGAAATGGTCCGGATCTCTGCCGGATCTGCGACCACGACAACGTCGATGATACCGGGAAAGTACGTACGTTTCATCCTGCCGGCCTTGCCGCATGTGGCCGCAGCGATCTGAAGCCCGCGCGAAGCTCTGCTGAAAACAGTTGCGGCTGTTCCCAGGCCGCATAGTGTCCGCCTCTCTCTACTTGGTTGTAGTAGATCAGTTTGTGATACGCCCGCTCCGTCCAACTTCGCGGGGCTTGATAGTTCTCGCCGGGAAAGACGCTCACCGCGGCTGGGACAGAGACATCGGCCGCGTTATAAAGATTGAGGTGAAGTTCCCAATAGAAACGAGCTGCGGAAATCGCCGTGTTCGTCAACCAGTAGAGTGTGAAGTCGTCGAGTACATCGTCTCGTGTCAGGTCGCCCGCCGAGTATCCATTCACCGTGCGCCCAAGCACTGCCGAGGTGATCGGCGCCGCCGGCTGGCCATAACCATCACCATGGTCAAAGAGCCAAGCTGCCAGGCAGACGGGCGAATCCGCCAATCCGTACAGCGTTTGCGGACGAGTGGCCATCATTTGTGCGTAGGCACGTTTCTTTGTAAATAGACTGGTCAGTTGCTCGTAAGCACGCCTTTCTTCGGCGGATAGGCCGGATGGCGGGGGATCGCCACACTGAAGCGCCCTCGCAATGTCGGATGGAATGGTCCCAGGGAAGTTGGTGTGGATTCCCAGCAATTCTGCAGGTGCGTGTTTGGCCATCACAGTGCAAACGCCCGCACCCAAATCGCCGCCTTGCGCCACAAATTTCTCGTATCCAAGGCGCTTCATCAGCACGACCCAGGCACTTGCGGTGCGCTCTGGGCCCCAGCCGGAAGTTGTGGGCCTGGCTGAAAACCCGAACCCCGGTAGCGACGGAATCACCAGATGAAAGGCGTCCGATGCGCTCCCGCCATGCGCCGTAGGATTGGTAAGTGGATCGATAATCTTTAGCTGCTCGAGGACTGAGCCGGGCCATCCATGCGTGACAATCACCGGCAACGCATTTTCATGTTTCGAACGAGCATGAATGAAATGAATGTCCAGCCCATCGATCTTGGTGATGAACTGCGGCAGGGCATTCAGTTTCGCTTCGCACTTGCGCCAATCGTAGTCTGTCGCCCAATAGCTGGCAAGTTCCTGAATTGTGTCCAGCGGCACGCCTTGCGATTCATCGGTGACCGTTTCCCGATCCGGCCACCTTGTGGAGTTGATGCGCCTGCGCAATTCAGCAAGTTCCGCTTCTGGAATATTCACCTGAAACGGACGAATAGTCGTCTTGTCGCCTGCCTGTGCCGCACTGGTCATGCTGTTCTCCTTTTGAGCAGTATTGGCTTGCGCTTCGGCAAATGCCTCGCTCATCGTTGCGGGTCCGAAGGCGGCTGCCAGGCCCAACATCGAGCCTCCCTTGAGAAAGCGCCGACGCGATCTGTCGTCTGGTTCTTTCATGTTCCCGTCCTTCACCAATTCGCCGGATTCGCCTGCATCTTCGGATTCAGCCCCTTCATTTCATTGAGTTCCTCGGGCGTGATCTGAGGCAAGTGCCGGATGAACAAAACCAGGCGCCAGGTTTGTGCGGGAGTGTGCGCTTCGCCGAAGGCTGCCATGCCGCTCAAACGAACTCCATTTTCGATTGTGTAGTAGAGCTCGCCATCGCTCTTGTTCTGCGTCCCGGCTGCACGCATGTCGGGCGGTTTCGGATAGAGGCCCTTGCCGAATAGCGTGAGGCCACCTCCGTCATTCGCATGGCACACCGCGCAATGATCGGCAAAATGCTCCATGCCTGCTCGAATATTCTGCGTGGAAGGCGTGATGGGATTGCGAAGCTGGCGATACGCGGATGGTACAGCCATTTTGCGTGCCGTTTCGGCCGCGAACTCCTCAATCGCCGACGGTGTCGCAAGGGCGCTGAAGCCACGCCGCACGAGAGTCAGCCCGTATCCAGCGGCTGCAGCCGCAAGAACAAAGAGAATCAGCGAAACTACTTTCCAGCGTTTCATGTCTACCTCTCCCGTCCCGAGTCAAACGACGATCAGGCTGGCTGCGCGATGATGTCATCGTCGTCCGGCCGCCCGAACGCAGGCAGGTACCGGCCGAAGTTCAATTCGAAGTCGCTCGGAATACCATAACCGATACCGCGGAGCTTAGGACGGCGGGCCTGCGCATCCGGCAAGGCCAGCAGTGGGAAGATCATCTCGTTGCTGGACTGAAGCTCGGCGGCCGTCGGCATCCCGAAGCGATTGACCTGGGTCTTCGCCGCGCCTAGCGTGTTACGGTCGAACGAAGCCAGACGCCGGACGAGCATATCTACAAACAAATCCAGCGCAGCATCGTCAAGCGTGCGGTTCACCCAGCCATAGCGCTCGGCGATATCGGCATCGAAATCGTCGCCGCTGAGCACGATCTCAAGCGCGCGGGAGCGGCCGACCAAACGCGGGAGCCATTCCAGCGCTCCGCCGCCCGGGACCAGTCCGACGCCGACCTCGGGGTTGCCGAATAGAGCGCTTTGCCGGCTGGCGAAGCGCATGTCGCAGGCCAGCACGAACTCGTTGCCGATGCCGCGTGTGCGGCCGCGAATCTTGGCGATGCTCACCACAGGCGTGGATGAAAGGCGCAACACAAAGTCGCGCCAAAGCCCCAGCATCTCTGGCCGTTCCGCTGCCTTCGCTACGTCGAGATGGGCGACGAAAAAATCGGGATTCGCCGACTGGAAGACTACGACCTTCACGGACGGGTCCGCCTCGATGTCGGTCATCAGCGCTCCCAATTCGACGATCGTCGTGGGAACAAACATATTGATCGGCGGGTTGCTGAAGGTGATCGTCCATAAGCCCGGATAGGATCGGTCAATGTTGAACTGGGCAGTGTTGAACTGCGAAGGGTCAGGCATGGCGCTTTTCCTCCTCTTTTGTGAAGCCCTACCGCAGCGATCGGAAGCCCGCGCGAACCTCTTCAGAGAAGAGCTTCGGCTGTTCCCACGCTGCGAAGTGGCCGCCTTTCGGGAGCTTATTGAAGTGGATGAGTTTGGGATATGCCCGCTCCGCCCAGCTCTTCGGAGCGGGAAAGAGTTCGTCGGGAAAGACGCTCACGGCGACCGGGATTCCGACGCCCCGGACGGCGAAGAACGAATACCCCTTGTTCTCCCAATAGAGACGAGCCCCTGAAAGCGCTGTATTCGTCAACCAGGTGAGCGTAATGTTGTCGAGCACGTCGTCTCGGGTGAGGCCTTCGCTTCCGCCGGCAAAAACACGCGCGATCATCTCGTAACTGCGAGCGTCATGATCCAGGAAGTAGGCGGCTAGACCGACGGGGGAGTCCGCGATACCGTAGAGCGTCTGCGGCCGCAGGCCCATCTGGAAGCCGTAGGCAATTCCCTTTTGATATACGAACTGCAAACGCTCGTAAGCGAGCTTCTCGTCGGCCGAGAGATTCGCCGGCGCCGGCGCACCGGAAAAGGCGAGCTTGTCGATGTCCAGTGGAATCACGTTCGCCATGTTGGTGTGGATACCCAATAGTTCCGGCGGCGCCTGTACGCCCATCAGCTCGACGATGACTGCACCCCAATCGCCGCCCTGTGCCACGAATTTCGTGTATCCGAGGCGCTTCATCAGCACGGTCCAGGCACGCGCGATGTGGGCGGGGTCCCACCCGGTGGTGGCCGGCTTGCCGGAAAAACCGTAGCCCGGCATCGACGGAATCACGATATGGAACGCGTCTGATGCGCTGCCGCCATGCGCGGTGGGATTGGTCAGCGGATCGATGATCTTCATCTGTTCGGTGATCGAGCCGGGCCATCCGTGCGTCACGATCAAGGGCAGCGCATTTTCGTGTTTCGAACGGACATGAATGAAATGAATGTCCAGTCCATCGATCTCGGTAAGGAACTGAGGCAGGGCGTTTATTTTTGCCTCTACCTTGCGCCAGTCATAATCGGTCGCCCAGTAGCGCGCCAGCGCCTGCGTGGTCGCGAGCTGCACTCCCTGTGTGGCATCTGTAACAGTCTCTCGTTCAGGCCATTTCGTGGCGAGGATGCGCCTTCTCAATTCTGTGAGTTCCGCTTCCGGAACGTTCACCTGAAACGGGCGGAGGGCGTTCTTGTCAGAGGCCTGTTCGGGGCCTTGTTGTGTGGCAGTGGTCTGTGTCATCGTGTCTTTTCTCCTTTGAAGTTGACTTCCGGAAAGTTCACATAAAACGGCAGAAGTGCCGTCTCCTTACTACATCTGCGAGCCGTCGTAGTCTCCTCCGTAACAGCTACCTCCCCGAATGACCGACATCGGCGACCACTCTGAGCGCTAGCTGCTCTCTCGCTCATTCGTCATCCACTCCCGGATGTAGGCTGGACAGCTCCTGAGTTCGATGCCTTCGTCTTCGGCCTGAGCCAGAAGCTTCACAACGTCACGGCTGACCAGCTCTACCTCGGCGAGTTCGATAGCGACAACCCGGCCTCCGTCGAGAGCGGTGTGAACGACGTCCAGATCTTCCTCTGCGAGCCGACCGCTGATGTAGAGGACGAGACCCTGTTCAGTCGAAAGCCGATCGATTCGCCACGTCATTGGCTCACATTGCCTGTCGAGTATATGGCAAACGGCGTGCCATTCGAATGTTATTGAAAAGATTAGAGACCTAGCCTTCGCCGCTAGGCGAATTCGGCAGATCCGGTGAATGTGGTGAATTTGGAGAAATTGGTGGGGACTTCAGCGAAACTTGAACTGTGTCTTGTCGATACCCAACGCTTTGATGCGATGGTCAAGTGTGGATGCTGGAACGCCAAGCTTCACCGCAGCCCCAGATCGCCCGGCAATGCGGCCGCGGGATTCGGCGAGCGCCGCTTCGATGAACTCCCGTTCGGTGCGAGGCTCGCCTCCGACCGACGCGGGTGAAGCAACTTGAGGTCGTTGTCGGGCTGGTTGTTTCGCCAGCCATGACTCGTCAACGGCAAAGATTTCACCTGAGTTCAGAATCACGGATCTCTCAATCACGTTCTGCAGCTCACGAATGTTTCCTGGCCAGTCGTAGTTCCGCAACAAATCCAACGTCTTCTTGTCGATCGACGTGAAGTTCTTGCCCGCGCGCCTGCCGTAGCGTCGCACGAAGTACTCGACGAGCATCAAAATATCCTCAGCCCGCTCTCGGAGCGGAGGCACCTCAATGGGAAATACGTTGAGTCGGTAAAAGAGGTCCCGCCGAAAGCTTCCATGGGCAACAACCGCTGTCAGGTCGCGGTTGGTCGCCGTGATCACTCGAACGTCGACTCGGATCGTTTGTGCTCCCCCGACCCGCTCAAATTCTCGCTCCTGCAAGACTCTAAGTAGTGCGACTTGGGTGTCTTGCGGAAGTTCACCTACTTCGTCCAGAAAGATCGTCCCGCCATTGGCTTGTTCAAACCGCCCTAGCCGACGCTGTGTGGCTCCAGTGAAGGCTCCTTTCTCGTGACCAAACAACTCCGATGAGATCAGCGTCGGGGCCAATGCGGCGCAGTTCACACTGACGAAGGCACGTCCAGCCCTTTGGGATCGTTTGTGGACCGCGCGGGCGATGAGTTCCTTGCCGGTGCCGGTCTCGCCGGTGATGAACACTGTCGAGTCCGTTGGCGCCACTTTGGCGATCCTCGAAAGAACCGTCTGCAATGGCTTCGAGGAACCGACGATTTCCTCGAACATCAGCGCTCGGTCGACCTCGTCTCGCAGTGCCAAGTTTTCTCGATAGAGTTGATCCTTGAGCGCCCTGATCTCTGCTTCAGCCTCTTTCTGTTTACTCAAATCGAGGACGAAGGCGACGCCGTCGTTACGGTGCAAGTCAAACAGTGCGCCACCCGTGAGGACAGCGATCCGAGTACCGTCCTTCCGGACAAACTGCTTCTCATACGGCTGCACTGTCCCAGTCGCTTTCAGATCCGCCGCCGCACGCTCGTCTTGCTGGCGCCATTCGGACGGTGTCAAGTCGGTCCAGCGCACATCGCCTGAGACGATGTCCTCACGCCGATACTGCAGCATGTCGAGAAACGCTTCGTTCGCTTCAATGATTCGTCCATCAAGGTCCCAGATCATGACTCCGACGATGTTGGAATCAACTAAGCGCCGGTAGCGGGCTTCGCGCTCCTGGAGGTCGCTATAGAGACGCGTGTTCTCCATGGAAATCGCCGCCGCTGAGGCAAGCAACTTGAGAACAGCCATTCGGGCAGGGGTAAAGGCGTGGGCCGTGAGAGTGTTTTCCAGGTAAAGCACGCCAAGTAATCTGGTTTGCTTGAGTAACGGCAGGCAGAGTACTGACTTCGGGCCGCGCTCGCGAATGTACCGGTCTGCTGAAAAGGCGCTCTCTGCCGACGCATCATGCAAAAGAACAGCTTCTTTGGTCCGAACGACATATTGAAAAGCAGAGTCCGGTAGATCGGCGGTCGTAACGCCCGCATTTCGCAAGACCACATTCACGTTGACAGTGCTGGTGCTGGCCTCTGCCTCAATTCGATATCCATCGTCTCGCGGGAGAATTAGCAAACCGCGTTCCGCGCCGGCATGCTCGATCGCCGAACGCATCAGCGTGTTTATCAGCTTCTCGAAAACGATTTCTCCAGAAACCGCCTCCGAGACTTTAATCACCGTAGCCAGATCGAGGTGCTCAACGGGTGTCAGTATCGTTGCAATAGAATCAGCGATCGGCTTGTCCACTCTGAGTTGCGGATAGAGCTGCTCGAGTTGGCGAGCCTTTCCGTCGGCTCCCCAGCGCAGGTAGCAGTGCCGCGCGTCCCGTAGATAGGTCGTCGCGATCTTCTCGAAACTGCGCGCCGCGTAGAAGCATCCCGCAAGCTCGTTGGCAACCGCCTCGTTGTGTACGAAGCCGTATTTGTGCGCGGAGCGGATGGCCTTCTCATACAGATCCTGAGCATCCAGCACACGGCCTTCGATGCGGGCGATCTCGGCGCCGACGAGGGCAGCTCGGTCTTCGAAGGTCTCGGGGTTGACCTCCGCCCAGACTTCTAGCTGTCGGTGATGGTCCAGCACAGAATCGAAATGCCTCGGTCTCTGTTCCGGAGTGGCGTGATCCCAGGCCGCGGCGTGCACTAATGCGCCATAGAGCCGATATTCCGCGGACTCGAACATTGCTGCGGACGTCCAGAGCAGCGGTGCCGCACGCAGCGAGGCGTCAACCGCCGAAGCAAGGTCTCGGGCGAAAAAATGCGCCTGCAACTTGCGCGTCCAGTAGTAGAACTCGGCGAACACCAGATTGGGGCTGTCCGCCAGACGACGTTCGGTGTCAAGCTCGCCGTAGTCCTCATGATCCAGGCACCCGAACGTCGGGGTCAGCCCACGCAACGTGAGGATCAGGCCGAGCTGCGCTCCGCAGAGCTCGATGACAAGCCCGAAACGCACCCGCCTGGCAAATGCGAGGCCATTCTCGCATTCCGTTTGCACTTCGGCCAGTGGGTCCCCGGCCGCAAGGCAAACCGTGACTAGCTGATCCCAGCTGTACGAAGCAAAAGTGAGGTCGCCGACCCGATACGCGGCGTCGAACGCGCGCCGCACGAGCTCGCGTCCGCTGGCTACGTGTTTCGCCCACGGGAGCACGGTCGAACCCAAGTTCATCCAGATACGAGCTTGATAGCGCGTCAATCCGCGTTTCTCGACCAGGTCGTAGCCAAGCTGGCCGAATCGAAAGCCATCCTTGTAATTATTGAAACGGGGACCTGCGAACATGGCCAGCCAGACGTAGGCAAAACACGATGCATCGCAGTTGCCGTGCTCGAGGCTGAGAGTCACCAGGCGGCAAATGACAAGCGAATTGAGGTGTTCGTCGAAAAGCTGTGATGGCGTCATGATCTCGGTGAAGACATCCAGCGTGTCGAGGACATCAGGGTCCCTGATCAACGGCAGGTCGATCAGCTCTTCGATCGCCCTGCGCCCGAGCAACTCCCAAATGCGTTCGTATTCGCGCATCACGTCTTCCCGCGTCGGGTGGTTCGACCACACTGTGCCGTCGCGACGGAGCCAGTCCAGGAACACGTCTGCCGCGAGGTCACTCCGATCCAAAGTGGTGTACAGCGTGAGCCGCAAACGCGTGGCGACACAGAAATCGTGGCGATTGGTTGCGCGCTTCGCCAACGATGCCAGCCGATTCTCGGCCGCGCCCTTCTCCGCGGTCAGCAGCTCGCACTCGGCCATCAGGTAATCGATCGAGAAGATGAGCCGGTAGTTACGTTCCCAGGTCGCTTCCGTCAGAAGGGGCCGGGCGGCCCTGAGATACTTCAGCGCCGAGTCGTAAGCGGTCGAGATTTTCGCGCGTTGGCCCGCGATTAGATTCAGGTCTGCGACCCGCTCTTGATCTTCGACAGAGGTGATGAGGTGGGAGCCGCGGTTGAGTTGGTTGACGATCTCGAATATCGCCTCCTCGCGCTTTTCCGCAGGGGTGTGATCAGCGAGGAGCATGCCGATGCGCAGGTGCGCCTCGGCTCGCAACTGCGGAGGAATCAGCGAGTACGCAGCTTCCTGCACGCGATCGTGCAGGAATCGATAGGAATCGTCCGAGCGGAAGATGAGTCCGGTCCGTACTGCTTCCCAAAGGTGTTGGTGAAGTTCCTCGATCGACTTCTCGTAACCCACCGCCAGCATGTCGAACTCGGCGCTGTTTCCCATGCAGGCGAACTTCTTGAGTGCCTCCTGCGTGTCTACTGGCAGGCGGTTCAACTTTCCGACCATCAGCTCCACGACGTTGTCGGTGTAGCCTTTGGCGTGAATGCGATTCAGGTTCCAAACCCACCGGCCTTCGACGTAGCCGAAGCTCAGCAAGCCTTCCTCTGCCAGCGTGGAGATGAACTGGATGGCGAAGAAGGGATTGCCTGTGGTCTTCTCGCGAACCAATTTCGCGAGCGCAGCGACGCGTTCCGGTTCGCAGTGCAGGGAATCCACCAGCAATTGACGTATATCGTCCTGACCGAGCGGTGTAAGAACGATGTCCTGCACTGCCGCTCCGGTCCGCCGTATCACGTCGAGCTTGCGCATAAGCGGGTGCGTAGCGCTGACCTCGTTGTCCCGATATGCGCCGATAAGCAATAAGTGGCGCAGATCGTCACGGGTGAGCAGATCTTCGAGTAAGTCGAGCGTCGCGGCATCCAGCCACTGCAGATCGTCGAGGAAGACTGCCAGCGGATGCTCCGGTCGTGCGAAAACGCCGATGAATCGTCGGAAGACCAGTTGAAAGCGGCGCTGCGCTTCTTGTGGTGGCAGTTCGGGTACGGGCGACTGTTCCCCAATAATGTGCTTCAATTCCGGGACGAGCTCGACTATGAGGATTCCGTTTGGATCCAGCGCCCCGCGAAGCCCATCACGCCATTTACTCAATTCATCTTCCGTCTTACTCAGAAGTGGCCGGATGAGGCTCTGAAATGCCTGAGCCAAGGTGGCATACGGAATGTCCCGCTTGTACTGATCGAACTTGCCAGACGCAAATAGGCCGCGCGGAGGGACGAGCGGCTTGTGAAGTTCATTTACGACTGCAGATTTACCGATCCCGGAGTATCCGGAGACCAGCACCAGCTCCGGCCGCCCTCCCGCGACTGTGCGATCGAACGCCGTGAGAAGGGCGTTCACCTCACGATCTCGCCCGTACAGCTTTTCGGGAATCATGAGGCGGTCGGGAGTGTCCTTTGCGCCGAGCGTGAAAACTTGCGTGGACCCTTGTGACTCCCATTGCGACAGGCAACGCTGTAGATCGTGTTCGACCCCCGCGGCGGTCTGGTACCGTTCTTCGACTGTCTTCGAGAGCAGCTTCATTGTGATAGCGGAAACAGCCGCTGGAACATTTTGCAGCAGTTCACTGGGAGCGGTGGGTTGTCTCGCGATGTGGCAATGCACCCATTCCATCGGATCGGATGCCGTAAACGGAAGGCTGCCGGTTAACATCTCGTAGAAGGTGACGCCAAGCGAGTACAGGTCGCTCCGGGAATCAACCGAGCGATTCACTCTTCCAGTCTGCTCTGGCGCCATGTACGCGAGCGTTCCAGCGATGAACTCCGCGGGTTCGAGTGGTTGGCGCTCGCGCGGAAGCCGTGATGCGATGCCGAAGCCGGTGAGACAGACCTGCCCAGTTGCGGAGTCCACCAAAATGTTGGTGGGTTTGACGTCCTTGTGGATCACCCCACGCCCGTGTAACTGACCAACTGCGCTAGTCAACGCCACAGAGAGTCGGAGAAACTGTCCGATCTCCATCGGCTCCCGGATCAGGCGGTCGAGCGGCTCGCCTCCTGTGTAATCGACCACAAGCATCGTCTGTCCGCGCTCGCGCACCAATTCCAGTGGCCGCAATGCCCACGTACCGTTTAAGTACTCCCGAAGTTCGAATTCGTGTGCGAGGCGATTGACGCTTTCAAGGATCGGATGCTCAGCGTCGGAAAGGATGGGCATGAAAGCGTACCGCCCCCCGTCAGCATCATCCTGCGACAATCTACAGAAGGCGCGTCCCGCATCTCGCCACAGCACCTCTAGCGAGTCGTTCTCCCAACCAGCCCCGAACACGACGGATGCCTTCATCTGTCCGTCTCCTTCGCCGGTTCGATTCGCATTAAAGGAGCGTCCGCCGTCCGATGGCGGACCGCCAGAGATGCACTCAGCAATGGGCCCAGAACCATTGCCGACCAGACGAGTGCGCGCGTCCTAGCGCCCATCTGGCCGCCGCCCGCGAATACCGACTCGATCAAACGCGTTTTGATGAGATCCATGTCGGAATCCCTCGACTCGCCCTCGGCACGCCGGACGTGCATAACCGAGTATTGCTCTTTTCGCTAGTTATCGGCAGGCTTCCGCAAAGCAACAAGTTCCCCCAACCGCACCCGTTTGGAACTAACACAAGAATGTTCGAACTAGTTGCGCAACGAGTTGCAGGGAGCGGCGACCATCCTAAGAACCATGGCTCGATTGAAGCTGTGGAAAGAAGGCTCCTGCCGGTAGAGAGGAGTGTGGTCTCCAATGGTTCCAAACCCTCGCGTCCCCTCTGTCCGGTTCACGACTCCGGCAAGTGTTCCAACGGCGGTTCTCTACAGGTTCGGGGGAGCCACGCGGCTGTGCCATCAACCGTGATACCAGCCGTTGCTTGTTGGAACTCGAATCGTGATCATCACTGTCAACAGCGGTTTAGTAACCGTTACCGTGTCACCGATTGTGTCAAAGCGGACTGATTATCGTCAAATTCGCGAATAGCAGACAGGCTGTCTTTAGCCCTGTTGCCCGGCACACAGAGAATCAATGAAGCGCGGTATGACGCACGATCGCGACCTGGTGGATGAAGTGGCCACGCGCATTTGGCATTTCAAGAACTGTGAAATGGAAGACTTCAAGGGGCCTTACGCTGATTACCTAGTGGAAAGGGAAACTACCGCAGTAGTCTAGCGGCCAAGGTCTCGCTTCTTCTTCCGCTCGGCTTCACTCGTGACGCGTTGGCGTTCGAGCGTAGCAGCAGTCTCCGCAAGCGCCTTTTGATACCGACCAAGCCATCCATCCCAACCGTCCTCTTGAGGAACAATGCCACGCCGGATAAGATGTTGGGCGGTCTCGCGAAGGTGGAGCTTATTGCGTAGGATCGACTCTGCATCGCCCAACTCGTGGATCTGCAGCGCCGGCCGACCATCCGTAAACAGTTTGTGAAGCCGAACGAACGAATTCGTACGCAGGCCACCGCGATTCCGTGCTGCTTCCATTTCTGGCGTTTGGTAAACATAGTGGACTCGCGCGTCCGTTCCCTCCAGCATGAGGTAACTGCGTCCTGAGGACTCCTCCTCTCCGTGTACCAAGATCCTGCCCTCCAAGGTCGTGAGCTGGCGAAAGTCAACCACCGCCAGCGGGAGCCGCTCATCGGACATCAATGCTCCGTGTGCCGCCAGCGTCTTTTGGTGGTCAGCACTGCGCTGCATGGCCCGCAGAACGTTTTCGAAGTCCCGCCGTACACGCCAAGTCTTTGGACTGCTCGACTCGGCCAGCCCCATCGATTCAAGAACCATCAGCCGCTCTGCCGCACGCCGTTCCGGAAGCGACATCCCCGGACCCAGTCCGGCTCGGCTCGGGTCCTTCGTCACTGTGAAGAATGGGGAGGCCGGCTCTTCGGCATTGTCGGCATCGCGCTGGATAGTTCGATCAAGCGATGTGTAGCGGTGCTGGTGGACTTCCCTTCGCTGCGCGTCGGCCGCGTCGAACTCCGTGCGATACCCAAGCTGGCGAGTGCATAGATTTTCCGCGACTTCGCGGATGCCTCCCCGGATGTAATCCCTGCTGAGACGAATCGGCCGTCCTTCGGCTCCGACACCTCGCAGCGCAATATGAACATGGGGGTGCTCGGTGTTGTAGTGCGCCACCGCGATCCATTCGAGCGGCATATCGAGGTCCGTCTGCATCTCTGACATGAGATCGCGAGTCAATCGTTTCAGGTCCACTCGGTCGCCAAACTCGGGGGACACGATCAACTTCCACATTCGCTCGTCGCGGGCCTTCTGCCAATCCTCGAGCCGCGTAGCGATGTCGATATCTTTTTGGCTGGTACTGAACCCGGCGGCTGCTGGATCGCCCTCGTGCGTGGCACTCTCGCGGGCAACGTAGCGCCCATGGGCTCGCCACTGCCCTTTGCTGGTGTTCTTTGAATACAGAACCCGCACCGCACAGCGTTGGGAGTAAGGGCGACTGTGCATGGCCGTGCCGAATCCAACCACGCGACGCCTTCGGACTCCGCTCATGCGAGCGTGATGCATGATGATCTTGTACGCTGACGCGTAAACCCGACGTTCGCCTCTTGCTGCCGGTTTGAGTGGCCGAAGCCGGAACTGCCGCTCTTTGTCTTTACCTTTCCCCACGGCTGATCAGCTCCTCCATAGCCACGAGCGAGTCACTGAGCATCGCGTGGCCCGCATTGTTGAGCAGGCGGGCGTGGCGGTTTCGGGCTTCCGCAAGTGCTGGCTCCATGGCCGCCCCGCGCGGCTCGGGCACACAGGTGAGGAAGGCCTTCGCCAAGCTGTCCACTAAAGCAAACAACGCCTGTTGCGCTCGCTCAACGCGGCAGACGTCCTGGCGCACTTCCAGGATGCTTGCGACAATCTGCTCCTCTGCGCGGCCGAGGCCTTCCCGGCCTTGACCCAGCTCATTATTGATCGCTGCACGAAGAAAGGCGCTCGGACTGGAATAGCCTCCCAGCTTCGCGGCGGTTTCAATTCGTTCATCTGTTGCTGAACTCAGTCGGATGGTTCGTCTCGGCATCGGCTATCCCTTCACCTTCAAAGGGCATGAAACAGGGCCTTTGGGACGCTACAGGCACGAAAAAGGAGGGCGTCCGACGAGTGGCGGACGAAGACGTGGATGTGGCTGACGAGTGAAGTATCTGTGAATCAGTAGTCTACAAACCAAAAACACCAACTCGTCAGCCTTTATGTTCCACTACCCATGTTTGTTGGCGGAAAGTGTTCGCTGGGAGTCGCGTCGGTGCCGCGATTCGCCGCCTTTTGCCACCAAGTGCCTCGTGCGTGCCACCTGCCAGCGGAAATGCCACATAGTGCCACAATCTGCCGCATTTTGAACTTGGAGTGACCCCCTAAAATGAGACAGAGAAAATTGCGGCACTTTGCAGGGAAAGGAAAGTGCATATGGCAAAGAGACGAGTAGGGAGATACCCAATAGAGTTCCGCCGCATGGCGGTTGCCCGTATGTCCAGCAGCGACAACATTTCCGCGCTGGCGGAGGAACTCGGGATAGATCGAGATCTTTTGTATCGCTGGAGGGGTCAGCTGGAAGCGACCCCCGTGGTTGAGACGCCAGGCGAATCAACGCGGGAAGATCCACGCGACGCCAAACTCGGTGAGGAGAACAGGCTGTTGAAACTTGCCTTGGCCGAGAAAGGGCTGGAAGTGGATTTTTTCAAGGGTGCCTTGCAAAAAATCGCGGCTCGTCGCCAGCGGAACACCGAGTCTGGCGCGAGGGCATCTACGACCAGATCCGGGGAGTAATGTCGATGCAAGGCAGCCTGAGTATTGAACGGATGTGTTACCTGGCACAGGTCAGCCGGGCGGGGTTCTACCGCTCTTTGGCCAAAAAGAGTCCCGCGGAAGAATCGCAGGAAGTGCGCTCGGCGATTCAGAAAATTGCGCTCGAACATAGGCGCCGCTACGGGTATCGAAGGATCACTGCCGAACTGCGCCGCCAAGGAATGCAGGTCAATCGCAAACGTGTGGCGCGGATGATGCGCGAAGACAATCTGCTGGCGGTCCAGCCGCGCTCTTTTGTTATGACCACGGATTCTCGTCACGAACTGGAAGTCTATCTGAACCTGGCCGGGCGCATGAATCTGAGCGGAATTAATCAACTCTGGGTGGCGGACATCACCTACATCCGATTGCAGCGTGAGTTTGTCTATCTGGCGGTGATTCTCGACGGCTTCTCCCGCAAGGTTATCGGCTGGGCCCTGGACTGCACATTGACGGCAAGCTTGACGATCGCCGCGTTGGAGAAGGCATTGGCGGAACGGCAACCTCCGCCGGGGCTGGTGCATCATTCCGATCGCGGCATACAGTATGCGTCACGCGACTATGTGGCGATTCTGCGGAAACACCATATTCTGCCAAGCATGAGCCGTCCGGCGAATCCGTATGACAATGCCAGTTGCGAAAGCTTCATGAAAACGCTCAAGTACGAGGAGATCTATGCGAACGAATACAGCGATCGTCATCACTTGCGCGCCAACATCGGGAATTTCATCGAGCGCTACTACAACTGCTGCAGGCTTCATTCAGCGCTCGGCTATCTGCCACCAGAGGAGTTTGAACAAGCCGCGTCCCCCGGCGGAACCTACGGCGCGACCATGAGTTTTTTTAGGCATCGGGAGATCTTTCGATCCGATGTGGGTCTTTTGAATGACGGGAAGCCGACCGAAGCCGGCTCCCCGGACCATCGTCTCGATGAGTCTCCGGCTGGTTATTCCTTGGCGGGTTGGTCTCCACCAGAGCCCGCCTCCGCTTCACCAGCCGAGCACCAGTTTGAAGGAGATGGAGTAGCTTGAGAAGGAAAATTCATTAAACGGCTAAGTGCCGCAATCCGATTTGTCTCAGTCTAAGGGGTCACCCTAACTTGGACTGGGGTTA
>Ga0302326_10015007_pt1 | contig 16325 bp, 15 predicted proteins | sample Palsa_T0_3_FD_202264 | JGI IMG/M metagenome (GOLD analysis project Ga0302326, IMG submission 202264) | Peat permafrost microbial communities from Stordalen Mire near Abisko, Sweden - Palsa_T0_3 | ecosystem: Environmental > Terrestrial > Soil > Palsa > Peat permafrost | place: Sweden: Abisko... | reverse complement strand
GCAAGACGGCGCTGGCCACGCTCACTCTCACGCTCGCCGCGGAGGCGCCTGATCTGGACGTCCTAAGCCGCTTCGGCGGCCCGGCGTTCGGCTTCGCCCACCACCGCGGCTTCACGCATTCCTTGCTTGGAGTTCCCCTCGACGCCGCTGTGGTACTCGGCTTCGTTTATCTGATCTGGCGTTTGCGCCGCCGCAGGTTGAAAGATCCGAACCTCCCGCCGCGCTGGAGACTGCTCTTTTTTTATGCCTGCCTCGCCGGTCTCAGTCATATCCTGCTCGACTTCACCAACAATTACGGAGTGCGCCCGTTCTGGCCGTTTTCCGAGAGGTGGTATGCGTGGGATATTGTCTTCATCTTCGAGCCCATCATGTTCGGCCTCCTGTTACTCGGATTGATTGTTCCGTCGTTTTTCTCGCTCATCGACCGGGAAGTCGGGGTGCGCACCCGCCAACCGCGAGGCCGAATCGCGGCCACGCTGGCCTTGCTGGGGGTGGTCTTGATGTGGGGGCTGCGCGATTTCGAACATCGCCGCGCAGTGAGCGCCCTTGCCGCCGGCACCTACCAGGGCGTGGACCCACTGCGCGTTTCCGCCTATCCCACCATGGCTGATCCATTCCACTGGTACGGTGTCGTAGAGACTCCCGCTTTCTTTGCTCTCGCTCCGGTGGATTCTCTGGGACCGGAAGTTGATCCCGAGGGCCGTCTCGTCATCCGCTACAAGCCGGAAGAAACTCCGGTCACGTTGGCGGCGAAGAAGTCTTACCTGGGACGCAGGTACCTCGACTGGGCGCAATACCCGATCACCGAGACCGAGACACTCGATCCGCCGGAGGCCGGCTATATCGTGGAGTTCGAGGACTTGCGCTTTGTGCAGTTGCCCAGCCTGCTCGGCCGCCGCGGTGAACCGAGCAGGGCACTCGCCGCGGGCGTTCAACTCGATAGGAACTTGCACGTCGTTGCCGACATCTACGGTTCCGGCAAGAAGCAAACTGCTTTCCCGGAACCGAATTGAGCGCTCGAAAACTAGCCTTCCCGTGACGCCAAAACTCAACCGTCAACGGTCGCCTTCCGTTCCTCCCTTGACGTAGTACAGTTCCCACGCCCAGAATGATATTTAGTTCCCGAGGTGCCCATGCTGGCTTATCTGTTCGTGCTACTGGCCATTGCCGTTCGCTTCCTGCCCTTTGCGGGTCGGTTGAATATCCTGCCCCATGCCTGGCATTTCACCCCGGTGGCGGCATCGCTGCTGTTTTTCGGGGCCCGTGGTTCACGGCGCCAGATGTGGATACCTCTGGTGCTGATGGCGGCGACCGATGTTGTTCTCACCAAGTTTATCTACTCGTACAGCTTAACCTGGGACCAACTGGTGACCTGGGTGTGGTATGCGGCAATCCTCTGGCTGGGGACCAACCTGCGCGAGAAATCCGACCCGGTCCGCGTAGTCGGAGCCGCGCTCGCCAGTTCAGTTTCGTTTTTTCTGGTCAGCAATTTTGCAGTGTGGGCCGCGGGGCAGATGTATCCCAAGACCTTCCACGGATTGATGATGTCTTACGCCGCCGGACTTCCATTTTTCCGCGGAACGGTCGAGAGCGACCTGTTCTTCTCTATCGCATTTTTTGGAATTCCAGTGTTCCTGCTGGCGCTTTCCCGCTGGCTGCACAGAACCTCCGGCGATCACATCGCCGCAGCGTAAATTGCTTCGTAGGGGGGACAGCCGCCTCGGCTGTCCCCCGAGCGCAGCCAGGACGCCGCATCCGGTCTTCAAAGATCTTCGGCGCGCCCCGGTCAACTCTCTCCCGCCTTGCGCCTTCGACTCCGCCGCATCACCAGCCAAACCAGCACTCCGCCCGCTACCGCCCCCAACAGCCCAGAAAAATGCCGCCGGACGAGCACCTCCATCAGTCCCACAATCTGCGGGCCGAACCAGAGCGTCAGCAATGCCAGCGTCATGAAGCGCACGAACCTTCCCGCGAAGATAGCCGCCAGAAAGTCGCGGAACCGCATCTCAAACACGGCCGCCGCCAGCACGAAAATTTTGAAAGGCATGGGCGGAGGCAGCATTCCCGGAAACATCACAGCCCAGAATTCGTGCTGTTCGAAGGAGCGGTGAATCCGCTGAAAGCGCTCTTCGGAAATCCGTTTGCGCAGCACTTTTTCGCCACCCAGATGTCCGATGAGGTAAAGCGGAATGCTGCCCAGCATCGACCCGAGCGAGGCCATTACCACGTAGAAGAGCAGGAGCCGGCGATCCTTGTACACGTATGTTGCCACCATTAAATCCACAGGCATGCCCAGCAGAGCAGAATCCGCGAACGCAATCGCGAACACCCCCCAAATTCCCAGGTGCTGCAGCAGCAGCCAAACCCATGCCGTATACCTCGCCAGAATGTGTCCGATGGTTTTCAGAAGGAAATTCAGTCTACGTGAAAAGCCGCTCCGTATTCACGCTGCTGTAACACTTCGCGTCGCCTCGTCGCAGGGTCCTTTGTTTACCTACAGGTAAACCGGGTTACTGCTTCAGTTACCACTGCACCGATTTTGATGCATATTTCATCGCCCAGTAACATTCGCTTGCTACAACTGAATCATGGATCTGCAGGGGTACAGCACGCTGATCCTTTCCGACCTGCACCTGGGTGCAGAGACCAGTCATGCCCGCGAAGCCACGCGCGTACTCAAGGAAAACCGTTTTCAGCGGCTGATCCTGCTGGGCGACATCTTCGCCGACCTCAACTTCGCCCGCCTCACCAAAGACCACTGGAAGTTCCTCGGCTACATCCGCAAACTCTCCAATCCCAAACGCAACATCGAGGTCGTGTGGGTGGAAGGCAATCACGACCACGGACTCGCCAACATCATGTCGCACCTGGTGGGCGTCCGCGTCTACCAGCACTACGCCTGGCAGTACGACGGACTCGAACACATCGCGATCCACGGCCATCAGTTCGACGGTTTCCAAGTCAACAATCTGCGTTTCAGCCGGTTAGGTACTTCCCTCTATCTCCAGTTGCAAAAGCTCGACTTCAAGAGCAAGCCTATCGCGCGGCTCATTGACCGGCTGAACACGCGCTGGCTCCGCATGTCGTCGAAGGTCGCTGCGGGAGCGCTTCACTATGCGCGCCAGCACCATGCCGACCGCATCTTCTGCGGCCACACCCACCAGGCCGTCCAGGTCGAAGAAAACGGAATTCACTACTACAACGCAGGTGGCTGGGTCGATTCCCGCCTCACCTATCTCACCGTCGACGAACAGGGGGTTCGCATCCATGAGTTTAACGAGCAGGCACAGCAAGAGCGAGCTGACAATCGTGATTCCAGCCAAGAACGAGGCGAAGTTGATTCCTCGTTTGCTGACTTCGCTGACGAATCAGGATTACGGGAAGATGTCGAGTACCAAGGTGTTGGTTGCTGACGCCAACTCAACCGACGGCACGCCCGAGATCGTTCTCGGCTTCTGCGACCGCCTGAATGTCAGCGTAATCCGCGGCGGAATGCCCTCCGTCGGCCGCAACCTGGGAGCTGCTCACGCGGAGAGCACTTACGTTCTGTTTCTTGATGCCGATATCGAACTGGCGCATCCCTCTGTCGTGCGCCGCGCCGTCGAACTGGCCCAGCACAAGCAGCTTCATTGTGTTACTACCAACATCCTCTGCCGGGACGGCAACTGGATCGACAAGTTGCTTTACGCGGGCATCGATTTCTTCCAGTATCTCTCGCGCCTCCATCATCCCTTCGCTACGGGAATGTTCATGCTATTCGACCTGAAGAAATTCCGCGAACTCCGCGGATTTCATGAGCAGGTTCTGTTTGCCGAGGACTACTTGCTCAGTCAGCAAGTCGAGCGCAAGCGCTTTGGCATCGTCCGCGGCGGCGTCTACACCACCAACCGCCGTTTCCAGCAAATGGGACACCTGGGCGCGGGCTGGCTGTTTTTCAAAACCGCGATGAACTACTGGAACGAAAGCTACTTCCTACGCGACCACAAATACTGGCAGACTTAAGTTCGGCTCGCGTTCGCCTACTCTACGGCGTCTTCTTTGCGGCCACAAACAGCAGGATCCAGCCAACCAGCCGGATCCTGCTTTTTGCATTCCACCGAAAAATGCGTCAGAAGCGAAACACAATGCCCGTTGACAACCGAATGTTATCTTGTGTCGCCCCGAAGAAACGCGTCTGCACGTAGTCTCCCTGAAATCGCCAGGCGACCGGACGGATGATCTTGTAGTCGAGGCCGCCGCCCACCGCAGCGGCAAAGGACGTATCGGAGCCGACGCCGTTGTTTGCGTCGACATGCGCCGCCCCGAACAGAACTTCGGCGAAGGGGCGAAACTTGCCGACGGAGAATGATGCTCGCGGCCCAAACAGAAAGTTGTGCTCGGTGACATCAGCATTGAAGCTACAGGGGTAAGCCCCGCCCCCGCTGCCGACTGGGACGACCGGGCAAGGGGACGCAAAGTCTTGCGAGCCATAATGGCTGTCAAAATCGGCCACGAACCCGAGAAAGGGAATCACTTTGCCTTCCACCGAGGCCTCCCAACCATTGGTGTTTGCGCGGTCGATCGAAGAGAGGTCCGTGCTGTAGTAGGAGTATCCGAAAAAGACGTTCCCGCTGGTGGGAACCTGGGCGCTTGCCAGACCGGCCGACAACCAAAGAACAACGATGAATCCAACTTTGCGCATAACGATTCAAACCTGCAGCTTGGAATCAGAATGACGTGCGGCAACTCTTAGATGCCAACGAGTGGAAATTCGTCAACCGAAACCGCGGTCTGGATTCGCCAGTTGAGCTAGGGGAATTTCAATTCTGGCCGACCCAGGGGACGACGAGGGCAAGCGCACGAATCGATTGAGTTGCCACCATTCGCCGATACCAGAGCGCAGGACGGTCGCTCAGAAGCGCCACACCAGCCCGCCCGTTCCCCGGAAATCGTTCTGGTTGGCGCTCAGCGAGTGGCTATGGATATAGTCGAACTGCAGGCGCCAGGAAAAGTTCTTAAGAAAGAGGAGTTGAAACTTGCGATCCACTCCGCCGCCAAAGTCTTCGACAATCGTATGAAACGTCTCGCCCCCCGACCGGGTGAGTTGGTAACCGCCCATCGCATGCGCAAACGGGCGCCACTTTCCGTAGTACTTCGAAACCCGTGGTCCGAGAACCAGGTTGTACTGATTGACGCCGGTCCGATAAAAGCCGCTGCCATCGAGTACGATTCCGAGGTATGAGTATCGGTGAAACGGCATATCCTCCGCCGACCCCTCCCATCCGCGGAACGTAAGACGGTTCACCACATCGACGGAATCGCCGTAACCAACTCCGGCATAAACATTCCCACTCGGCAGCAGTTGGGCCTTCGATGTGGTTGAGAACAGCATCAAGCTCAGCAACGCCAGAACCACGACTGCGGTTTTCGACACGAAAATGAATCCTCCCCGGCAATTGTGCCAGCAGCAAATTCTACCTGAATGCGCGAATTTCGTTAGATGCAGTGTAGCTGAGCCCCAGGATGCCCGGTCCGGCAAGATTGTGCGGCCGCCGGCTTTGGCACCCTGACAAGAAATTCACTCTTTTTTAATGATTCCGAAACCGCTTGGCGCGCGTCTATCTATTAGCATGCAATCCATAAACCCGAATTGGGAAACAGGTTCTCAGCCGCACGACTGGGCTGCCTCGGAACAACACGTAAGGAGTCGAAGTTGAAACTCAGTTTGGAAACTCGAAATTGCAGCGATGTGATGATCGTTTACTGCCAAGGCCGCGTCGTCTATCGCGACGAGGCCGCAGCCCTTTCGCGACTGGTCAGTGAAGTCCTCCAGAATGGCGGCAAGGTGGTCCTCGATCTGAGTGGCGTCAGCTCGATCGACAGCGCCGGCATCGGCGAACTGGCCTTTCTGCACACCTGGGCTCGATCGCAAAACGCGGATCTGAAATGTGCCAGTCCCACTCCGTTCGTGCGTGATCTGCTGGATCTCACGAACCTCGATTCAGTCCTCGAGATTTACCCCAGCCTCTGCGAAGCCCTGGCGGCCTTCCAGCCTGGAGAAGTCTGCGCTGACTGTTGATTCGCCCCGGTTCTAGACAAGAGGGTGGAGCAGGCCTTTCCGGCCTGCATTCAAGGCAAGGATCCGGATTGGGTTTCAGCCCTTGGGCTAGGTAGGCGGATGAGATTTGGCTTCGCCGCCTTCTCTAGCTCTCCCGCTGAAATCGATACCGCCCTCGGCGCTCGAGCGCCACCGCCTCAGCCACTTTCAGAAACGCCCGCGCCGCATGGGAAAGTCCCGCCTCTTTACGGTAGATCAAACGCAGCTTCCGTTGCACTCGCAGTTCCCGCACGGGGATTCTTACCAGTTCTCCCCTAGCCACTTCCGTTTCCACGCTGATCTCCGGCATCAGCGCCACCCCGCTTCCCAGTGCAACGAACTGCTTGATCGCCTGCAAAGTCGGCAGCTCAAGATCCATATGCAGCGGGGTCTTATGCTTCTGAAATGTCTGCAGAACTTTCTCGCGGTAGGGCGAGGAAACAATATGTGCCACAAACGACTCCGCCCCCAGTTGCCGGATGCTCACCTCTGGCGCCGCGGCCAGCGGATGCTTCGGCGGCACCACCAGCACCAATTCGTCCAGATAAACCACCACGGAGTGCAACCTTGGTTCCTCCGGTTTGTAAGACAGCACGCCCAGTTCGGCGCTGTGCTGCAGCACGTCGTCCGGAATGCGGCTGCCCAGCGCCCGCTCGACCGTAATCTTGATCATGGGATGCAGCCGGCGGAACTCCGCCAGCACCGGCAGCAGATAAAGCGCCGTAAACTCATTCGCCGCAATCACCAGCTTGCCCTTCTGCAGTTCCCGCAGTTGCGCCAGGGATTCATGGGCGTCCTCGCGCAGATTCAGCAGTTTCTCGGCGTATTCATAGAGCACCTGCCCGGCATCGGTGAGCACGCCTTCCCGCGAGGAGCGGTCGAACAGCGCCTCGCCCAGTTCATCCTCCAGCTTGCGGATGGTCTGGCTCACCGCCGACTGGGTGCGGTGAAGTTTCTCTGCGGCCCGGGAGAAGCGGTGCTCGCGAGCCACCGCCAGGAAGACTTCCAGCTGCGAGAGTTCCATCCACTATCCTCTTATATAAACTTTAATCTCTATTAGTAAATCTTATCATATAAGACAATCTAATGATCACTAAACAATTATAAGTTTTGCTTCAGACCCTAAGCCCCGTACCATAGAACCAGAGTTCAGAAAACACAGTTCGATTCGATCATCTATTTCTGAGGAAGACCCATGGCTACCGAGCAGGTCCGCATTACCGTTTTCGACACCACCCTACGCGACGGAGAACAATCGCCCGGTTGCAGCATGAACCACCAGGAAAAATTGCGCCTGGCGCATCAACTGGACCGTCTCGGTATCGACGTAATCGAAGCCGGATTTCCCATCGCCTCCGACGGCGACTTCTCGGCCGTGAAGGCCATCGCGGCAGTGATCCGTCGCCCCATCATTGCGGGATTGGCCCGCGCCTGCTGCCCCGATATCGAGCGCGCCTGGGAAGCCCTGAAAGACGCCGCCCGCCCGCGCATTCACGTCTTCCTGGCCACCTCCGACATTCACTTGCAATACAAGCTGCGCATCACGCGCGAGGAATGCCTGGCCCAGGCCCGGGAAGCGGTTGCCTTCGCCAAGTCACTCTGTCCGGATGTCGAATTTTCCCCCGAGGATGCCACTCGCACCGACCCTGAATTCCTCTGCCAGGTGCTTGAAGCGGTTGTCGAGGCCGGCGCCACCACCCTCAATATCCCCGATACCGTCGGCTACACCGTGCCTTCCGAGTTCGGCGAGCTGATCGCAACCATACGCCGCCGCGTGAAGGGAATCGAGAACGTCACTATCTCTGCCCATTGCCACAACGACCTCGGCATGGCTGTAGCCAACACCATGGCTGCCGTCGCCGCTGGAGCCCGCCAGGTCGAGTGCACCATCAACGGCATTGGCGAACGTGCCGGCAACGCTTCGCTCGAAGAGATCGCGATGGCCATGCGGGTTCGTCACGACCGCTATCCCTACGAAACGGCCATCGCCACGGAACATCTGTTCCCCGCCAGCCAGCTGTTGAGCGAAATCACTGGCGTGCCCGTGCAGCCCAACAAGGCCATCATCGGGCGCAACGCCTTCGCCCACGAAGCCGGCATCCACCAGGATGGCGTGCTCAAGAACCCGTTGACCTATGAAATCATGACGCCGCAGTCGGTAGGCGTGCCCGATTCCAAACTCGTGCTGGGCAAGCATTCCGGCCGTCACGCCCTCGCCATTCGCTGCGAACAGCTCGGCTACCAGTTCGACCGCCGTGCCCTCGATGACATCTATCGCCGCTTCGTCCGCCTGGCTGACAAGATCAAGCACGTCGAGGATCATCACCTGCTCGAATTGATCCGCGACACCCACAAACCCGCTGCGTCAGCCACTCCGCTGTTCGAGCCCCTGCCTATGGCGGTCGCCGCGGCTGCCAGCGCCTCAACCTCCGAATCACCTCGGCCGTTTCCCATGGCATCGCAAACCAGCGCCTTTGGCATGCCCTTGGGCATCCCCGGCGATCGCCATCCCGATCAGCAGCAGGAAGACTATCTCTGGGGCGTGTAGCCGTTTTCTCGGCCGACTTCGGAAGGTTGATGTGGCGACAGACGGCCTCGGCTGTCCGCCGGGCGAAGCACCGCAAAGCAGTTTCCATTAAACTAATCCCCGCATGCTTCTGAACCTCACCATTCTCCCTGGCGACGGTATCGGTCCCGAAGTCACCGAACAAGCGGTCCTGGTTCTCGAAGCCGCTGCCGACGCATTTGGACATCAACTTCAGCTCCAGCGCAAAAACATCGGCGGCGCGGCCTTGGCAGCCGCCAATGATCCTCTGCCCGCCGACACGATCCAGGCGTGCCTTTCTTCTTCCGCAGTCCTGCTCGGTGCCGTGGGCAGTCCCGCTTTCGATCATTATCCCAACCACCTCCGCCCCGAAGCCGGACTCCTCCGCCTGCGCCGCGAACTCGGCGCCTACGCCAACCTGCGTCCTGCCATTTGCTTTCCGGCGCTCGAAGACTGTTCCCCGCTGCGTGCAAATCTAGTTCGCGGCACCGACATCATGATCGTCCGCGAGTTGCTTGGAGGACTCTATTTCGGCGAACCGCGTTCTATCGCAGGCGCGCCCGGCTCTCGCGTCGCCACCAACACCATGACCTACGGCGAGCCGGCCATCGAGCGCATCGCCCGCGTCGCCTTCGACCTAGCGGTCAAACGCCGCCAGAAGGTTCTCTCTGTCGACAAAGCCAATGTGCTCGAATGTTCCCGCCTATGGCGCGAGGTGGTCACCCGCTGCGCGAAAGACTATCCCGGAGTTCAACTCACCCACATGTATGTGGATTCCGCGGCCATGTCGCTGGTCGAGCGCCCTAAAGATTTCGACGTGCTCCTCACCGAAAATATGTTTGGCGATATTCTCTCCGACCAGGCTGGTGGAGTAGTAGGGTCGCTCGGCTTGCTGGCCTCAGCCAGCATCGGCGGCCCGGTGGGTGTGTACGAGCCGGTCCACGGCTCCGCGCCTGATATTGCTGGCAAGGGAATCGCGAATCCGCTCGGGGCGATCCTTTCCGCTGCCCTTCTGCTCCGCCATTCCTTCGAATTAGAACGAGAAGCAACCTGCATCGAGAATGCGGTCAGTACGGTGCTGAATCAGGGCCATCGCACCGCCGACCTGGTCAGAGCAGGTGAAATGCCGACCCCAACCACCGAGATGGGTCAACAGGTGGTTCAATCGTTGAAGGAATTGGCGGCAGCTGCGAAACGGAAATTGGCTTGATTCTCAAACTCTCGGCGAGGGCCCCTCAGGCAGGGTCTTCACCGCTTGCGCTCTCACCGCGACCCCGCTGTCATACTTTCCGGTCATGTCATACCAGCGGATGCGCACCATCTCCTGAAACATGCGCGCTCCGTCCAGTAGCGGATGAATCCGTGTGTCTCCGCTGTGACCCCAAAGCACGGGCACTTCCTCCACGCGAAACCCGAACTTGCCCGCCAGGAAAAGAATCTCCGGATCGAAGCCCCAGCGCTCGATGCGCTGCAGCGGCAGAATCGTCTGCGTGGCCTGCCGCGTGAAAGCTTTAAACCCGCACTGCGTGTCTTTGAATCGCAGCCCCAAAATAATCTTCAGCAATAAATTGAACACTCTTCCAAATACCTGCCGGTGCAGCGACTGCCGCCGCGTCTGCAATTCCGCCCGCAGCCAGCGCGAGCCAATCGCGATGTCTGCCCCCGCCCCGAGCGCCGCCAACAACTTCGGCATCTCTTCAATGGGAGAAGATAAATCTGCGTCACTGAAAACGATCACTTCGCCCCGCGCATTCAGCATCCCATTGCGCACGCTGAAGCCTTTGCCGCGGTTCTCGTGATTTTCCACTAACCGCAGCATGGGATCCTTTTTCGCAAATCCCCGCACCAATTCCGCCGTGTTGTCCCGCGACCCATCGTTTACCACGATCAGTTCCGCATTCCATCCCTGCTCGCGCACGTATTTCAGGACCTTCTCGAGAGTCGCCCCCAGGCGCGCGCCCTCGTTGTAGGCCGGAATAACGATGCTGTAAGTGATGTCCTTCAATCTGGATTCCCGGGCACGGCACTCATCTTCCGGCAGGTGGCTTGGGCGAACACTTGAGATGTCTCGAGCCTCCAACCCGTTGCCGCAACAATTGCTTCGCCATTGTACGTCGTAAACAGCCGGCTGAGAACAGGAGGACTCGAAACTAGAAACGGGAGACTGCCTTTCAGGCCACGCTGCGTTTTTCCACTAGCATGCTGAAAAACGCATTCACCAGTTCGGCGTCCCACAAGCCCTGGCGGGCTTCCTCGCGCATGGTTTGCGCGGCCTCATCATGCCCCAGCGCAAGCTTGTAGGGCCTCGCCGTGCGCAACGCATCATACACATCCACCACCTGCAAAACCCGTGACAGCAGAGGGATCGCACCCGCCCGCAATCCGTCGGGATAGCCCGACCCATCCGCGTGCTCATGATGATGGCGGATAATCGGCAGTACCAGCCGCAATGATTTCAGCGGCTTGCAGATATTTTCCCCGGTCACCGGATGCACCTTCATGATCTCCCACTCCTCGAGCGTCAAGTCCGTGCCTTTCTTCAGAATCGCATCCGGCACGGCGATCTTACCCAGGTCGTGCAAATATCCCCCGCGCCGCAATGCCACGATCGAATCTGTATCCAGTCCCAGATGCCGTCCCAAATCCGCAGCCCGCGCGGCCAGCCGCTCGCAGTGCCCCTCGGTGTATGGGTCGCGGCTTTCGACGGCCAGCCCCAGCGTGCACAGCACCGAATCCGCCGTCTCCAACTCGTCGGTGAACTCCTTCACCCGCAGCAGCGACTTTACGCGTGCCGTCAACTCCTCCGCCAGCACCGGCTTGTTCAGGAAGTCGTCCGCTCCCGCTTCAATCCCCCGCACCTTGTCAGCGCTGTCGCTCAATCCCGTGATTAGCACGAAAGGGATCAGCCGGGTCGCCGGGTCCGCTTTGAGCTCACGGCATAGTTCATAGCCCGACTTCCCCGGCATTTTTACATCCGACAGAATCAGGTCAGGCGCTTGCCGCCGTACCTCCGCGGCAGCCTGCTCCGCATCCGCCGCCGTCACCACCTCGTAGCCGCGCTGGCTCAGCAATTGGCTCATCAGCCCGGCAATCGTAGGATGGTCGTCCACCACTAGAATCCGCGGAGCATGCCGCCCTGTCGCCAACACGTGCATACCCTGATCAGAAGCCGCTTCTCGCGGGAACGTTGTCTGGCCTTCACCGCTCACAGCCATACGGGGATCATGAGGGAAACTCATCGCACAAGGGCAACTCGTGATAATTCTACTGCAATCTCAACTCCACCGTGCCGATGCACGAGGCAACCGCACTGCAAAATCGCGTGCTCGAAGGTGGTCCCGCAGCCGACGACAAGCCGCTCACCCTGAAAGTCCGGTCCCTCCTCGTCGACGCCCACCTGAAGGAATTCACCCACGGCCCCCGTCACGAGGTCACCGACCGCCTGTTCGTAGTCCGCCCCGCATTTTTTATCATTCCCCAGGAATCCGCCTAGCCGCCGCGCTGGCCATGGCAGCCCGGCGGATGGCTTCTCATCGACCAGAAGACGACGAAGCCTCCAAGTAAAAAAGAGCTAAAAATTAAAATTAAAGAGACTCGAGAATTAAACAGACCTATACAACTCGAAGATGTCTAACTTCTGAGAACTGAGAACTGCTACATCGCCTCCACCGCCGGCAATTCCTCCGCCACCGTCTTCTCCTTCACCTTAGCGCTGGTCACTAGAATCACCGACAGCACCACGATCACACTCCCCATCACAATAAAGCGGTCCACGCGCTCGTGCAGAATCAGCCAGCCTAAGAACACCGCGACCACCGGATTCACATACGCATAGGTCGACACCTTCGAGGTGGGCACGTGCTCGAGCAGCCAGATGTAAGCGGTGTATCCAATCCACGATCCGCACACCACCAGATAGAGCACGGCGCCCAACCCGCGCGGCGTCCATGTAACCCGTGAGAAATCTCCCGCTGCCACAGCAAACAAAAAGTTCCCAGCGCCGGCCGCTGTCACCTGCCAGCCGGTTGCGCTGAACACGTCCATGCCCGACTGCCACCGCTTCGACAGCACCGATCCGAGCGCCCAGCTAAACGACCCGCCAAGCAGCGAGACCGAAGCCCACAACTCGCGCCGCCCCAAAGTCGAAGTCGAGTGGAACTCCGGCCAAAACAAAACCAGCAGCCCCATCATTCCCAGCGCCAGCCCGGCCTTGCCCCGCCATGATATGTGGTGGTGGCCCAGCAGCAACGAGTCGAGCACCAGAAACCACAACGGCGTGATGGCAATAATCAGCGCCGCCAGCCCCGAAGGCACTGAAAGCTCCGCCCAGGACAAAGTCAAGTTACCGCCCATCAGCAGCAGGATTCCGACCACTGCCGCCAACGCAATCTGCCGCGCCGAATACCGCACCTTGCGCCCCGTAGCCGCGCACACTGCCAGCATCACCACGCCAGCTAGGGAAAACCGCACCCCACACATCAGCGCCGGAGGAATGCTCTCGACCGCGAGGTCAATGGCAAGATAAGTCGAGCCCCAAAACAGATACACCAATCCGAAGGCAAGAATCACCGCAAACCGGCTAGGGCGCCGAATCCTGGTCATAACAATTGAGAAAAATGAGAGGACTAAAAGATATCAGACGCTTAAACGCATCTTTGGATTCGACGGACAATCGGGTGGTCTGAGTCACACCCTGACATTACCGAAGGAACAGTTAGGGGGTTACGCCAGGCACCGCCTCAAGCTATAATGGCTGAGTAATGTCGAGCGTTAGCGATGCTCCGCAACAGATCCAATTCGCATCTGCCCGAGTGCTGGCTGCACTGCCTGGTGTGTCCACGGCGCTATCGGGCGAATCTTCCGTCGCGCCTGCGTCCCAGCCTCTTCGGTAGCGACTAACAAATCCTCCGCCTGACTGTGGGGTTCCACGTGTGCTTGAACCAGAGCCGCGTGTTCCGACGTTCCGTTCACCGACCACTGGCCACCGCTTTTCGGAGGATTCTATGACCACCAAGACCATGACCGAAGCTGGACCCGAAGTTACGGGACCCAAGATCAAGACCGACCTGCCCGGGCCCAACGCCAAGCGCGTGCTCGCGGGCGACCAGCAATATATTTCGCCGTCTTATACACGCTCCTACCCGTTGGTGGCCAAGAGTGGCCGCGGCATCGTCGTCACCGACGTGGACGGCAACGAGTTTTATGACTTCTCCGCCGGCATCGCCGTGACCTCGACCGGGCACTGCCATCCCGATGTGGTCGCCGCCATTCAGAAGCAGGCGGGCGAGCTGATCCACATGTCGGGCACAGATTTTTATTACGAGAATCTGGTCACTCTCGCAGAGCACCTGTCGAAGATCGCTCCCATGCCGGGCCCGCACAAGTTTTACTACGGCAACTCTGGCGCGGAGGCCATCGAGTGCGCGCTCAAGCTGGCGCGCTATCACACCAAACGCCAAAACATCATCGCGTTCTTCGGCGCGTTTCATGGACGGACGATGGGCGCGCTGTCGCTGACCGCCTCGAAACCACAGCAGCGGCGCCGCTTTGCGCCGCTGGTGCCGGGCGTAACTCACGTGCCCTACCCCGACCTGTATCGCGGACGAAAAGATGCTAAGCATGAAGACCCCGACGCTTTCGCGCTGGGTTGCGCCCGCTTCATCGAAGAGAAGCTGTTCAAGACCACGCTCGCTCCCGAGGAAGTGGCCGCGATCTTCGTCGAACCAGTGCAGGGTGAGGGCGGCTACCTGGTCGCCCCCACCAGCTTCATGCAGGAACTGCGCCGCATCTGCGATCGTCACGGCATCCTGCTGGTGCTGGATGAGGTGCAGAGTGGCATTGGCCGCACCGGCAAGTGGTGGGCGGTCGAGCACACGGGCGTCGAACCCGACATGGTTTGCATGGCGAAAGGCCTTGCTTCCGGCATGCCTCTGGGCGTCACAATGACTCGCTCTGAAATCATGGACTGGGTGCCAGGTTCGCACGCCTCAACCTTTGGCGGCAATCCCGTGTGCATCGCGGCGGCGCTGGCTACGCTGGACGTGATTGAGAAGGAGCATCTGCTGGAGCACTCGGCGGTTGTGGGCGCGCACATGCTGAAACGCATGGCGAGCTGGCCCGCGAAGCTGAAGCTGGTGGGCGACGTTCGCGGCCGAGGGTTGATGATCGGCGTCGACATCGTGAAGGACAAGGCGACCAAGGAGTATGGCAGCGCGGAGCGCGACCTGATCATCGAGCGCGCCTTCGAACGCGGCGTGCTCTTCCTGGGCTGCGGGCCGAGCTCGATCCGGATCTGTCCTCCGCTGGTGGTGACGAAGGAAGAAGCCGACTTTGCTCTAGATTTGCTGGAGGAGTGCATCGGGCAGGTGGGCAGTCAGCACATAGCCAAGCTGTAGGTCAGTTTCCGGTTTCCGGTTTCCGGTTTCCAGTGTCCAGTGCCACCCTCGCCTTCCGGGCAGGGGTGGCTTTTTCTATGGCTGACGGGAATCGGCGTTATGTTCCGGCTGGAACATTTGCTCGAATGTTCCTGGAGAAGACAGAGGGCACAAAAAGTATACTGAGAAGGCACTCCCTGGAATTGATGCCAGACGCCTACATCCTGGGCATTGAAAGTTCGTGCGACGAAACCGCGGCGGCCGTGGTGCGCTCGGGCGAGCAGGTTATTTCTAACGTGGTGGCTTCGCAGATCGCGATGCATCAGCCTTACGGCGGCGTCGTGCCCGAACTGGCATCGCGGGAGCACCTGCGGGCGATCGTTCCCGTGGTGCGGCAGGCGCTGGCTGAGGCTCATCAGAATTACCAGTCGGTTGACGCCATCGCGGTCACACAGGGGCCCGGCCTCGCCGGAGCCCTGCTGGTCGGCATCAGCTATGCCAAGACGCTGGCCTTCGCGCTCGACAAGCCGCTGATCGCGATCAACCATCTTGAAGGGCACATTCATGCGGTTCTGCTCGAAGAGCGGCAGAAGGGCAATCACGAGGTGCAATTTCCCGTGCTGGCCCTAGTGGTGTCGGGAGGGCACACGCACCTGTATATGGCGGCGCAGAAAAGCCAGGGTTGGACCTACGAAAACATCGGCCACACTCGCGACGACGCTGCCGGCGAAGCTTTCGACAAAGTCGCAAAGTTGGTTGGATTGGGCTATCCCGGAGGTCCGATCGTGGATCGACTCGCTCCGCATGGCGACCCGAATGCAGTGAAGTTCCCGCCAGCACAGTTGAAGCACCGTGATCGCCGGGCTCATCGCAGAGAAGATCGCCGGGGACCGAAAGAAATGGAGAGCGATCGCCTGCGCTTTGACTTCTCTTACAGCGGCATCAAGACTGCGGTGCTGCGTTACGTCGAGATTCACGACATGCATCGTTCCATCGAGATCCGACGCAAGGCCTTGGCGAACATTTCCAAACCGAAGCTCGAGGACTATCTGGCGAATTGCGACAAGCGGACTCTTGACCTGGTCGCTTCCTTTCAGCGTGCGATCGTCGAAGATCTGGTTGGTAAAACCTTGGCGGCGGCGCGCGCCTACGACGTGGCTACGCTCTTCGTTACGGGCGGGGTAGCGGCAAACAGTGAATTGCGCAGCACGTTCGAGCGGAACGGCGCTCAGGAGGGCCTGCCCGTGTATTTTCCATCGCGGCCGCTTTCGACCGACAACGCCGCCATGATTGCGGCCGCGGCCTATCCCAAATTCCTTGCGAAGGACTT
>Ga0302326_10015006_pt1 | contig 16328 bp, 16 predicted proteins | sample Palsa_T0_3_FD_202264 | JGI IMG/M metagenome (GOLD analysis project Ga0302326, IMG submission 202264) | Peat permafrost microbial communities from Stordalen Mire near Abisko, Sweden - Palsa_T0_3 | ecosystem: Environmental > Terrestrial > Soil > Palsa > Peat permafrost | place: Sweden: Abisko... | reverse complement strand
AGATGCTTGTGCGCGTTTTCGACCATGATGATTGCGCTGTCCACCACCACGCCGATGGCGATCGCGATTCCGCCCAGACTCATGATGTTGGCGTTGATGCCGATGAGGTGCATCACGAGGATGCTCACCAGCACGCTGGAGGGGACGACGAAGATGGCGACGAGTTCGCTGCGCGCGTGCAGCAGAAACAGGATGCAGACCAGTCCAACGACGATCATCTCTTCGATGAGCGTGTGGCGGAGCGTGTGAATCGATCGCTCGATGAGATCTGAGCGGTCGTATGCGGTTTTGATGATGAGGCCCGGCGGGAGCCCGCTTTCCAGCTCGGCAAGTTTGGCCTTGGCGTCGTGGATAACCTGGTAGGCATTGCTGCCGAATCGCGCGATCACCACGCCGCCAACGGCTTCTCCTTCGCCATTCCACTCGCCGACGCCGCGCCGCTCTTCGCCGGCAATTTGGAGCGTAGCGATATCTGAAAGCATGATCGGCGTGCCATTGGTCCCAAGGCCGACCGGCACGTCAGCAAGGTCTTGCAATCCTTTGAGGTACCCCCGGCTGCGCACCATGTACTCATTTTCGCTCATCTCGATCACCGACCCGCCCACGTCGTTGTTCGACCTCTGGATGGCCGTCATGATCGTGCTGATGGGAAGTTTGTAGGCGAGCAGCCGTTCGGGTTTGAGCACGACCTGATATTCCTTGACGAATCCGCCGATCGGGGCGACTTCCGAAACATTGGGGACAGCCGTGAGCTGATACCGCAGGTACCAGTCCTGAAGGCTTCGTAGACTTGCCAAATCCTGATTGGAAGAAATCAGCGGTTTGCCGTCCAAGGGAGACTTGCCCGGTTTCTCAAAAGCACGAACTCTGACGAGCGTTTTCCGCCGCTGCGCGGGCGCGTCGTTCGGATCGCCATACCACCTGCCGTTCTCGGCATCGTGCCAGATGCCGTTCGGATGATCGGCCACGTAATAGCCGGGGTAGAGCATGTACTGGTACACCCAGCCGACGCCCGTGGCATCGGGCCCGAGCTTCGGCTCGACGCCGGCGGGAAGCCGATCTTTCACGAAATTGAGATATTCCAGGACTCGGCTGCGCGCCCAGTACAGATCGGTGCCGTCGTCGAAGATGATGTAGATGAACGACTGCTCGAACATGCTGATGCCGCGCACCACTTTGGCGTGGGGAATGCCCATCATGGCGGTCGTGAGCGGATAGGTGACCTGATCCTCCACGACGTTGGGAGCCTGGCCCGCGTAGTCGGTGGTGACGATGACCTGAACGTCTGACAGATCCGGGACCGCATCGAGGCTGATGTGGATCGTGGCCCAGATTCCGGCCACGACCAGCATCGCGGTCAGCAGCAGAACCATGAACTTATTGCGCACGGACAATTCGATAATTTTTGCGATCATGGGAGTCTGGATTTGAAGAGAGAGCGAGCTCGATCGAATTACTTCGCGATCGGTTCGATCGGATGGATCAATTCGACGCTGGACCGGGGGGTGAGATCGTTGGTACCAGATTGGCGAAGTTTGTCGATCGCCTCGGCGGTTCGGCTTTCCACGTCAAGCAGGAATTGCCCGCTGGTGACCACGACTTCGCCTGGAGCCAAACCCTCGAGGATCTGCACACGATCGCCGTCTCCGACAAGGCCCATGCGAACCTTTCGCGGCTGGAACTGACCCTGCGACATGACAACAAACGCGATCTGCCGCGTGCCGGTGTCGATCACCGCCTCGCGCGGCACCCACACCGCATCTGACACGGGCTTGGTGATGATCTTGGCGGTCGCGTACATCCCCGGACTCAATTCGTGGTTTGGATTATCCAGCGTCACACGAGCCAGCACCGTTCGACTCGTGTTATCGACGTGGGGATAGATAAACGTGATTGGGCCAGCGTATGACTTACCAGGCTGTGCATCGACCGTCGCTTCCACCGTCTGGCCGAGGGCGATCTGCGCCATGTCATCTTCATAAACCTGCGCGTTGAGCCAGAGTTTCGTGTGGTCCTCGATTCGCATGACCTTCATGCCGGCCTGGACCGCGGAGCCTTCAACCACCATTTTGTCCATGACGTGTCCATCACCGGGATTGCGAAAAGGCACGGTGTCCGGGGCCTTCTGCGAGTGGGCGATGACATCGATGTCCTGATCGGCCACATCCCAGAGGCGAAGTTTTTGTTCTGCAGAATCGACGAGATTCCCGGCTTGGACGCGCAGAATGTCAGACGAATTGGGATCGAGGGATGCGAGCGATTTGACTGCATCGATCAATTCCTCTTCCGCCACCTGCAGGTCAGGACTGTAGAGATCGAACAGGGCTTCACCTCTGTGAACGTGCATCCCTTCCTGATTTGCATAGAGCTTCTTGATCCAGCCGCTCACCTTCAGGTTGATTTCATATTGCGCCGTCTCGGGAACTTCGAGCATTCCCATGGCGCGCACCGTTTTCTCCAATGGTCCGCACGAGACTTCCGCAGTGCGAACGCCCATGTTCTGAACGATCGTCGCGTCGATCCTGACCGCGGGCCCGGCGGACTGTTCGTCCTCATACACAGGCACTAAATCCATGCCCATCGCGCTCTTGCCGGGTGCGTGCGCAATGGATGATGGACCGAGCATCGGATCCCAGTAGTAGAGGATCCTCCGCTGATGGCTCGCGGAATCTCCCGAGCCGCCGTTGCTTAAAGTCATGTTCAGCGGCACCAGCTTCATATGGCAGATCGGGCACGTGCCAGGATGATCCTGGATCACCTGCGGGTGCATCCCGCATGTCCACAATTGTCTGAATGAGTTGGGACTGACGCCGGACACCGAATCGCTTTTGAGCTGCGCGCGGGCCGTATACACCTTCACCGCGAATACAGAAGCTAACGTCAAAACAACGGCGGATGCCGCAATTGCTATCGATTTCATGAAATCTCGCGCAAAGAAAACAGCAGGCTGGGATAGAGGCGCAGGCCTACACCTCAGGGGCGGAGGGGCGCCGCCAAATCGAGATCAGAATGCGCAGAGAATCAGGTGGTTAGCGCGCAGGCTAAGCAGAGAAGCGTGGGCGGGTCCAATGCGGCGGAGTGGCGCACGGGAAGGCGATATAAAAAAGTGTAGGTGACGAAGCGAGGTTGAAGTTCTGCAATGCCCAGCATCGCTGTGGCAAGCGGTTGCAACTTGCTGATCGCAATAGAACTGCTGGCGGCAACCAGGGGGCACTGCTGCTGGCAGCCGGCGTCATGCTTGTCGTGCGACTGGCGGCTCTTTTGCAACTTGAGCAACGGACAGTTTGGGCCGCAGCAACTGCAGTGCATCGAAGCGCATTGAGGATTGGCTGCACAAACGGCCTGGGAACAGGCCAAACAAGGAACATTACCTGCGAGCAAGGTAAGAACGAGTGCGGAGCAAATGAAATGGCCGCGGTTCAAGGGCACATGGTGACTGTACGATTTCATATTCACGTGGTCAAGAATTATTGGGCTGATCAGGGCGTGGCCGTTTTTTTGGGCGACTCCGTTAGCCCCAATACCGTATTGCCGTTAGCCCCCGGCTTTGCCGGGGTTTAACTCGGTTTAACCCCGGCCAAGCCGGGGGCTAACGGAAGGGGGGCGACTGCGGTCGCCACGAACTTCGGGCCACAACGGCTAATTGGGTTTCCATGTTCCGGGCGCAGGTAACGGGTGGGGCGATTATTAGGGCTGTCCCTTCGGCAGTTAAAAAGGGGCTGCGGCAGGGGCGTAAGGAAGCGCGCGATCTGGTTCTTCGACAACTTGGGCGGCGGCTGGGCGCCATGCCGGCGAATTTGGCCAAGCGAGTTGAGCGTCTCGACGATCCCTCAATGTTTGCGCTCGGCGATGCGCTTTTCGATCTTCGAGCTCCGGCCGATGTAGAACGATGGATCGCGCAACGCAACAAGTGAGATCAGCAGCAAATCTCCGCAGTTTCATCGGATAGTCACTTTCCCCGCTATTTCCCCGCCTGCGCATCGGCGTGGCATTCCTCGATCGCCTTTTCCATTTCCGCGTGAAAATCGGGGTTCGCCAGCAGCCGCTTGACGATCTCCGCGGCGATTTTTTGGCCGGCGGCGACATCGCTGGGATAGTGAACGCCGGCGATCTCGCGGTCTTCGCCGATCTGCTTCCCGCGGGCGATCAAAGCGTCTTTGTGTTCGGGAAACATTTCCGCCAAAACCAGGGCGTAGGTCATTCCGCCGGTACCATGTCCGCTCGGGTAACCGAAGCCGCTTTCCTTCAATGTCGGAGTGATGCGCGAATCGGTGACGAAGGGACGATTGCGGCGAAACTGTTTCTTGGCGGGAATAACGACGGCCTTGCCTTCGCCAGCGACTTCCGACATCAATTGGTCCGTTAGCGGCAGATCCTTCTTGTTGAACCACTCGCCCAGAATATCCGTGAACAGATACGGGCTCAGATGCGAGTTCTTCTCCACGCGTGCAACGTCCTCGGGAGTGCGCTTCGCCTGAAAATCCAGCAGCGTCTGGATTTCCGCCTGCTGCTCGGGGGAGCCGTCGGCCGGCGGTGCGGACAGCACGGCGATGGTGGCGGTGATGTCATCCGGCGTCAGATGTTTTGCGTCCGCGCGGACGACGGCCGACAACGCAAACAGGACGGTCAAAACCGGAAAAAGTCTGCACTTTCTCATCGAAGGAATCTCCGTCTACGCGCTCTCAGCGGCGTGCGCCCATTGATCGAACCGTTGCAGCATATCGCTCGTTACCGATCGCGTCGCGTCCTTGATCACATCGGAGAGAATTTCCGGCGTAATCTGGCCTTCCTGCCCGCTCGCGACGCTTTGCAGGAATGGGATGGTCGCGGCGCGATCGCAAATATACTTCACGTCGGCGCCGCTGAAGCCTTCGAGCTGACGGGCCAGTTCATCCAGATCGACGGTGCGATCGACGGGGCGATGAGACAGGTACATCTCCAGCATTTTCCGCCGGCCGGCGACGTCCGGCAGCGGGATATATACTTTTTCGTCGAATCGACCGGGCCGGAGGATTGCCGGGTCGAGTTGCCAGGGAACGTTGGTCGCTCCCATCAGCAGCAGCGAGCGATCCGATTTTTTGTCGAATCCCTCGACCCCCTGCAGAATCTGCGGCACCACGCGCTGCATCACGCTCGATCCCTCATCCCGCCGTGCGGGAACGAGGGCCTCGATTTCGTCGATGAAGATGATGCTGCGCGGCTCGGCCGCCGCGGCGTCGAAGAGCTTTTTGATGTTCTGCTCAGCTTCGCCGACCCATTTGCTGAGCACGTCGGCCGGCGAGATGCGGAAAAACGTCGCGTCGATCTCCCCTGCCGTGGCTTTCGCCAACAGCGTCTTTCCCGTTCCCGGCGGCCCATACAGGAGAACTCCGCCACCCGGGCGGATTCCAAATTTCTCCGCCAGTTCCGGGTGTTCGAACGGATAGATCATCTTCAGGCGGATGTCTTCCTTCACGTCTTCCAGACCGGCAACGTCGCTGAAACGCAGCGACGGCTTTTCCTTCACAATCCACTGCTGGGCGGAAGTTCCCCCATCCGACTCGCCGGCCGCATCCGGCGCGGATTTGCCGGGCGCGCGGCGGGGCAACGTCGAGGTTCGCCGGCCCTCCTTCGCCGCTGTCTCGCAGTCTCGCGCCAGGTCGAGCAGTCGCTGGGCGGTTTGCCGGCGCGCTTCGCGGAGGTCCTCCCCCTGGGCGGTTTTGCTCAGGGCAGCCATGGCGCGGGCGGCCTCCAGCAAATAGATGCGTGCCGAGTCCCACTGCCCGGCCCGGCGTGCGTCGAGTCCCTTCTGGCGATACCGCTCGAATGTATCCCGCGACACGGTCATTATGCGAGCTCCATGGGAAATGGCGTCATGTTCTCCACGCCGCCTGCCGTGACAAGATACAGATTTTCCAGCCGCAACCCGGCGTTGAGCTCGGCATTGTAAATCCCCGGCTCGCACGTGAACACGTCCCACTCCGCCAGCACGTCGTCATACCGTGGATTCAGATGCGGAAATTCGTGCGGCGTCAGCCCCACGCCATGGCCCAGGTGATGTGCCATCGACGCTCCCTGCGCTTCTCGCAGATGGGCCTCGGCAGCCTCGAACAAGTCCCGGCAACGCACTCCCGGCCGCGCCATCCGCTCGATCAGCGGGAAAATCCCCAGCAGCGTCTCCCACGCATGGAGCTGCGCATCCGTCGGTTTCCGATCAACGCAGAAACATCGTGACGCGTCGGAGAAGTATCCGCGATACGCCGGGCCAAGATCGAGAATGTAGATTTGCCCCGCTTCGGCGGCGTGCGCCTTGCGCGGCGGGCCTCCCATGGCGCCGCAGGCGAAGTCGTTGCCCAGGCGAGCCGACAGGGGTTCACCGGCGATATCGACCGCGACCGCATGCAGCTCGCCGAAGACGCGCAGCTCTGGAATCCCCGGCTCGATCAAGTGGCGTGCATGCCCATACATCGCGCCGCAGCACGAGATCGCTTTGCGCATCAGGGCAATCTCGTCGGAGTCCTTTCGCCGACGCAGCCGAAGAAGCTCGTCATCGATCGGGGCACTGAGCGTGTCGATTCGCTGCGCCACGGCCGCGCTGACCGCTGACGAATCGGTGCCGATAATTCGAGCCCCGCGCTGCCGTAGCTGCACGACGACCTGCTCGGCAACCAGCGCCGCCTGCTTCTCGCGTTGCGTTCCCAGCCAGTTGGCGTCGTAGAAGAGAACGTCATCCGTCGCAAATCGAACTGCCGAGTCCTTTGCCGCGATCAGCACGGTTCGCCCGTCGGCAAAGAGCACCAGCGCGGCCTCCTGCAGCCAGAATGGAATGTGCGTCGTGAAATACGACACGTGCCAGCGCCAACCGATCACGGCGGCGTCGAGCCGGCGCGTCTGCAGGTGGGCAAGCAGCCGCTGTTGACGAGCGCGGGCGTGTGCGGGATCGAGCATGAACAAAGTGTAGCACCATGATCCGGTGATTGGTGATTGGAACGCGACAACGGAACGCGTCTTGCCGCGCTGGGTCCCTTCGTCCCTCCCCCCGATTCCCAGCTCCCCAAGCGTCGAAAATTGCGAACCGGGGGCGTTTGGGGTAACTACATATTTCTCGGTTACGAAAGGAGCCGGCGCACGAATGACACAACACGCTACGTTGGCGATTGCCGCGGATTATGCCGACGCCATGCTGGTGGCTCGGCGAGCGAAGAATTGGTTGTTTCTTTTTCTGCTGCTCTTCCTGCTGTCCCAGATCGGGATATTTCTGGTCGCACGATTCGTATCGTCGGTCCATCTCACGGCGACGATCCAATCCGCCGGCGGCTCCACCTCGACAACGCAGGTCGCGGTGCTGCCTTCGCCCGCCGCAGAACTGACTACCGGCCAGCGCGTCGCGGCGCCGATCGTTCGATATGCCGTCGACTTGACCAATTTCGCCTGCATCGTGCTGGTGTTCGTCCTCGCGGTCGTGCTTCTGTTGATCGTGGCGATCATGCTGGTTGGAAGACTCGTTGGCGTCACGCACGTCACCTCGGCGTTCGTGTGGTGCGTTGTCCTGGCCGCGTTGCTGATTCCCTGGCAATCGCTGTTCAACTCGGAGCTGCGCTCGATTCGCCTGCTGCGCGATTGGCGCGGACACGTCGCCGGCGAAGTGATCAGCACCGATGCCTCCGCCGCCGCGGCGCTGGTCGATGCCGGGGCCGCCGAGAACGCACCGAGCACGCTTTCCACCGCGATGCCAGACCTGCGGATTCCCGGCGTCCTCTACACTTGGCCGGAGCTGTCCCGCGATTATGATTTTTCCAACAACGAGCCGAGGCTGGCGATGGTGAAGTGGGCGCGCTTCGTTGGATGGCCGGTCGTCGCCATCATCCTGCTTCTGGTCATCCAGGCGCGGAGCAGCCGGGGGCTGAGATTCGCGCTGGGTGAATCAGAGATGCAGGTGAACGTAACGGGGGCCGGGCAGTAACGCGCCACATGCCATGCGCGATGAAATGGGCCATTTAGTCGGAGACACGACAATCGCTGAGCCGTTTGCGCTCTGGGGGTCAATCACGGGCAATGTCATCGCCGTCAAAGGATCGAAGTTTTACGTGCGCGGCGTGATCTACGGCGATTTGGACGTGCAGCGCGATGGCCGTGTGCACATCTTCGGCAACATCAGTGGGAATGTCACCGTTCAGAGACGCGCCAAAGTCATTCTCAGCGGCATCGTCGCCGGTGACGCGATCAACCGCGGAGGGCGTCTCTATATCGAATCAGCCGCTCAAATACTTGGAGAGGTGAAGACCGAAGCGGGGGAAACCAAGGTCGAAAAGCCCCAGTCTGGCGACTTGCCGACAACCTGAGGTTTGCCCGTTTGTCCGCCAGCCACTCCCCATTCCCTCTCGGTCGATATACAAAGCTTGCCATCGCAATCTGGGTCGTGGCGATGGTCGCTTCTTTCCTGGTCGATCGATCCGTCGCGCAGTGGGTGGCAACTCACCACCCGATCGACAAACGCTCGCCGGTGCTTGTGATTTTGAAATTGCCGGGCGTCTACTGGACGACACTGGGCATCGCAGCGCTGCTCTTTGCATTTCATCGGGAACACTTGCGCGCCGCGCTGCTGCCGCTGATCGCCGGGGCGATCGGCGGACTCGCTTACCTGCTATTGAAATGGCGGGTCGGACGGCGACGGCCGGTGATTGCGATCGCACCGTTTGATTTCCATCCGTTGATCGGCGGGTGGAGCGGATTGTTTCGCCAGACGGGGCTCAGCTTTCCGTCCGGCCATGCGTGTCTTTCCTTTGCGACCGCCGTGTCACTGACGATTCTTGTGCCTAGGTGGCGCGGGCTCTGGTTTTGTGTCGCGCTGGCAGTTGCGGCCGAGCGCGTGTTGGAGAACGCGCACTACGTGAGCGATGTGGTTGCGGGCATGGGCGTGGGCACGCTGTCCACGCTGATAGTCTGCAGGCTGCTCGAACGCTTTTGGTCGAGCAAACCGGTCGAGGGTGTAGCGACCAATTCGTGAGCGATGCGTTCGGACATGGCCACTAAAGTGGCCACGCCGGCGGTCGGGGGCGGTATAGCAACTTGGAAACCCCTGTAATTCTGGCCATACCCGCCGATCGTCAGCGCGGTAGGGGTTCTGATTGGCAAATGAGCTTCATGCACGGGTTTGTCGCAGCCGATGAGAATCACCGCGGCAAGACAGATCAAAATCAGACGCATCAATCTTCTCCATTGCAAAGGTCAGTCCGAGAGGCCGAGTGATACCTCCAGCGCGGCGCAGAGTCGATCCCGCAACATCTCCTGCCCGTGGCGCTCGCGCAGAATCCGTTCGCCGGCCGTGCCCATCTCTCGCAGCTCGGCGGCGTCTTTCTGGCGCAACTGGAGCAGCGCGCTGACGGCGCCGTCGACATCCCCATGGACAACATGCACGCCGATCTCGGCGCTGTCGAGCAGATCGCCGATGTGCGATGGCTTGGGCCCGAGATACAGGATCGGCCGGGCGACGGTCATCGCCCCGTAAATTTTGCAGGGGTGAACGATGCCGACCATCGCCTCGCCGAGTGCGACAACGTGCACGTCCGCGGCCGACAGCGAATCGCCAAGGTCAGTGAGCGGCTGGTAGGGCAGGGAGATCACGTTCCGCAGTTGGTGGTCGAAAACGTACCGCTCGACCTGGCGCTTTCCGCTGCCGCCGCCGACGAAGAGGAACACGATCTCCTCATCGTCGCGCAGGCGGACGGCCGCGTCGAGCAGCGTGGTCAGCGGGTTGGACGGGCTGTGATTGCCGCTGTACATCACCACGAACTTGCCATCGAGATCGTGGCGGGCGCGAAAGGGATTCATCTGGTGATCGGCCGGGAGTTCCATCTGCTCCTCGTGCGACCACGGCGGAAGCACAAGCAGTTGGCCCGGCAGTTCGAATCGCGAGGTGAGTCGGTCGGCCATGAAGCGATCCAGCGCGATGACCAGAGCGGATTCCCGCAGGATGAAGCGGTTTATGTTTTCCAGGAAGTCCGCGATCAGTCCGGTCGACGAGATTTTGCGCAGCGCGATGAGCTGGTCGGGATTCAGGTCCATCGCCCAGTAAGCGATCGGAACGTCCCGAACGATGTGAATGATGCTGGCGATGAAGCCGATCAGCGGCGGAGAGGTGCTGAAGAAAATCCCGTCGAGACGGCGGGTGAATAGCCCGGCGAAGAGACATTGCAACATGAACAGAAACGTGCCGGCGACGCGGAGAGGGATGGAGGATTTGCCGAACGACGCCAGGGGAAGCCGGCGCACCTCGACACCCTGGAGATTCTCCCGGCGCGGGTAGCTGTGGGTTGAATCTTCGTAGCCGCTGTCCGCCGCGTAGACGATCACCCGATGTCCGCGGCGGGCCATCGCTATTGCTACGTCCGCGACGTGCTGCCCGACCGCCGCCGGGTCGGGCACGAACGTTTGGCTGAAGATCAACAGCGTATGGCGGCGAGCTGGCCCCATGCAAATATCCCGTTCAGATCGACCGTCGGAATCCGAGCCTTCGGAGTACCTCAGACTCGGCGTGCTCTGCAGATTTGCCGTCATCGCCGGATATAGGTCGTCGTCCGCCGAGTCGCTCCGGGTCGTCACCGTCGATATAGTAGCGGATTGTGCGAAACGGGGGCAGGGCTGCACGTTGGAGACAGATTCGCAATGCCGGGTCCCGAGTCGCCTACCACGCTGCCCGCCGATTCGGATCCACTGCCGCTTCGCGCCACCGATGCCGACGCGGCCACGCGGAACCGCAGCCCCTGGACGCTGCAGCAGAAAATCGCCCGCGCCGCCTGGATGCTGGTGCGCGGCTCGCTCTTCCGCTGGTCGTTTCACAACTGGTATGGGTGGCGCCGATTCCTGCTGCGATCGTTCGGCGCCCGCGTCGGCCGCGACGCCCGGCTCCGGCCGACGGTCATGATCGAAATCCCCTGGAATCTGGAGTTGGGCGACCATTGCCGCGTCGGCGATCATGCGATTCTCTATTCGCTGGGAACGATTCGCATCGGCCGGCTTGCCGTGATCAGCCAGTACGCCCACCTCTGCGCCGGCACGCACGATTACACGCTTAAAAGTTTTCCCCTGCGCCTGATGCCGATCACGATCGGCGAAGAGGCCTGGATCGCCGCCGACGCGTTCGTCGGCCCGGGAATCAGCGTCGGCGATAGAGCCGTGGTCGGGGCGCGGGCGGTGGTGGTGAAGGATGTCGGAGCGTCCGAAGTGGTCGTCGGAAATCCGGCCCGCGTCGTGAAGATGCGCGAGATTCGGGAAGGGTAGATCGCGGTCGCTCCATCATTCTCCCCTGTAAAGCCGCGACCATTGGTCGCGCCGGAAACGCTGGCCTTTTCCACACGGTTTGCTTTTTGCATTCGGCAAAATTACCGGGCGCGGCAGCCCCGTGCGACCATCGCCGGCTTTACTCTGCCCGCTTGCGTAATTACAATGTAAGCATGAAAACCATCGGCAAATCCCATCCCCGGATGCAGCGAGCGATTAAGACCGTCAGAGGCAAGCTGGTGCAAATCGGAAACTCGCGAGGGGTGCGGTTGCCCAAAACGGTGATTGAACAAGCCGGACTCACCACCGACATTGAGATCGCCGTGCATCACAATCAGATCATCCTTCGCTCCGCCGGCGAGGACTCCCCGCGGGCCGGCTGGGAAGAGCAGATTAAGAAGACGCTCGCGGAACATCGTGAGGAGATCGATCAAGAATGGCTCGACGCGCCTTTGGCTGGGAGGTTCGACGAAGAGGAGTGGACGTGGTAGTCAATCGCTTTGCAGTCTGGCTCGCACCGTTCGATCCTACGGTAGGAAGCGAGATTGCCAAGACGCGGCCATGCGTGGTGGTCTCGCCGGACCCGATGAATCATCTTGTTCGCACGGTGATCGTCGCGCCATTGACTTCGACTATCAGACGCTTCCCGTATCGCGTGGCATGTAAGTTCGCCGGACGGCACGGGCAAATCGCTTTGGACCAAATGCGATCGATCGACAAATCGCGACTCGCAAAGCGCCTGGGAAGTCTCGATGCCGCCACGGGCGCGCGAATTGCCGCCACACTTGTCGAAATGTTCCGTTGAGCGCGGGATACTGCCCTGGCCCTAAGTTGCCGCGCCTCAGCGGCCAGGATTGCATCAAAACCTTAGCATTTCAGGATTGAACCGCCCTACGCCTTCCGATTCGCTTCGTACCACGAAATCGTCTCCGCCAGTCCGTCTTCCAGCGTGGTCCGGGCTTCGAAATTGATTGCCTTTTTGGCGGCGCTGACGTCGAGACATCGGCGGGGTTGGCCGTCGGGTTTGGTGGGGTCCCAGACGAGCTTTCCGGTGAAACGGCTCAGGCGGGCGACCAGTTCGGTCAGGTCTTTGATCTTGATCTCGCGGCCGTTGCCGAGATTCAGCGGCTCGGGGGAGTCGTATCGCTCCATCGCATTCACAATTCCCTCGGCGCAATCTTTTACGAAGAGAAACTCACGGCTGGCGCTGCCGGTGCCCCAGGCGCTGATGGTGGCGTCGCCGCGAAGGCGGGCTTCGACGCACTTGCGGATCAGGGCGGGGATGACATGCGACGTGTGAAGATCGAAGTTGTCGCGGGGGCCGTAGAGATTGACCGGGAGCAGGTAAACGGCGTCGAGGCCGTATTGCTGGCGATACGCCTGGCACATGACCAGGAGCGCCTTCTTGGCTACGCCGTAGGGTGCGTTGGTTTCTTCGGGGTAGCCGTTCCAGAGATCGGCTTCGTGGAAGGGGACGGGCGTGAATTTGGGGTATGCGCAGATGGTGCCGACTTGCACGAACTTTTTCAGCTTCACTTTGCGGGCCTGCTCGATGAGATGAATTCCCATCGCGGCATTTGCGTAGAAAAACCGGCCGGGATTGTCGCGGTTGGCGCCGATGCCGCCGACTTCGGCGGCCAAATGCAGCACCACTTGCGGCTTGGCGTCCTGGTAGAGGCGTTCTACGTCCGCTTCGTGCGTCAGGTCATATTCGCGGCGGCGGGGGACGAAGATGTTGCCGTAGCCGCGGGATTTGAGCTTTTCGATGACGAAGCCGCCGAGGAAGCCGGCGCCGCCGGTGACAACAATTGGGTCATTCTTTTCGAGTGCCATGGGAGTTCCAGAACTTCGACGACTTACTCCCTCGCCCGGTACTCCGGGAGAGGGCGGGGGTGAGGGTGATTTGGAGCGTACGAAGCCGTCCAATATGCCGAAGAAGGGCCTTGGAAAAGTGAGCGTCGCATACGTTCGAAATCACCCTCACCCCAACCCCCTCCCGGACTACCGGGAGAGGGGGCAAGAGGCCGTCTCACGCAACAACCGGCCGCTTCTTGTCGTGCTCGGCGATGACGCGCTCGCGGCGGGCCATGGCCCAGTCGGATTCGGTCATCATCTTGGCCAGGCCTTCGAATCCGACGCGCGGCTTCCAGCCGAGCACGGTCTTCGCCTTGGTCGGATCGCCGAGGAGCAGATCGACTTCGGCGGGGCGGAAGTAGCGCTCATCGACTTCAACGTATTTCTGCCAATCGAGTGAGAGTTGGCCGAAGACTTTGTCGAGAAACTCGCGGACGCTGTGAGTCTCGCCGGTGGCCAGGACGTAATCGTCGGGGATGTCATGCTGGAGCATCATCCACATTCCCTCGACGTAGTCGCCGGCAAATCCCCAGTCGCGCTTGGCGTCGAGGTTGCCGAGATAAAGTTTTTGCTGCAGGCCTTCCTTGATGCGGGTGGCAGCGCGGGTGATCTTGCGGGTGACGAACGTTTCGCCGCGGCGGGGGCTCTCGTGATTGAAGAGAATGCCGTTGCAGGCAAACATGTTGTAAGACTCGCGATAGTTGACGGTCTGCCAGAAGCTGTAGACCTTCGCGCAGGCATACGGGCTGCGGGGATAGAAGGGGGTGGTTTCCTTCTGCGGGGTCTCGACCACCTTGCCGTACTGCTCGCTGCTGGAGGCCTGATAAAATTTGATCGGCAGCCCGGTGTCGCGGATCGCCTCGAGCAGGTTCATGGTTCCCAATGCGTCGGTCTGCACGGTATAGACCGGCTGATCGAAGCTGACGCGGACATGGGACTGCGCACCGAGGTTGTAGACTTCATCCGGCTTGACGCGGGTCAGGATTTCCCGCAGGCCCGTGCCGTCGACGAGATCCCCGTAATGCAGGAAAATACGGGCACTGGGGCTGTGGGGATCGACGTAGAGGTGCTCGATCCGCGCGGTGTTGAACGAGCTGGATCGGCGGACAATTCCGTGAACGTCGTACCCCTTGGTGAGCAGAAACTCCGCCAGGTAGGAACCATCCTGGCCGGTAATGCCGGTAATCAACGCTTTTCGGCGGTTTTCAGATCGCATAGTCGATTTTTCCCATTAACAGCCCGTGGTGGAAGTCCCGTGAGCCGGTGCGCCGCGGCATCGGGCCGGGATCGAGGCGTCGAGACGATGCAGTATTCGATCATACGAGCGAGTCTCGACAACGAAGAGCCGGGCCCGAGGACGCAAGCAACGGCCGCGCGACTTTCACCACGGGCTGTTCAGCCGGGCGCGCATCCTCGTAAAGTTTATCGGCTCGGCAAGCAAAAAGATTAACACGCCGCTCGCGTTGCGGAAAGCCAGGCATCCCCGTAACCTCGCGCTTTGGGCGCAGCGGGGGTCCGACATCCTGCTAAAATGATGCCTGTCTGCTATCGCATGACAATCGACATGCTTCAACGCCCAGCGAAAATAATTCTCCCTATCCTCCCCATCGCATTTCTCTGCGGTATTGCCCGCGCCCAAGCCGCTCCTCCGTTTTATTCCCCGGTCGGTACGGCGTTCACGCCTGAGATCGGCGTGGTGAATACGGGGGTTCTTCAGGACGCGCAGGGGATTGTCAGCGCGGACGAGAAATACGTCACGATCACAATGGGATCGGCCAATGCCGGCTTGCTGGCGTTGCACGAGTTCAGCTTTCAGGGGGGCGGCAATGCGGCACCAGGCGGCGCTCCGGGCAGTGCTGCGCGGCCGAGGCAGGCTTCTGCGCCAATCGAGGTGACGATCCTGGATCGTCGGGGGATCACACGCGTCGACTAGGAACCCCATGAACGAGAATGACCCGTCTCAGATCCCACCGGCTTCGCCGACACCTCCGGTTTCGCCGCCGGCCACAACTCCACCGGACGCCAAGCCGCCTGCGAAGAAACAGCGTCGCCTGTGGCTCAAAATCGTCGGGGCGCTGGTCGTTTTCCTCATCCTGCTCATTCTGCTGCTGCCGACCCTTGCCAGCACGGGAATCGTTCGTTCGGTTGTCGTTGGAAAGGTGAACGATCAGCTCAACGGTAAGCTGGAGATCGCGAATTGGTCGTTCGGCTGGACCAGCGGCGCGCGCATCGACGGTCTGACGGTGTTTGACGCCGATGGCACGCAGATTTTGCAGCTCAAGAATCTGGATGCACCGATCTCGCTGATCGGCGCGATGCGAAGCGATTACGATCTGCATAAAGTGGTCATCGACGGCCTGGATTTTCACGCCGTGCGTGAAGCCGATGGAACGTTGAATTTCGCCAAGTTGCCCAAAACGTCATCCGCGAACTCCGCTGAGCCGTCCGGTTCATCGCCGAACCAAGCGCCGCCCGCCGAACCGGCACAAGGTCCCGAATCCTCAAGCTCGCCCGCCGGCACGTCCACGCGGTCGGCCCAGACAAAGCTGCCCAATGTGCGCGGCGAGATCGTCATAACCAATTGCACCGGCACCATCGACGACGTGCAGGCGAAGACCACTGCGCACCTCACCTCGCTTGAAGCCGACGTGAAAATTACGGACATCAATCAGCCGATCGAGAATTCCCTCGAAGCCGTGATCGACGACGGCAAGGGAGCGACCGGCAAGATCGCGGTCAATGGAAAGGCGCTCGTCATCAAAAACAACGTCCTGTTGACCGATCCCACGCAACTGATCCACGAGGCTGACATCGATGAGACTGCGTCCCTCAGCGGGTTTGATCTGACCACGATCGTCCCGTTCCTCGGTCGCGACGCCGGCATAGACAAACTCGCCGGCACCAGTGACGGAGCGGTCGAAATTCACTTCAAGCCGATGACCGACGCGGACGTCAGCGCGGGCTTGCGGATTGCGAAGCTTGCGGTGAGCGGCAATGCGCTCAAGGGGGACACGTTTGCTGCGCAGAGTCTTGAAGTAAGCGCCGCCCATATCGCGGTGAGTCTGCCGGCCGATGCCAAGGGTGTTGACGCGGTACGCATTCGCACGGGACCGACGGATGGTTCGGGCCCGATTTCTGTCACGCTCCTGCAGGACGGCGGCTCGAAGTCGACCGTCACGCTGTTCGCGGACGTGCCACAAACCGCGATCGACCGG
>Ga0302326_10015003_pt1 | contig 16329 bp, 12 predicted proteins | sample Palsa_T0_3_FD_202264 | JGI IMG/M metagenome (GOLD analysis project Ga0302326, IMG submission 202264) | Peat permafrost microbial communities from Stordalen Mire near Abisko, Sweden - Palsa_T0_3 | ecosystem: Environmental > Terrestrial > Soil > Palsa > Peat permafrost | place: Sweden: Abisko... | reverse complement strand
TCAATCTGCTGCGAGGGCTGCTGCTGGTGGTCGTGGTGCTGATCTTTTTCCTCTACGACCTCCGTGCCGGCCTGATCGTCGCCGCCAGCATTCCGCTTGCCCTGCTGTTTGCCTTCATCTGCCTGGATCTGCAGCGCGCCTCCGCCAATCTCTTGTCGATCGGCGCGGTGGACTTCGGCATCCTGGTGGACGGGGGCGTGGTGATGGTGGAAAACATTTTCCGCCAGATCGTCGCTCGCAAGAACTCCTCGGTCAGCGTGACACAGATCATTCTCGAGGCAGCCGCCGAAGTGGACCGGCCGCTGTTCTACTCGGTCGCCGTGATCGTCGCCGGCTTCCTGCCGATTTACGTGCTGTCCGGGCCCTCCGGCACGCTGTTCAAGCCGATGGCGGACACCATGGTGTTTGCTCTGGTGGGCTCGCTGCTGGTCACCCTTACCTTGCTGCCGGTGCTGTGTGCCTGGTTCATGCGCAATGGCGTGCGCGAGCGGCGCAATGCCGGGTTCGAAGCCATCAAATCCGCCTACACGCGCGGACTCGACTTCTGCCTCGCGCATCCCTATGGGATCACGCTGGCGTCGGCGCTGCTGCTCTTGGGTTCGCTGCTGCTCATCCCGCGCATAGGCGCCGAGTTCATGCCGCACCTCGACGAGGGCCAGCTCTGGGTGCGCGCCACCATGCCGTACACCATCTCGTTCGACGAGTCGGCGAAGATCGCGCCCCGGGTGCGGCAGATCCTGGCCTCCTTTCCGGAGGTCACCACGGTGGCCTCGGAACTCGGCCGCCCGGACGACGGTACCGATCCCACGGGATTCTTCAACGTGGAGTTCTACGTCGACTTGAAACCCTACGCGCAATGGACCGGCGCCTATCGCAACAAGGCCGGACTGATCGACGCCGTCAATCAGAGGCTCGCGTCCTTTCCCGGCATTACCTTCAATTACACTCAACCGGCCGAAGACGCGGTGGACGAGGCGGAAACCGGATTGAAAAGCGCGCTCGCCGTGAAGGTGTTCGGTTCCGATTTGGAGACGCTGCAGCAGAAAGGCAAAGCCATCAAGCAGATCCTCGAACGGGTGCGCGGCATCCGGGACGTCACTTTGGTGCAGGAACTCGGACAACCCAGCCTGACCATCAAGATCAACCGCGCGCGCATCGCCCGCTACGGCTTGAATGTTGCCGACATCAATGCCCTGATTCAGACCGCCATCGGCGGCGATGCCGCCACCCAGGTGGTGCAGCAAGAGAAGCAATTCGATCTCATCGTGCGGCTGCAGCAGCAATATCGCGATAATCCCGAGGAGATCGGCAACATCCTGGTGGCCACCCCGGCCGGTCAGCAGATACCGCTGAAGGAATTTGCGGACATCGATGTCGCAAGCGGCGCCTCCTTCATCTACCGCCAGGACAATGCGCGCTACATAGGCGTGCAATTCTCGGTGGAGGGGCGCGACCTGGCCGGCGCCGTCGGCGATGCAATGCACCAGGTCAAGGAGAAGGTGGGCCTGCCCCAGGGATATCGACTGGACTGGGGCGGCGAGTACACCGAATACACCGCATCGCGCCAGCAGTTGAGTGTCGTGCTGCCGCTGACCCTGTTCCTGATATTCCTGCTGCTGTTCGCGCTCTACAGCAACTTCAAGTTCCCATTCATCACGGTGCTCGGCGTGCTGCTGTCGGCGCCCGTAGGCGGCATCGTCGCGCTGTGGATGACCGGCATACCGTTCTCCGCCTCGTCCGGCATCGGCTTTCTCGCCCTGTTCGGCGTCTCCGCGCAGACCGCGATCGTATATATCTCCTACGTCAACGAACTGCGCCGCGGCGGCGGCGACGTGAGCGTCGCGATTCGCCAAGCCGCCATCCTGCGGCTGCGTCCCATCATGATGACCGCGATGGTCGCCGCGCTCGGCTTGCTGCCGGTGGCGCTCGCCACCGGCGTCGGCACCGACACCCAACGACCCTTCGCATTGGTCATCGTCAGCGGCCTGTTCACCCGGCTGCTGATCAGCATCTTCCTCATGCCCGTGTTGTATGCGTTGGTGGCCCGCCCCACGGATCGATTGGAGGTGTAAGTCGCGGAGGCGACTTCGCAAAAAATTGCTTGCCTTCGGCGTTGCGGCCAAAATACCGGCCATGAAATTCCTGGATCCTGATACCGAGAGCGCTGTACGCGACTTCCTGGCGCGGATTCCCGCCGATATACGGCTGGATCGAGCGATACTTTTTGGCTCGCGCGCGCGTGGCGAGCACCGCCCGGATAGTGATGCGGATGTTGCCCTCATCCTGCACGAACGCGGCGACGATGGGATGACTTTGATGATGTTGGCTGAATTAGCCTACTACGCGTATCTTGATACCGGAATCATGGTTCAGCCGGTTACGATTGCGATCGAAGATTGGCTGAATCCAGCGGCGTACCCGAGGCCGGGGTTTCTCAGGAACGTTGAGCGCGAAGGCATCGTTCTGTGACCAAAGGGCCATTTGCACGGGCCTTGGTGCGAAAAAGCGAGAGGGCTCTGAAGGTAGCCAGGCTTGCTCTGAACGCCGGCGATAATGATAGTGCAGTTAGCAGATCCTATTATGCGATGTTCGACATCGCGCGGGCAGCGCTTTTGCGAACCGGGGTCACCGAAGACATGCTGCCAAGAACGCATAGTGGAGTTATCGAGGCGTTTCGTAACCACACCGTTCAGTCAGGACAGATTGATCGACAACTCGCGACGCAATTGAGCCGCACGGAATCGCTTCGGATAAAAGCCGACTATACCGGGAGCGAAATTGAACTTACCGAGGCCACCGAGGTTGTTCAGAAGGCCGAGCTTTTCGTACGAACGGTTGAACAAGCATTTGGTCTTGATGAGTCGTTCTTGGCGACGGAATATCGGAGCCCTGGTCCAAAGGATGATGATAAGGTTTCGGAGCCAACTGTCGCGGAAATCGACAACAATAAAGGTGAAAAACTCGAGCAAATATCTTTGGCGGAGATTCGTCGTCAGGCGCGCGAGAACTGGTTGCTCTTGCGGCAGCAATCGAACAGCATTGCGAAGGGCAGCCATTCCAAGGATGAGTACCGAGGCAAGGAAGACCAAAGTCAGTCAGTTGACCCTGACGTCGATTAATAGACTGAACATGCATCTCCTCTGATTTCACCGCAACTGCGTCTCGCATTTGCGACGTACCGCACACCTGATACCGCTGCTAAGTACGCCAACGCACCGAGGGATGCGCGGCACCCGTAAATACTTCTCCTGCCCGCGCCGACAGCGAAACCACACAGGCGCCGTGCGTGGGCGCGGCGGGTCTGTTCACACCCGCTCATTAGATGACGCCGGCAATGAGGCCACGAGGGAGTCGAGATGCGCCAATTGAAAATCCCCAGCAAATGTTTCTGGATCATTCCGCTGCTGCTCGTGGCACTGGCTGCGGGCTGCAGCGGAAGCCGGACTCCCATCCTGGGTTCCGATGACGTGACGGCAGCACCACCGACGGTGATCGCGGTGGTCCCGGCGAACGGCGCTACCGGCGTAGCAACCAACACCACCGTGACCGCGACGTTCAACCAGATGATGAACCCGATTACGGGCGCGGCCAGCTTTACGGTGACCTGCGCGGCGCCGTGCGTAAATCCCACCGGTACCGTGCAGCTCGATGCGACGCACACCGTGGCAACCTTTACCTTGACACCGGCGACGGTGCTCCTGCCGCTCACTCAATACACCGCGACGGTTACCGGTGCCACCAGCGCCGCGAGCGGGGCGGCCTTGGCCGCACCCTACGTCTGGAAGTTCACGACCGTGACAGGCGTCGCGCCACTACCGCCGACGGTCACCGCCGTCGCGCCTGCCAACAATCTCACCAACGTCCCGATCAATCTTTTGAGTGTCGTCGCGAGTTTCAGCGAGCCGGTACGTCCGCTCACCGGTGCGGCAAGCTTTACGGTGACCTGTGCCGCGCCTTGCGTCAGTCCCGCTGGCACGGTGAGTTTGAACGCCGCGAATACCACGGCCACTTTCATGGTGCCGGCGGCCACGCCGCTTGCGCCGCTCACCTTGTACACCGCCACGGTCACCGGCGCGGGCAGTCTGGCGACCGGCCTCGCAATGACGAGTCCCTATGCGTGGGATTTCACCACGGGTGCCGTGGCGGATATAACGCGGCCCACAGTGACATTGACCACGCCCGCCACGAGCACACCCGGCCCCACCACCGGAGTGCCGGCCAACACGGCAATCACGGCGGCCTTCAGCGAAGATATGGAACCCTCGAGCATCAACGCGGCCAGCTTCACCGTGACTTGCGCCGCGCCTTGTGTGGCCCCGTCAGGGACGGTCACGTACCAAGTCAGCGGCAGGACTGCGGTGTTCACGCCTGCGGCCGCGCTGACCGCCGGCACCACCTATACGGCGACCGTTACGACGGCGGCCACGGATTTGTCCGGCAATGCCTTGCAAGGGAATCAGGCACCGTCCCCGGCGGCCAGCAACTATGTCTGGACCTTCAGCACAGTTGCGGCAGTTCCCCCAGCCAACATGTCGGTGCTGTCCACCTCGCCTGCGCTCGGCGCAACGCAGGTGTGCCCAAGTGCGGGCGTCAACGCGACATTCACGGTGCCCTCGGGCCTGCGAATGGATCCCAACTCCGTCAACAGCGGGACCTTCACTGTGGTGGGTCCTGCACCAACCTCGACGCCCGTGGTTGCCTCCTCCGTGGTACTGGACCCAGCTACCGGCCGCATTGCGACGTTCACACCGCTGGCTGCGCTGACCAACGGTCTCACGTATACGGCCACCATCGAGGGCGGTGCGGGCGGAGTGAAGGATCTGGCCGTCCCGGCAAATACCATGCTGAACAATTACGTTTGGACCTTCAGCGTCGGACCCACCACGGGGAATTGTCTGCAGCCCGTTTCCTTGAGGTCCGCGTCGACATACGGGACCTTCGGCGGCAGCGCCGGAATGACCAATACGGGAATCATCACCGTGATCAACGGCGACATCGGCACGATCGCGACGGGGACTTCGGCGGTCACCGGATTCAATGACACGGCGGGCGACATATATACCGAGACGCCGGCCAACATCGGCACCGTGAACGGCACGATCTATACGTGCACCAACTCGACGACGGGACCCACCTCTACCGGACCAAATGCCGTAAATTGCGGTCTCGCCACGCAAGCGCGTCTCGATGCGCAATCCGCCTACTTGGCGCTGGTGAACGAGCCGGCGGGCCCGGATCCAGGCGGCAACCTCGCGAGCCTTACGCTCGCCCCTGGCGTGTGGACCTCGAGTTCGGGATCGATTCTCATCCAGGGAGGCAATCTGACCTTGGACGCGGGTGGCGATGCCAACGCGGTGTGGGTGTTTCAGATGGCGTCCACGCTCACCGTCGGCGGTCCGGGCGTGGCGGCTCCGCAAAGCATCATCCTCGCGGGAGGGGCCCAAGCCAAAAATGTGTTCTGGCAGGTTGGCACGAGCGCGACGATCAACGCCGGCGGCGGCGGCACCATGGTTGGAACCATTATTTCCCAGGATGGTGTGACGTTCTCGACCGTCGGCAAAACCTCGCTCACGACGTTGAACGGCAGGGCCATCTCTCTGGTGTCGTCCATCACGATGGTCGACACCGTCATCAACGTGCCGGCGCCGTGACCTTTTTCAGCACCCCAACGTCCCAACGTCCAAATGGAATAACATGAAAGAAACCAAATTACGGCGCTTGTCGGCGATCGGCGCTGCATTGGGCGCGTTGCTCACCGCTTCGGCCATGGCCGATGATAACGATTATTGGTACGGCGGATTCTCGCTCGGCCAGTCGCGCGCGCACATCGATGAGGATCGCATCGACGATGGCCTGCTCGCAGCCGGACTGACCCCCACGCAATACACCCGCAACCAGGATCACTTCGCGTACAAGGTCTTCGGCGGCTACCAGTTCAATCCCTACCTGGCGCTCGAGGGCGGCTATTTCAGCCTCGGCAAATTCAGCTACACGGTCCTCACCCTGCCGCCCGGAAAACTCAGCGGCCAAATCAAACTGCAGGGCGTCGATATGGATCTGGTGGCCATGCTGCCCCTTACCCACGGTCTGTCGGTCTTCGCGCTGGGCGGACCGCAGTTTGCCCACGCAAGCGATGTTTTCCAAGGCAGCGGTGCCGTCATCGTCGGCGACACGAATCCGCGTCAATGGAAAGTGGGATACGACTTTGGCGGCGGCGTGCAACTGGCCATCAGCCGGTACGTCATCGCGCGCCTCCAGGCGGAGCGTTACGACGTTCACGACGCCGTCGGCAATCGAGGCGATGTGGATATGGTCTCGGCCGGCCTGGTATTTCCATTCGGCCGAACCGCTCCGCCGCCGCCGCCCGCACCCCCGCCTCCCCCTGTGGCCGCGGTCGTCGAACCGCCGCCCCCACCGCCCCCACCGCCGCCGCCTCCGCCGCCGACGCGGGCGATCGAACGCCATCGCGTGAGCTTCTCGGCAGACTCTCTTTTCACCTTCGACCGATCGGACGTGCGGCCCGAGGGCAAAGCCGCGCTCGACCGATTTGCGGATGAACTCATCGGAACGCGTTTTCAGACCATCACGGTCGAAGGCTACACCGACCGTCTGGGCTCGGCGTCGTACAACCAGAGACTTTCATTGCGGCGCGCGGAGGCGGTAAAAGCCTACCTCGTCGAGGTGAAGGGCATCGATGGCGCCAAGATCATGGCTGTCGGCAATGGCACCTCGTCGCCGGTCACCAAACCCGATGAATGTCGCGGCGAGAAGCACACGCCGGCATTGATCGCCTGTCTGCAGCCCGATCGGCGCGTCGAGATCGAAGTGACGGGTACCCAGAAGTAACCGGTCTAGCGCGGCGTACTTACTAGCGCGGTGTACTTAGCTCTCAGGCAGTATTGCCGGCGTCGATCGTGATGACCGTTCCTGTGATATTGCGCCCCGCATCCCCCAGCAGAAATTCCGCGCTGCGCGCCACGTCGATCGGTTCCGGCATGCGGTGCAGGGCGCTGCGCCTGGCGATCTTGGCGCGTTGCGACTCGTTGAGCTCATGGGTCATTTCGGTGGCCACGAACCCCGGAGCAAGGGCGTTGACCGTTATTCCCAACTGCCCCACCTCTCGCGCCAGAGAGCGGGTAAACCCTATCAGCGAGGCCTTGGTCGCGCTATAGACGGAAAGGCCGCTATAGCCGGTCGTGGCCACGATGGAAGCCAGATTGATGATGCGGCCATCGCGTTGCGCCATCATCGAGCGCACCACGTATTTCGACACGAGAATGGGCGAGAGGGTATTGAGCTGGATGAGGCGCTGAATCTCTTGATCGCGCATGTTGCTCAGCAGGCCGCTGGTGCCAAGCCCGGCGTTGTTGATCAATCCGAAGATCGGACCGAAGTCCTGGCGCACCGAGCGCACCAACGGGGCAATCTGCTCCAGGTCCGACAGATCGCAGGCGCGGAACTCGATGGCTCCCGTCTCAGGCTCGAGAGCGTCGCGGGCCGCCGTCAAGTCGGCGGTCAGCGTGCGCGCCACCGCAATGACCCGATAACCTTTGCGCGCCAATTCGCGCACCATGGCCAATCCTAAGCCGCGGCTGCCGCCGGTGATCATCACGTTACGCATTGGGCCGCACCAGTTTTCCCGCCGCAGTCAATTCCAGGTTCGCAACGAAGCGCATGAGCGCCGGTACTTTGTGCTTCGCCAAATTCTTCCGGCACGACTCGAGCAATTCTTCCTTGAGCAGATCGGCGGCGCGGTCATCGGCCGGCGCGTTGCGCAACACCACCTCGGCGACGATGACGGCGCCGGTGATGGGGTTGCGTTTTGCCTTCACCAGCGACATGCGCACGCGCGGATCGGCATTGAGCACCGACTCGACCTCTTCCGGGTACACCTTGAGACCGCCGACGTTGATGATGCCGCCCTTGCGGCCACGAAAGTAATAGCGGCCCGCTTCGAGTTCGACCATGTCGCCGGTGTCGACGTAGCGGTCCTCGCCCGGCAACGGCGCGGCCGCGCCGAGATACTGCGCGGCGGTGCGCGCGGAGCGAATCCACAGCGTGCCATCCTGAACCTTCAGTTCGATCGATCCGCCGGGCTTTTCGACGAACTGCGCGGGAAATCCGGCGAGCCCGTCATTCACGTCGAATGCGACGCCGGCCTCGGTGGAAGCAAATGCATGCGCAATTCGCGCCTGAGGGTAGGCCGCGCGCAAGCTATCGAGGACGGTTTGATCCGCCACTTCTCCCGATAAGCGCACGTACTCGGGATCGATGAGCCCGGTGTCCCCGCTCATCAGCGCCCGCCGCCAATGCGAGGGCGTACCGGAGATGTGCGTGACACCAGCGGCCGCGGCCCGAGCGAGAAAATCATGGACCGGCTCGGCGGCATTCGAGAGCACCAACGCGGCGCCGGAGATCGCCGCGCGCAGATAAATCTGCAGTCCGCCATAGCGGCGTATGTCGTAGAAGGTGCTCCAGACCATGCGTCGTTCCGATGCGGGCTGGCGCGGCAGGGCGCCTGCCAGACTCTCGACGGAATGCACCACCAGCTTCGGCTGCCCGGTTGTTCCGGAGGTGAGGAGGACCCATTCGGTGGCCTGAGTGGCGGTGCGCTCGAGGTTCTCGCCGACCGGCGTGTCGCCGGCGGTGAATACCTCGATTGCCGGCAGCTGCCGCTGCGCCATGGTGGCATCGACCACAATGGCGTCAGCCTGCGCGGTGGCGCCCACCTCGGCCAGTTGGGCCGGAGTCAGATCGGGAGTACACAGCACCAGCCGCCGCGCCACACCGTCGAGCTCGAGCAGCGCCAGGGCCGTGGGCAATTGATCATAGGTCGCCAGCAACACGCGCCGACCGCGCAGCGATTCGAGCTTACCGCCGAAAATGGAGCCGCCGGCAAGTTCCCGCGCAGCGACCGAACCTGCGGGGGCGTGGAACATGCCGCCCGCCGGCGCGCAAGTTTCCCACAAGGAATTCAGGGACGCGCTCGGCGCGACAGTCGAGCGAGAGGTCATGCAAACATTATGGTCGAAGCGGCAAAGCCCGGGCAAGCGGCAAACGCGCGCCTGCGTCGCAGCGCACGGCGCAGGCGGTGTTCTGTCAAAATGACGCGTTGCTTGCTTCGCTGCGAGGCCATCATCGCTCAATCCAATCCCGCGGTTTTGTCGGCCGCTCTAGGCACTTTGTTTCCGGACGGCGCCGTGGTCGCGGAATTGCGCGGCCCTGGCGACACGAGTTTGCTGTTGCCGGCGGAAGCCGCATACCTGGGACGCTCCGTACCGAAGCGTGCGCGTGAATTCGCGGCCGGCCGCTTGTGCGCGCGGCGGGCGCTGGCCGAGTTTGGAATCATCGACTTTCCCATCGAGGTGGCCGCCGATCGGCGCCCCCTGTGGCCCCGATCCGTCGTGGGCAGCATCACGCACACCGAGGGGTTTTGCGCCGCAGTAGTGGCCGAGTGCGCCGCTCTCGCGTCGCTCGGGATCGACAGCGAAGGTGCCGAGAGCGTCAAACCTGAGTTGTGGGAAAGCATCTGCGTGGCCGAGGAGATAAAGTGGCTGAGCTCCCTCCCCGAGACGGAGCGCAGGGCCGCCGCAACGCTGATGTTCAGCGCCAAAGAGGCCTTTTACAAGTGCCAGTATCCTCTCACCCGCCAAAGCCTGGGATTTCACGATGCCCGGGTAACTGTGCCGGACTGGGGCGCGCAGCGCGGCACATTCACGATCAGCGCCAACAAGGAGATTGCGTTTGCCGATCATGCGGCGCTCCCGATGAGCGGCCGGTATCTGTTTCACGAGCAATTCGCCACCGCCGCGCTATGCCTGCCCGCTGCGGGACCCGCGCCGCGCCCAGGGGATCAGTAGGCCTTCTCGTCCCGAAATACCTTGACGATGGTCAGCAGGATGATCTTGAGATCGAGCATCGGAGACCAATGGCGCAAGTAGTCGAGATCATAGTTGACCCGCGCTTCCATCTCCTGAAGTTGCGTGGTTTCGCCGCGGCAGCCGTTGACCTGTGCCAGTCCGGTGATGCCCGGCAGCACTTTGTGCCGCACCATATAGCCCTTGATCAGCTTGCGGTACTCCTCGTTGTGGGCGACCGCATGCGGCCGCGGACCCACCAGACTCATGCGTCCCTGGAGAACGTTGATGAGCTGCGGCAGTTCGTCCATGGAGGAGCGTCGCAGCAGCGCGCCGAACGGCGTGATGCGGCTGTCGGTTCTCGAGGCTTGCTTGATGGTTGCGCCGTCCTCGGTGACGCGCATGGTGCGAAATTTGTAGACCGCGATTTCGGCACCGTCCAGTCCGTAGCGGCGTTGCTTGAATATGACCGGCCCCGGCGAGGAGATTTTGACGCCCATGGCGATCAGCACCAAAAGGGGCAGCAACAGCAGCAGCACGACGACTGATATGGCAATGTCGGTGAGCCTCTTGGTGAGGCCGCGATAGCCGTAAAAAGGCGTCTCGCACATGGCGACCACGGGGATGCCGTGGATCTCTCCCGAGCGCGCTTGGATGAGGTCGAATACGAAAATATCCGGTACATAGTAGATGGAGGCGGTGGTATCGCGAAGGTCATCGAGCAGATTCATGACGCGCTTGACGTGTCGAATCGGCAGAGCGATGAAAATCACGTCGGTGCCGTTTTCCTTGACGTAGCTCGCAACGTCGCCCAGGTTGCCCACCAACTTCGTGCCGACTTCCATCCCGAGCCGGTCCGCGCTGCGGTCGTCGAAGAAACCGCTCACCTGCAGGCGCATGGCCGGGTTGTCATGCAACCGACGCGCCAGCTCCAAACTGGAGTTGTTGTAACCGGCGATCACGGCGCTGCGGTTGTCGAATACGCTCATGAGGAAGCGGCGCATGAACTCCTGCGTGCCCAGCGTCGCCAGGCTCAAAAACACCGGCGTGACGGCCGCCCAGGTCAAAAACACCCGTCGCGGCACCGTCTGCAGCGTCTTGGTCACATAGCCGACGGCCAGCATTACCACGAGACACAGCAGCCAGCGGAATACCACATCGACCACGGCGGAGAGCCGCTCCGAGGTCAGCTGCGTGGTCACCTCGCGCGGCGGCTGGACCAGTATCAGGCACACCACCACGGCGATGACGTTCGCCGCGGAGGAGGGGTCCCATGGCGGCCCGTAGAAGCTGATCGTGGCGTACAGCGACGCCACGGCAACGATGGTCGGCACGACGGCTTGCAGGCCCGCGAAGACGGCAAGGAGAAAACTCTGTTTCGAGAGGACCGGCTGAGTCATTGATCGTCCAAGCAGATGCAAAGCTCAAATAGAGCCGGGATTATGGTCAAGTTCGCGATTTGCCAACGTGACCTAACTCTACAAACCTCATTTGACATAGCGCGAGTGATATTCTACGTCCTCATGACGATAGTTCCGTTACTCGATCTTAAGGCGCAGTTCGCCCAAATCCGCGCGGCCGTGATGCCGGCCATCGAGGAAGTATGCGCCAGTCAGCGCTTCATCCTGGGCGACCAGGTCACCGCCCTGGAGGCTGAGATCGCGCGGTATTGTGCCGCAACCTTCGGTATCGGAGTCTCCTCGGGCACTGATGCGCTGTTGCTCGCACTGATGGCGCTGGATATATGCGCCGGCGATGAAGTCGTCACATCGCCTTTCACGTTCTTCGCGACCGCGGGCACGATAGCCCGCACCGGTGCCCGCCCCGTATTCTGCGACATCGATTCGCCGACATTCAACATCTCACCGGCGGCGGTGCAAAACTTCATCGAGCGTCACTGCGACGCGCGGCCGGGAAAGCTGGTCAATCGACTCACCGGCGGCGTGATAAAGGCGCTGATGCCCGTGCATCTATACGGCCAGAGTGCCGACATGGACCCATTGATGGCCATTGCGAAACACTACCATTTGAAGGTGATCGAGGACGCCGCGCAGGCCATCGGCACCGAGTACCGCGGCGGCGTACGCGCCGGATCCATGGGCGATGTGGGCTGTTTTTCGTTCTTTCCCAGCAAGAATCTCGGCGCCTTCGGCGATGCCGGGCTATGCACCGCCCAGGATCCGGAGCTCGCCGAGAGGATGCGCGTGCTGCGCGTCCACGGCGGCAAACCCAAGTACTTGCACGCCGAAATCGGCGGCAACTTTCGCATCGACGAGCTGCAAGCGGCGGTGCTGCGCGTCAAGCTCGGATTTTTGGACGAATGGACCGCGGGCAGGCAGCGCAACGCGGCCGTGTACGACGGGGCGTTCGGCGCCGCAGCGTACGCCGGGAAGCTCAAGACGCCCAAGGCGATGCCAGGCTACCGCCATATTTTCAATCAGTACGTGGTGCGGGCGCAAAATCGCGACGCCCTGCGCGATTTCCTCGGCAAGCAAGGCATCGGCACGGAGATCTACTATCCCGTGCCGCTGCATCTGCAGAAATGCTTCGCGTATTTGAACTACCGGGCGGGGGATTTTCCCGAGTCCGAGCGAGCCGCGGGGGAAACCCTGGCGCTGCCGATTTACCCGGAACTCACCCGGGAGCAGCTGGAATATGTCATCTCCAAGGTCGGCGAGTTCTACGCTTGAGGCCCGCGAGGCCGGAAGCGCTGCCGACCCGACTCAACTTTTCTTGAAATCGTCCGGCAGCAATTGGTGGCGCGACAGTAACTTGTAGAAATCAGTGCGATTACGCTTCGCCAGCCGTGCCGCCTGGCTGACGTTGCCGGCGGTGATTTGCAATATTTGCGACAAGTAGTTGCGCGTGAATTCGTCGCGCGCTTCGTCGAACGAGGGCAGGCGGCTCGGGTTGCCGCCGAGGGACTGCTGCACCAGCTCCGCGGTGATGATCGCGCCATGCGACAGCGCTACATTTTGCCGCACCACGTTGTACAACTGTCTTACGTTGCCGGGCCATTCGGCCGTGGCCAGCAATTCCACCGCTTCAGGCGCGTAAATCTTGCGCTGACCCGTTTCCTTGGAAATCTGCTCCAGGAAGTGCGCCACCAACAGCGGGATGTCCTCGCGGCGGCGGCCCAGGGAGGGCACTTCGATGTGTACGACGTTCAAACGGTAGTACAAATCCTCGCGAAATTGGCCGCCCACCATCAACTCGTGCAAATCGCGGTGAGTTGCGGAGATGATGCGTACGTTGGTCGGGACAGCTTCGGTGCCGCCCACGGGGCGAATCGCATTCTCCTGCAGCACCCGCAGAAGCTTTACCTGGAGCCGCATCGGCATGTCGCCGACCTCATCGAGCAACAGCGTGCCGCCTTCGCCCGTCTCGAACAGGCCCTTCTGTGCGCGCGTGGCGCCGCTGAATGCCCCCTGGTCGTGGCCAAACAACTCCGACTCCAGCAAATTCTCCGCCATTGCGCTGCAGTTGACGGTCACGAATGGTCTGTTGCGCCGCGGACTGGCCTCGTGGATGGCGCGCGCCAACAGTTCCTTGCCGGTGCCGCTTTCCCCGGTCAGCAGGACGCGTGCGTCCGTACCGGCCACCATATTGGCCTGCGCCAACTTGTCCTCCATGAGCTGGTTGCGCGTGATGATATCGGCGCGCCAATCCTCATCCACGTGCGCGAAGCCCGATACCTTGAGCGCCTTTTGCACGTGATCGAGCAATTCCTGCTTGTCGACCGGTTTGGTGAGAAAGCCGAAAGCGCCGCTCTGCGTGGCGTGCACGGCATCCGGAATCGTGCCATGGGCGGTCAGAATGATGACGCGCAGGCCCGGCCAGCGGCTCTGCAGCTCCTTCAGGAGGCCGATACCGTCCATCTGGTCCATGCGCAGATCCGTGATGACCAGATCGGGCCGGAAGCGCACGCAGGAAGCCAGGGCTGCTGCTGCGCTTTCCACGGCTTCCACCTCGTAGTTCTCGGCGCGCAGGCGGATGGTGAGCAGGCGCAGCAGTCCAGGATCGTCGTCGACCACCAAGATGCGCGCTTTGCGCTTTTGCGGCGGGGTGACCGATTCCCGTGAACCGGTTTGCAAGCCAAAGGACAGGGGGGTGGTAGCGGCAATCGAATAGGCGTTCACTTCAGCTCTCCAAATATCTCAAGGGGTACGCGTTCCACTCGTACCGCGATCGGTGATAGATCGCTCGATGTGCGTAACTGCCTCGAGCTTGGCCCGCGCCTCGTCCAAGGCTTTGCGCAGCCTCGCATTTTCATCAGACTCCGCCGCCAATTTGCGGTTGGTTGCCTGCAGCTTTTCACGGTCATCGGGCGGCGCTTCGTCGCGCAACCGCTTGTTCTCGGCTTGTAATATCAGCCTTTGCTCGACGTCTTTGAGCTCGACCGTGGCCAACAAGCGCTCCACCGGTAGCAGAGTTTCAGGCCTGGCGAGCAATTCCGACAACTGTCGCTGCGCAGCGACGGCATCGGAACCGCCAAATCCCGGGGTTGCCAGCGCCAGAGCATACTTCAACCGATTGCTGGTGGTGGGCGTCAATTCCGCCGCATCCTTGATCGATTGGAAGATCTCCGCCTGCCGCGCCGGATCGCCCTGGGGCAGGGCGCTCATGATCTCCAGCAGGGGTGCGAGCACCGCGGCGTCCTGCGGCGGCCCGGACGGCGCTGCCGGCGCCACTGTCTTGGGCCTGGCGAGCGTACCGCAGGCCGCCAGCAAGGCCGTCAGCACCCCAAACACGGCGAAACGGACGACGCGATGCGTGATGCTATGCCGCATGGGCCTTTTCACTCGCTGCGTTCTCGCCGGTCCCCGCGTTCTGGCGCATGGGCAGGCGAACGCGAAAATGAGCGCCGCCGGTCTTCGCTTCGAGTATCTCGATGCTGCCGTTGTGCGCGTTGACGAACTCCGTCACCACCGACAGCCCGATGCCGGTGCCCTTCACATGTCCCCCTTGCGGGGCTTTGCCCTGGTAAAAGGCCTCGAATATGCGCTCGCGTTCCGCCGGAGCAATGCCCGGGCCGCTATCCATCACGTCGAGTACGAGCTGCTCGCGCTCGCCGCGCGCGTGAATCGATATGGTGCCCCCGCGCGGCGTGAACTTGATCGCGTTCGATAACAAGTTGTCCAGAATCAAGCGCACCTTGCCCCGGTCCGCCAGCGGGTTCAGATCCTCCACGTGCACATCGAGACGCACCCGCTGCGCCACCAGGGTCAGCTGCTGGTTTTCAAGGACGGACTTGATCAGCGGGCGCAGCTTGAACTCGGAAATCTCCAGTCCGACGCTCTTGGCCTGCCAGGCGCTGAAGGACAACAGATTTTCTATGAGCCGCTGCAGCTTCATGCCGTTTTCACGCAAGATGGCGGTAACCTCCCGTTGGCTGCTTTTCAGCTCACCGACCGCTCCATCCATCAAGAGTTCGGTGCCTTCGCGAATATTTGCCAGCGGCGTCTTCAATTCATGCGACATATGGCGCAGGAACCGGTTCTTCTCCTGAGCCAGATCCAACAAGCGTCCGCGCAGCCATTCCAGTTGCGCCGCGAGGCGCTCGAGATCCGCCGGCCCGCTGATGACGATGGGCCTGGAGAATGTGCCGCGGCCCAATTCGCTGATGGCGCGATCGATGGCACGGATCGGCCGGCCGAACAAATAGGTAAAGACGCCGACCACGGCCAAGGTCATGGGCACGAGCAGCAGCGTTTGCCACAAGAGATTCTGCTGGGCGCGCTGCGCGGCGCCCTGCAGGCTGGTCAGTTCGGAGTCGATCTGCTGGCCGATGCGGTTCGACACTTTCGACGCCTGATCGGCGAGCTGCGGAAAGGAGTTGATGACATCGGCCATCTGCTCGGAATTCGGAGCCGCCAAGCCCAGTTTGGTGGCCAGTTGCTTGGCGGATGCCTCCAGCGCGCGCGCATCCGTTTGCGACTGCGCATCCAGGGGCAGCGTGAGCAGTTCATGGATCGTGGCGATCAGGCGGTCATGGCTGCGCGTATAGCCATCGAGCATCTCGTGGTTGCCGATGATCTGATACAGGCGGGCCTGGCGTTCCAGGGCGTTGAGCTCCTCGAACATGCGCTGATTGTTGCTCGTGCCCTGCATGCCGTGCACCACCAGCTCCTGGCTGCGCACGCTCAAGCGGTTCATCTGCACGGCGCCGTTCACGATGGCAAACAGCAGCGGCGCCGCCACGATGGTGAAGCCGACGAGCATCAGTCCACTTAGGGATTTTGGCCAGGGTAAACGCATGCGCAGCATTCTAACAGCGAGATCCACACTAATGAGCGGTCAGATCGTGCCTGTAGAATCCACGCCCATGAGCAATGATGCACCATATTCCGACTTATCACCCGAGACCGTGCTCGATGCCATCGAAGCGCTCGGAGTGCTCTGCGATGGACGCGTACTGGCGCTCAACAGCTATGAAAACCGCGTCTATCAGGTGGGCATCGAAGACGCGGAC
>Ga0302326_10015002_pt1 | contig 16329 bp, 15 predicted proteins | sample Palsa_T0_3_FD_202264 | JGI IMG/M metagenome (GOLD analysis project Ga0302326, IMG submission 202264) | Peat permafrost microbial communities from Stordalen Mire near Abisko, Sweden - Palsa_T0_3 | ecosystem: Environmental > Terrestrial > Soil > Palsa > Peat permafrost | place: Sweden: Abisko... | reverse complement strand
AGGCCGAAGAGCGTGTCGGTCGAGCTGAGGCCGTGCGCCAGCATCATGCTGAGCGTGCGGCGCGACAGCGTGCGGAAGATCACCGACTCGACCAGCTTGCGCGCCGCGTTGTCCTGGCGCAGCCGCAGCGTCGTCATCACCGGCTCGCGCGGCAATCTGATGCAGGGGACTTTGTATTCGACGGCGAGGTCAACCAGAATGTCGGCGAAGAGCGGATGGACGTGGAAATTCAGATGCCCGTCGATATGGTTGAGATAGCCGACCAGCTCGAGATGGCGCTCGACCTGCGCGCGCAGCTCGTCGGTCATAGCGGCGCGGAGCGAGCGGTCGAAGAAATATCGCATCCCCGCACCAACCGGGCTGTCGATGAATTCGCCGGAAGCTTGCACGGCGGCGCCGAGCCGCGAGGGGTCGAGCACGCTGCGTCCGCGGCAAACGACGGCATGCAGACCGACATCGAGGCCGGGATTTTCGCGCGCGAGCTGGGCGGCAGCAGTTGCCGACGGCTCCGCGACCATCAGGCTTGCACTGCGCAGAATTCCGTCGCGATACGCGCGCATGATGCCGGCGTTGACTTCGGGCGACAGGCCGAAGTCGTCAGCGTTAACGATCAGGCGCTTCAAGCTGCGGCACCGGAGCAGGTCAAGCGACTCGTCACAACTATCTCAAGCGAGCCATTCGGGTCACTGAAAAGGAGCACGGGCACGATTTTGCTAGTAACGGGGCACTGGCTCAAGCAGGCGTGCCGGGAGATCAAATCGAGATCACGCGATTGATAGTTGTCTTCTACGCCTTCGCGCGCGAGATCGCGCCTTTCAAGCGCCGGCAACGCACTTGCACACCGCTCGCGCTCGATGGCTTGCACGGCTTCCGTACGGAGATCGACGGCAAGCAGTTTGCGGTCATCGGCCATGGCATCGGTCATCGTCGCGCAGCCGAAACCGCGCGGCGCGCTTTCGATTTGATAGCCGGCGCGGAGTTGGTGATCGGTACCGGCGTCGTCGGCGCCCTTTCGAGTGGATTGAAGCCGGGCGACCTCATTCTCGCCGATCGTGTTCTCACACTTAACGCTGACGGCGGGATCGACGAACGGGTCACGGTTATGAGCGACGCGCGAGTGCGCGCCTGCGGCAGGTCGCTGGCTAGCGCGGGTATCTCGTACTCGACCGGCGCGATTTTGACTTCGCATCGCGTGCTCGCGAGTGGCATTGAAAAGCGGCGCGCCAAAGAAGGCACGGGCGCGATCGCGGTCGATATGGAAAGTGCCGGGATAGCCGCCGAAGCTGCAGCGCGCGGACTTCCATTCGTAGCGATTCGCGCTGTGCTCGACGAAGTTGATGACGAAGTCGTGGGCGCAGAGATGGCCGATGAGGACGGCAACGTGCGCCCACTCGCGGCGACGTCGTATCTGCTGCGCAATCCGGCCACGATGCTGAAGTTGCCGCGGATGATGCGAAACCTCTCGCGCGCAACTGCGGCGATCGCAGACGCACTCACCGCAATCGCGCACGAAGGCAAAGATCCGGCTGCTACGAAGCACGCGGCGGCGAAAAAGCGCCCGCGCTGAAGCCGCCGTCAATCGGCACCGCGACGCCCGTGATAAAGCCGGCTTCATCCGAGGCCAGGAATGCGGCCAGCGCGCCGATCTCTTCCGGCTTGCCGTTGCGCCCCAGGGGATGCATGTTGCCGGTGCGCGACCACATCGCCTGCGACGCGCCAGCCGGAATCGTCTTGCAATTCTCTGCAATCGGCGTCTCGATCACGCCGGGGCAAATCGACACGCACCGAATGTTGTGGCGCGCGAAGTCGAGCGCGATTCCTTTCGACATGATCACGACGCCGCCCTTCGCCGCCTGGTAGGCGCCGAGATTCGGCACGCCTTCGATTCCGGCGCCGCTGGCTGTGTTGATTATCACCCCGCCGCCCTGCTTGATCATTTGCGGGATCGCGTACTTACAACCGAAGAAAACGCCCTTCAGGCACACGTCCACGACCCAGTCCCACTCTTCCTCGCTCGTATCGACCACGGTTTTCGGCACATACACGCCCGCGTTGTTGAACAGGATGTCGAGCCGGCCGAACGCATTGATCGTTTCGTTGATCATCCGCTCGACTTCGGCGCCGACGCGGACGTCCACCGACACCGATTTTGCAATGCCGCCGGCCTTCTCGATTTCCGCCGCGGTATTGCTCGCCGTCTCCGCGCGCACATCGGCCACCATCAGCTTGGCGCCCTCATTGGCGAAACGAATCGCACTCGCGCGCCCGATTCCCGAACCCGCGCCCGTGATCAATGCAACCTTGTCTTTGAGCAGCATAAGAGTTCCACCTCGCCGGCTTGTCATCGATCGACGCTTGCCACACTCGGCGAGAATTTGGAAGGGCGAGCCTATGCGATGACGTGGCGCGGTTCTCGAATGGGAGCGCTCGTTGGCTTCCAGACGGGAAGATCGCGCTCGTAGGGAAAGTCCGCGAGATGACGCTCGATGGCAGCGTCATCGCCCCAGGATTCGCGCCGGGTCACGATATGAATTGCGAGTACGGTGAACGGCAGGTAGATGAAAACGGCGGCCCAGCCGATATTCGGTGCGTTGATTCGGAACAGCATCGTAATTCCGAAGATCACGATCCCCGCGTACAGCGCCGGACCAAGCAGCGCGCGCGAGCGCATCGCGGGTAGCAGACCTGCAGGTTTGGCCGAGCCTCGATTGAGGGCCGCGTCGAGCCACTGGAAAATCGCGATCGTGATCGCGGCGACGAAGTACCAGCCAAGGTAGTTGCTGATCGGGACGCCGAAATGCGGGCCGGGCGGGTCGTACCAGAAAATTTTCCCGAGGAACCAGCGGTCGCCGAGCACGCTCAGCGGATCGACGACCATGTCCACCATCACCATGAAGAGCGCCGCCATAAGCCATACTCGCGGCGCGCGCCGAATTTCTCGAGTGTCGAGAATTCGGACGTCCGCGCCCCGCCGATAGAGTGGCGAACTGATCAGTAGCGCGACCGTGTAGCTCGCGAACGCCAGAAAGGTGAACGACAGCGAGTCCATGAACGGCACGCCGAGAATCCAGATCTCGCGCGCGCGGGTCGCGTCTATATAGTGATAGAGCCCGAATGGAAAACCGTTGTGCACGGAGGACCATTCGCATGCGAGCGATACTGCGTAAGTAAGCAGGGTGAACAGAATCGTCGTGCGCAAACCGAAGTTCACGATCGCGATAAACAGAAAACTCGCGAGGAAGATGAAGACGTACGGGCGCAGCGCGATGGTGGAGAGCAGCAGATGCATCGCGTGGCCTACGCGGCGCTCTTCGCCGTCCCTCGGGATTTGAAAAAGTCGATCGCCGCGGAGATAGCCGGGTCGATCGGACCTGCAGAATAGCCCAGTTCCGCGCGCGCCTTGGACGAATCGAAGAACATCCGCTTACGCGACATCCGTACTTCGGTCAGGCTGGCCCGCGGCGGCCGCCGGGTGACAGTGCGCGCGAAGGCCTCGGCGCCGATGGCGTAACCGAAAGCAACTGCATACGGAATCCTCACCTTCGGCGCGGCCAGCCCTGAAATCGTCGCGAGCCGCCCGAGAAATTCCTTGAGCGTCAGATTCTCGCCGCCGAGGATATATTTCTCGCCGATTCGTCCGCGCTCCGCCGCCATCAGGTGCCCGCGCGCCACATCCTCGACGTCAACGATGTTGAGCCCCGTATCGACGTAGGCGGGCATCCGCCGATTCAGAAAGTCCACGATGATTCGCCCGGTCGGGGTCGGCTTGAAGTCGAGCGCGCCAATTGGCGTCGACGGGTTCACGATCACGACCGGCACGCCCGCGCGCGCGGCCTCGAGCGCAGCCTGCTCGGCCATGAACTTGGAACGCTTGTAGTGACCCGGCATGTCGGCGAGCGACGACGGCGTGTCCTCGCGCCCCAACCCGCCGTGCGGGATTCCCAGCGCACCCACCGTGCTGGTGTAGACGATTCGCGAAACACCCGCGCGAGCCGCAGCCCGCAGAATACTCTGCGTGCCGCCGACGTTGCTCGCATACATCGGAGCCGGATCCCTCAGCCAGAGCCGGTAGTCGGCGGCGACGTGATAAACCTCGTCGCATCGCTCGACCGCGCGCGCAATCGAATCGAACTGTCGCAAATCGCCGCGTACTATCTCGACCGGCAGGCCCGCCAGCGCACTCAGATCTGCGTTGTCGCGCGCCAGTACTCGCACCTGATCGCCGCGAGCAAGCAGTGCGCGCACGACATGGCATCCGACGAATCCATTGCCGCCCGTCACCAGCGCTAACTTGGTAGTCATTCGATTAGTCAATCGCTATTCGGCTGTCCGTGCGACGACGGCCGCAGCCGCGGCTCGTCCTGAAATCACTGCGCCCTCGATCGTTGCGGGCAGCCCCGTTTGAATCCAGTCGCCGGCCAGGAAGAAGTTCGCGATCGGCGTCCGCGCGGTTGGCCGCAGCTCATGCGACCTGAGGTCAGGGGCCATAGTTGCGTTCTTTTCCTTGAGCACCAATGACTTTACGACTTTGGCACTCCGCGACACAGGAATCATCGTGTGAAGATCGTTGATCACGATATCCAGGATTTCCTGGTTGCTGCGATCCACCAACTTGCGCGCGCCGCTGATCACGAAGCTCAGGTAACCTGGATGCGTCTCGCCGCGCAGCGCAAAAATTTTGCGCTTGTTGAATAGCCACTGAGTAGTAGTGCCGATGAATCCGATGAACGGCGAATCAGTCACTTCGCGATCTAGCCATACGTGCACGCAGATGATCGGCGAGCTCGAAAGGCCGGTGAAGCGCGAGAAAAACGGATCGGCAACCGCGTTCTCGGGCAACAATCTGAGCAGCTGGGGCGCCGGGACAGCGCTGATGAAGTCCGAAGCTTCGATTCGCTGTCCATCGCGGAGCCGCACGCTCGCGACATCTCCTCGTTCGCCAAGCTCGAGCATCTCGACAATCGCGTGCGAACGAACTGTCCCGCCCGCGCGCTCGATCAACCGCTTCGCGCCGGTGCAGTACAAATCACTGAGTCCGACCCGCGAATAGACGAAGGCCGAGTCGCGGCGCCGTGAAAAGAAGGCACGCTTAAGAACCTCGGCCAGCAAATCCGCTGACGACGATTCCGGCTCGTCGTTGAGTGTCGCGATCGACATCGGGTACCAGAAGCATCGGCGCGAGTGCTCCGACTGCCCAAGCAGATCCATCAGCTGCGCGACCGTCAGACGCCTCAACTCGCCAGTGCCGGATCGCCTGATCGCGAGCATGCGCAATCCGCCCCGCATCACGCTCATCCGCTCGGCAACGCTGAGATGTCGATAACCAAGCAGCGCTGCGGTCATATGCAGAGGACCGGGTAGCCGTGCCGTTTTCAGTTTCGCACTTTGGCCGGAACCTGCGAGCATTTCGATTTCCAGATCCTCGTGGAATACCAACTGGCCGTACGCGCCGATGCGCTTGAGGAAGTCGAGCGTCTCGCCGTAACAACCCATCAGAACGTGCTGTCCGTTGTCCACGAAATCGCCGGTTTCGGGATCGGCAAACGAATACGCGCGGCCGCCGAGCTCGGGCTTAGCCTCAAGCACCGCGACTCGCACGCCCTGCTCGGCGAGCGCAACCGCCGCACTCAGTCCGGCGAATCCTGCACCGATTACGACCGCGCTTTTTCTCGCCGATTTCACCTGGTTCTATCCGCGCAATGCGCCGAAGCGGCCTTCCGCCCACGCGCGGCCGACGAGGTAAAGTTTGTGGGGCGCCGACAAGCTGTGGCGCCGGTCGAGCACGCGATAGTTGGACTTGATTATTCGTTCGAGCAGCGCGGCGTAGATGAGGCGCATCGCCTCGGCGGTCAGCAGCGTCGCGCGATCCTCCGCCGCCAGCGCGCCCTGCGCCGCGGCATAAAGGTGCTGAGCGCGCCGCGCCTCGTAGTCCATCAGGTTGACGAAGTTGGGCGTATACACGGCACCGAGAATATCTTCCTCGCTGACGTTGAACTGCACGAGATCTTCTTGCGGCAGATAAATTCGGCCCCGCAGCGCATCCTCGCGCACGTCCCGAAGAATGTTCGTCAACTGAAGCGCCAGTCCCAGATTCTCCGCGTAGGTCTTCGCCGACTGATTGCGATAGCCGAAGATCTCGATGCAGATGAGGCCCAGCGCCGACGCCACGCGGTAGCAATACGGCCGTAGTTCTTCCCAGGTTTGGTATCGGTTGCGCGAGAGATCCATCTCGACGCCATTGATGATCTCTTCAAATAACTCGCGCGGAATTTTGAATCGTCGCGCGCTGTCCGCCAGCGCACGCGATAGAGCGCGCGTCGGCACCCCCGAGTAGACCCGATCGAGTTCCTCGCGCCACCGCTTGAGCAGCAGAGCCGGTTCGCGAATCGATTCGTCATCGGCGATATCGTCTATAAAACGACAGAAAGCATACACGGCATGCAGCGCGCGCCGCCGTTCGGTCGGCAGTAAAATGAACGCGTAGTAAAAACTCGAACGCGAGCGCCGCGTGACTTGCGCGCAGTGTTCATAGTCGGCCTCGAGCGACGTGTCGCCGCTTGCGACCTGCTCGATTTCAGCGACGGCGCTGTCAGCCTTCAAGTCGTCCACGCAGCGCGCTCCAACCAAGTTTCAGATAGTCGAGTTTCGCCAGTTCCGGCCGCATGCGGAACACGTCGTAGTTGACGCGATCGATTGACCGCAGTATCGCCAAACCGCCGCCCGCAAACATCACGATGTCGCGCCTTAGCCGTTTGTCCACGGACCGATGCAATTTCCCGCCTTCGATTAGCATCGCGCGGGCGCCGCCGACTTCATGCCGCATCAGATCAATGAACTCGCGCGACGAAGTGTGCGCCGCGAGGTCCGCAGCCGTCACGCCAAATCGTTCCATATCTCGACGCGGAAGATAAATCCGCCCCTTGCCTAGATCAACCGCCACGTCCTGCCAGAAATTCGCGAGCTGCAATCCGCTACAGACCAGGTCCGACAGATGCTGCCTTTCGGCGTCGCGATAACCGAAGAGGTAAAGTACCAGGCGACCTACGGGATTCGCCGAATAGCGCGAATAGCCGAGCAAGTCGTCCAGAGTGTCGAAGCCCTTGAAGTCCACGTCGGATCGAAACGCCGTCAGGAGATCCTTGAACGGATCGCGCGGAATCTCGAATCGCCGCACGGTGTCCGCAAGCGCAATGAACACCGGATGATGCGGCGTGCCCGCGTACGCAAGGTCCAGCTCACGCTCCCATTCGTCAAGCATCGCGGGGTCGTGATGCTCATCGGCGAAGTCGTCCGCCATCCGCGCGTACGCATAAATCGCATACATGTGCCGACGCATCTCCCGCGGCATCAGCCATGATGCGACGGTGAAATTTTCGTAGTGCGATTTCGCCAGCCGCGTGCAAAATTCATAGGCGCTTGCGAGGTCGAATGTTCCGGCCGGTATCGATGCGTCCGGCGCCGTAATCGATGCGTACGACGCTGCTTCGCCTTGCACATTGGCCCGCGCAGTTGACATCGTCTCAGGCGGCGACTGGCCGCCCTCCGATAAGTTCGCGCGCCGAGGCTCGAGCCCATTCATCGGTCTCAAGCAAATCCTCGATCGTACGCGCTGGCGCGTTGTGATGCCGCCGCATGACCGTTTCGATGTGCCGCGGGATGTCCATAAACCCCACGCGCCCTGCCAAAAATCCCGCCACCAGTTCCTCGTTGGCAGCGTTGAGGCATGCAGTCATCGTGTTGCCCGCTGCGAGCGCCTCGTACGCGAGCCGCAGACACGGGAAGCGCTGCAGGTCGGGCTCCTCGAATGTCAACCGCGAATTTTCAGCCAGCGACAACGGCTTCAGATGATTCATCGGCAACCGCTCCGGATACGCCAGCGCGTACGCCACCGGGATCGCCATATCGGGAACCGCCATTTCTGCGATCACTGAGCCGTCGATCATCTCGACCATCGAATGAATCACGCTCTGCGGATGAATCACCACCGACACTTCGGCCGCCGTAAGGTCGAACAGCCAGCGCGCCTCGATCACCTCGAGCCCCTTGTTCATGAGCGTCGCGGAATCGATCGTAATCTTGCTGCCCATTACCCACGTCGGATGCTTTAGCGCCTGCTCGACCGTGATCGATTCAAAACGCTCCGCCGGTAGTTCGCGAAACGGGCCACCAGACGCAGTTAGAATAATTCGCTTCAACGACTCGCGCCCACGCCCTTCCAGGCACTGAAAAATCGCATTGTGCTCACTGTCCACCGGCAGCAGCCGCACTCGATTGTCGCGCACCGCCGTCGTGATCAGCTCGCCCGCAATGACCAGCACTTCCTTGTTGGCAAACGCGATGTCCTTGCCGGCTTTGATCGCAGCAAGCGTCGGCTGCAATCCCATCGCACCGACCAGCGCCGACATCAGGAGCTTCGCCTCGGGATGCGTCGCGACTGCGATCGCGCCTTCGAGTCCATGCACGATCGTCACGCGCTGCGCACCAAGTCGCCGGGCCAGCTCGCGTGCGAGCTCGGGCGTCGCCACCGACACGAGTTCTGGATGAAAGCGTTTCACCTGCTCCGTCAGCAGATCGAGGTTGCGTCCCGCCGCCATCGCGACCACACGGAACCGATCGCTGAATCGCCCCACGACGTCCAGCGTCGTGACGCCGACTGACCCGGTCGAGCCGAGAATCGAAATCGCCTTCATCGCAATTCGCTCAGTGCGAAGCCGTCTCCGCGAGCCGTTTTCTGAACCTGCCGAGCGCCATCAACGGGAAGTAATGCGGATACAAGTAGTAGCGAAGATAAAAGTGGTTCGGAAATCCGTTGCCGGTCGATTCGCGTTCGTCCCACGTGCCTTCATCGTTCTGCCGCTCTGAGAGCCATTGTGCGCCGCGCATCGCATGTTCGCTGATCCCCGACTCGCCCGCGATCAACCCGATCAGCGCCCACGCCGTCTGCGACGCAGTGCTGCTTCCTCGTCCCTGCCACGCCGGATCCTTGTCCGACAGCGGGCTCTCGCCCCATCCTCCGTCGGGATTCTGCTTTGACTTCAGCCACGCGACCGCCCGCTTGATCCACGGCTCGTTGATATTCACACCGATCGCTTGCAGCCCCGAGAGCGCCGAGAAAGTACCGTAAAGGTAGTTGACGCCCCAGCGTCCCCACCATCCTCCCGCCGGCGATTGATTTTTCTTGAGCCATTCGATCGCGCGCTTCGCCACCGGATGCTCCGTGCGATAGCCGACCGCCGCCATCATCTCGAGTACCCGCCCCGTGAGATCGGGGCACGACGGATCCGTCACCGCCTCGACATCCGCCAACGGCAGATGATTGAGCCAGGTCGAATCGTTGTCAGTGTCGAACGCCGCAAAGCCGCCGTCGCTCGATTGCATTCCCATCACCCAGTTCGCGCCGACTCGAATCGAGCGCTCCCGAGCCTCGGCATCATCGGTCTTCGAGTTCGCCATCACCGACACGATCACCGCCGAATCGTCCACGTCGGGATACCAGTCGTTGTAAAACTCGAACGCCCATCCACCGGGTTCGAGCTCAGGCCGTTTCACCGACCAGTCGCCCTTCTTGAAAATCTGATGATCGACAAACCACTGCGCCGTCCGCTTCATTGCCGGATGGTCGCCCGGCAGCCCCGAGTCGAGCAGCGCGCGGCCTGCGAGCGCGGTGTCCCAGTTGACCGACACGCACGGCATGTACAGGTCGTGGTCGGCGAAATGCCAGACAAGTTCCTGCGACGCCTCGATCGCTTTCTTCAGTACGGGGTGGTCGTTGCGGTAGCCGTTGGCTTTCAGAGCCATTGCGCTTAACAGGTAGCAAGGCTCGATTCCGCCCCACGAGCCATTCGCCTCCTGATGCTCGATCAGCCAGTTTTCCGTATGGCGCAGCGCGCGGGCACGCAGCGATTTTATTTTGTGCCGATCGTAAAAGCGCAGCGCTTTGTCGGCGAGGTTCAGCGCGTTGCGCAGCGACAGCAATTTATTTCCACGCGGCTGCTTGAACTTTGTGAAATGCGGCGGCTCGATATATAGCTCGAGCACTCCCCGCTGGAATTCGATCTTTTTCTCGGGCCGCGCCGCCTGCAGCATCATCAGCCCCATCAGCGTGCCGCGCGCCCATGAACCAAGCTCGTATATGTTGAATGGGAACCAGTTCGGGAAAAGCGAGATCTCGACCGGCAGCGCCGCCGTCGCATCCCACGTTATCTGCCCCATCGACGCCAGGTAAAAGCGCGCCAGCGTCCCGCAGTTCACGATTCCGCCCTTCGACAGAATCCAGCGCCGCGCCGCCGCCATCGGCTCGTCACCCGCGCGCATGCCCGTGAGCTTCAGCGCAAAATAACTCTCGATCGACGTCGACAGATATCCCTCGCCGCCCTGGTAAAGCGGCCAGCTCCCGTCCGCGCTCTGCGTATCGAGCAGATGTTTCTTCAGCCGCGCTTCGGTCTCGACGTCAACCGTGTCCATGAAATGGTTGAAGATGATGAACTCCGCGTTCATCTCCGCGTTCGCCTCGAGCGGCGCGTGCCAGTATCCCTCCGGCTTCTGCAGCTCGAGCAGCGACCGCTGTGCGCGTTCCACCGTGTAATCAATCTTCGCGACGAACTCGTCATGCGGCGACATCGCGATCGCCGTATTTTCAATTTCCATTGCCTGGCTCATATTTCACCCTTGCTTCGACTCACCCGCGACGCCGCGAAAATCCGCCGCATCCTCACCGCTCTCCATTCATGGAATCACGGCGCATTTCAGGACCTCGCCGCGCTCGAGCATCTCAAACACTTCCGTCAAATCGCCGAGCCGCCTGCGCCCGTTGACGATCGCGCCCGCATTCAGCGCACGACTCGCCAGTAATTCGTAAGCGCGCCGCACCTCGCTCGGCCGAAAATGAAACGGCGCCATCAACGTGAGGTTGTCGTAATGCATCCGTCGCGTATCGACACTCAATGCCGTGCCCGCCGGACATCCGCCAAAAAAAACCACGCGCCCGCCGCGCCGCACCCGCGCCAGCGCATCCTCCCAACCTCCAACCTGCCCGGTGCATTCGATCACCAGGTCGGGACCGACGCCGCCATTGAGCCGCGCGATTTCCGCGACCGCATCAGCGCTCGCCGCATCGATCACCCGGTCCGCACCCAGCTCCTTCGCCCACTTCAGGCGCTGGGCTCCACGCCCAACGATCACGACTTCACGCACGCCTGCCGCCTTGAGCACAAGCATATGCAACAGCCCGAACGCTCCGCCGCCGATGATCACGACGGTTTCGTTCTTTTCGGCACGCGCCATCTCCTGCGCATGCACCACGCACGAAAGCGGCTCGAGCAGCGCGGCTTCTTCGAATGGCAAATTCGCCGGCTTGATAAACGTGTTGCGCGCGACGACATGCGCCGGCAGCAGGAGCATATCCGCGTAGCCGCCATGCACCATCCGGCCGACCGCGTCCTCGCAAAGATTCTCCTGCCCATGCTGGCAGAAGAAACATTCTCCGCACGGTGCAGTCGGCGCCGCCATGATTTCATCGCCGGGCTTGAATGCCGTCACTCCCGCACCCGCTTCCACCACCACGCCCGAAAACTCGTGCCCGAACGGCATCGGCAGCTTCCACATCGGATGGCCGCGCCGAAATGTTTTCAGATCAGTGCCGCAACTGAGCGCGCACCGTATTTGAATCAGCAACTCGCCCGGCCCCGGACGCGGCGCGACATATTCGCGCAACTCGATCCGGCCAGGCTCCACCAACACCGCCTGCCGCAGATGCGCCCCCGTAATTTTCACGGCCGCCTCGGCCGCGCTCACAGCTTGCGCTCCACCACGAACGTCGCGATATCGCGCAGCGCGTCCGCGCGCTCGCCGAAGCCGGCAATCGCGCGATGCGCTCGCGTCTCGAGCTCGCGCGCCAAATCCATCGATCGCTCGATTCCCAATATCGCCGGGTACGTCGCCTTGCCGCGCCCGAAATCCTTCTGTGTCCGCTTGCCCATCTGCTCAGCCGTGCCTTGAACATCGAGCAGATCATCGACCACCTGGAACGCCAGCCCGAGCGCGCGCGCATAAGCGTCGAGCGACTCGATCTGCGCCGCATTCGCGCCGCCAAGCCGCGCGCCTCCGCGCACCGACGCCAGGAACAGCGCGCCGGTCTTCTTGCCGTGCAGCTCTTCCAGCTCCTCGACCGTCTTCGACTTGCCCTCGCCCAGCAGATCGATCACCTGCCCCGCGACCATCCCGCTCGCACCCGCCGCCGTCGCGAGCTCCGCGATCGTCTCGAGCACCATCGCCGCCGGCGCGCCTTTGCCCGTCGAACGCGCCAGCACCTTGAACGCATCCGTCAGCAGCGCATCGCCTGCGAGCGTGGCGATCGCTTCGCCATAAACTTTGTGATTCGTCGGACGCCCGCGCCGCATGTCATCGTCGTCCATGCACGGCAGGTCGTCGTGTATCAGCGAGTACGTGTGAATCATCTCGACCGCGCACGCCAACCCCATCGCCGCGTCCACGTTGCCGCCAACCGCCTCGCACGACGCGAGCACCAGCACCGGCCGCAGCCGCTTGCCGCCCGCCAGCAGCGAGTATCGCATCGCCTCATGCAGGCGCGCCGCCGCACCCGCAGGTTCCTCGACGCTGCGCTTGAGCGCGCGCTCGATAAGCTGCGCGCGCTCCTTCAAATAGCTGTGCAAGTCGAACACGTCTGCTTTCTCTTATCCGAAATGCCGGCAGCGCGTGACGAGCGGGATTTCCCGCACGCGAAAATTCATCGGCACGCCGCGCGCTTCCTCACGCCACGTAATGCCGCACCATCCGCCACGAGTCTTTCAGATTCTTGCCGAAGTCGAGCGCCACCGTGCCTTCGAATCCCGAATGCAGCTTGCAGTCGCGGCAGCGGATATCCTGCTTGGTCCGGTAGTATTCCCAGTCGGTCGCCGCATGCATCTCGCTCAGCGTCTTGTAGTGCCCGTTCGTAATCAGGTAGCACGGCCCCTTCCATCCCCGCGGGTTGCGCGTGATAGTCGTCCACGGACTGCACTGCATGTCGCGCTTGCCCACCAGGTAGTCCAGGTAAATCGGCGTATTCACAATCTTGTAGTCGTTCGCCATGTCGCGAACCTTGAAGAACTTCGCCGGCATCTCTTCCTTCCTCAGATACTCGTCGTCGTTCTGCAGCACCTGGTAATGGTACCCCGGACTGAGCAGCATCCCGTCGACGCCGAGGCTCGTCAGAAACTTCACCATGTCCTCGAGTTCTTGCCCGCTGGTCTCCCGGAACACCGTCGTGTTGGTCTGCACCCGGTAGCCCTTTTCCTTGAGCATCTTGATCATCTTCACCACGGTGTCGAAATGCCCCGGCTTGTCGACCACCCGATCGTTGGTCTCGCGCATCCCGTCCAGGTGAAGGTTGAAACTTAAGTACGGACTCGGCGGCACCTGCTTGACGAAGCGCTCGAGCAAAATCGCATTCGTGCAGATCATCACGTGACGCTTCTGGTCCTCGATCAGTCCCCGCGTCAGCGCCGCAATATGCTTGTACATCAGCGGCTCGCCGCCGCAGATCGACACGATCGGCGCGCCCGCCTCCTCCGCCGAATACAGCGCCTCGTCCAGCGTCATCATGTCGCGAATCGTATCCTTGTATTCGACGATTCGCCCGCATCCGATACACGCCAGGTTGCACGCATGCAGCGGCTCGAGCATCAGCACCAGCGGAAAATACTTCTCACCCGCACGCTTCTTCGCCCGCATGTAACGGCCCAGGTCGATCATTTGTCTCAGCGGAATGCGCATAGCTCGTCAGTTCTCCCCGCAAAGTTGAAGAAAGTAAGTGAGCGTCAGGCGGACGGCGTCCCGCCACCCTCCGACGATGTAGATGGCATAGGCGGTCCGAACAGCCACTCGCCCACCATCGCGACCGCACCTTCCGGATCGATCGCGTTCGCTCCCATAAACAGGTACTCGACCAGCAATCCGTTCAGCGCCGACAGCAGGAACGCCGCCGTCGACTCCGGCGCCGACCGCCGCGTGCATATTCCCTTCTGCTGCGCCCTCGCGATCAGCTCGACGATCATCGCCCGATAGCCGCCGTATAACTTCAGCACCTGGTCGTTCAGGCTCTCCGACAGCCGCTGATCATGGAGCATCTGCGCCAGGAAAAACCGCACCGAGTTCGCATGTTCGCGCACGAACAACAGGTACGACTCGACCAGCTTCTCTATCTGCGCGCGCTCGTTCATCACCGCCGCTTCTTCCGCAAAATCGATGAAGTACGGCTCCAGCAACCGGTTCAGCACCGCCACGAACAGCTCTTCCTTGGTCTTGAAATGCCAGAAAATCAGCGCCTTGCTGACCCGCGCCTCGCGCGCCACTTCCGACATCGACGTCTCATGGAACCCGTGATTGGCAAAAAGCTGCATCGCCGCCTTCAGGATCTCGTCACGCGAATCCTGCGATCCGGTGCGCCCCTCAGATGTACCTATTTTGATCTGCGAGGCTCCCATGCTTCGGCTCGCGACCCCCTCTTTGTTCCTTTCGTCGCCCGTGGCCACAAAAACTCATCTATCCCACGTTCGCGAGGCGTTCATCGTCCCGTCTCGCAAATAGGGCTAACCTTTCGGTCAATGGAAACTTTACCGACACATTCTCGAATGTCAAGAGCGAACAGTCCGAGCGGTCAGTCGGTCAGCGCCGGTCAGGCGGTCCTTAGGGAACCGTTTTAAGGCTAAAAAGGAAGCTGGATCTCAATTCCGTTGCCGACCGACGAACCCCGCGCCGCGTCGATTAGCATCAGCGCCACACGCGCCTCCGCCAGATTGCGTCTCGCAATGGCCGATCCGGTTCCTTCGATAACCGCTCGCTCAAACTCTTCGGCTACGCCCGAGAACCACGCCCAATGGTACGAATCGTCGGCAATATCCGCCACCGACAGATCCTCAACTCTCCCCGATCGCTCGGTGAGCGTCACGCGCTCCCCTTCAATCTCCAGACAGGCGCGCTCTCCATATATACACGCCGAGGTCCGTCGCACCGGCGCGCGCCACGAAAGATGCGCCCTGCCCAAGCAACTGTCACCGAACCTCACGCGAACATCCGCCACGTCGTCAACCTCGACCCCCGCCGGCGACTCGAGCCGCGCCGAAACCGTCACCGGCTTCTCCCCGCCCAAAAGCCAATACATAAGGTAGAAGACATGCCACCCGTGATCGATCAGAATCCCCCCGCCCGAAGCCGCCGCGCTTCGCCACTTCCCGCCGCTGCCACCCGCGCCAGCCGGCTCAGTCCTCAGCCGATCGATTGACATGAACCGAATCTCGCCGAGCCTCCCGTCTTCGATCGCCCGGCGCGCAGCCGCATAGGCAGGAGCATACTTCCAGTTATGTACGCACATCAGCACGCGGCTCTTCCCGGCAGCCAACGCGGCCAGTTCGTCGAATTCGGCCAGCGAAAGCGCAAGCGGCTTCTCGACCAGCACATGTGCCCCCGCGCTCAACGCCTCCCGCGCCGCCCCATGATGCAACCCCGGAGGACTGGCCACATCCACAAAATCCGGCGCCTCGCCATCAAGCATCAGCTCGAGGTCGTCGTACACCCGGACACTCTTGATAAGCCTGATCGCCTCATGCCGCCGCTCAGAGATCGGATCATGCACAACGCCCAGCGAAACCCGCTCGCGCGTAAGCCACCCCGGCAGATGCGCCCGCGCGGCAACCTCGCCGAACCCGGAAATAGCTCCCCGCAATTTTCCTGAACCAGCCATAGACGCCGCTAAGTTTCAGCTAATCCATCTGCAGCCGCAACACGGCACCGCAGTACAAACACGGCAGCCCACAGACCCGATTCTCCAGCAATCAGCCAGTAATCAGGTACCTCAACGATGGCAACGCTCTTGCTCCTTCCTACGATCGAACGCCCACCGCGGGGAGGAACAGACGAAAATGCTCGCATGGATAATGATCGGACTAATCTCGGGATGGCTCGCCGGAAAAATCCTCAACGGCAACGGCTACGGCCTCATGGCCGACATCGCGCTGGGCCTGCTCGGCGGCATAATCGGCGGAATGATCTTCGCAGTCCTGGGCGTCCGCGCCCACAACTTCATAGGCGCCATCCTAATGTCCACAGCAGGCGCCACCGCCCTGGTAGTAGCAACCAGAATAATCCGCGACGAAATCTAAAATCCCCTCCCCCGGGAGAGATCCACGTCCCTCTCTAATCCGAGACAGGTCGGCGCCTCCAAAATCTGGTTCCCCTTCCCGCGCGCGAAGCGGTTAGAGCTAAGGTTCCCAACATCGTCCCCGATGCATCCTCCCTCCCCCACACAATGACAACCGCTGTCAATCCCCCGCT
>Ga0302326_10015000_pt1 | contig 16330 bp, 12 predicted proteins | sample Palsa_T0_3_FD_202264 | JGI IMG/M metagenome (GOLD analysis project Ga0302326, IMG submission 202264) | Peat permafrost microbial communities from Stordalen Mire near Abisko, Sweden - Palsa_T0_3 | ecosystem: Environmental > Terrestrial > Soil > Palsa > Peat permafrost | place: Sweden: Abisko... | reverse complement strand
TCATGCAGAGATCGCGACTTCTGAGCGTCATCTTGCTGGTCGCAGCCAGTTCCCTCGCGCTGGGCCAAAATATTACGGGAGCGGGCGCGACCTTCCCCTACCCCATCTACTCCAAATGGTTCAGTGAATTTGCGACGGCGCACCCGGGTGTGCAGATTAATTATCAATCGATAGGCAGCGGCGCGGGGATCCGGCAGGTGACTGCCGGCACGGTGGACTTCGGCGCGGCGGACGTCCCCATGACCGACGAGCAGCTCGCCGCCTCGAAAGTGAAAATCGTCCACATTCCCACGGTGCTCGGCGCGGTGGTGCCGATCTTCAACGTGAAGGGTGTGAAGGACTTGAAGCTTGGCCCGGAGGTGCTGGCCGATATTTATCTCGGTAAGATCAGCAAGTGGAACGATTCTCGTATCGCCAAGGACAACCCTGGAGTCAACCTTCCCGACGAGGCGGTCTTCATTGCGCACCGCGCGGATGCGAGTGGTACGACTTTTATTTTCACCGACTATCTCTCGAAAGTGAGCAGCGATTGGATGGGCACCGTAGGCAAAGGCGCCCCATCGCCCCGCTGGCCGGTCGGTGTGGGAGCGAAGGGGAATGAGGGGGTTGCGGCGCTGGTTCGGCAGATTGAGGGCAGTATCGGCTATGTCGAGCTGATCTATGCGCTGCAAAACAATATCAACTATGCCTGGGTGAAAAATGCGTCGGGCAACTGGCTGCGAGCAACGACCGACGGCGTAAGTGCCGCTGCGGCCGGGGCTAAAATTCCCGCCGACTATCGGGTGTCGATTACGAATGCCCCGGGGAAAGATGCTTATCCGATATCGAGCTTTACCTGGCTTTTGATTCCCAGTCCGCCTAAAGACGCCACCAACGGCAAGGCGATCAAGGACTTTCTGCAATGGATGCTGGATAAGGGAGAATCGGAAACCACGTCTCTGCACTACGCGCCGTTGCCGGATTCGGTGACGACTCGAGTGAGGGCAACTGTTGCGCAGTTGAAGTAAGTCGAGGAGTGTTATTAGTTATCAGTTGTCAGTTACTTCGCGCTTACCCGGTGAGGTCTGACAACTGACGACTTATGTTTCGATCAGGCCTTCCGCCTGGCTTCGATGCTTCGCATCACATCCGCTGCTTGGGCATCCTCGGGTGTTCCGCTGGCGTCGAGGCCGGCGATGACCCCGGCGCGGTCGGCTTCGGAGGATCGCTGATCGAACTTCCACTTCCCTTCCAGGCGGGTGATGGGGATTTCGACGCCGACGATCCTCGCTAGTTGAGCATCGACATAGGTGGACGGGGCGTCGGTGACCTTCCACGGTTCGGTGAACTTTGCCTCGTGCTTGTCGGTTAGCTTCGTCACGACGCCGCGCAACCACTTCGGGTCGTCGATGAAGCGGGCGGTCCCGTAGGCGTGGATGGCTGCGTACATCCACGTTGGGACGACTTTGCCCGTTTCCTGTTTGCTGAGGTACCACGATGGCGAGACGTAGGCGTCGGAGGCGGTGAACATGGCGATCGCCTCGACCTCGGGCAGGCTTTCACGCCACTGCGCGTTGCCGCGGGCGACGTGCCCGTAGAGGGTGCCGTGCTCGCCGGCGGCGGAATCGAGCATCAATGGCAAGTGGGTCGCGACAAGACCTTTTGTTGTAAGCGTTACGAGGGTCGCCAGTTGGATCCGGCGCATCTCGGCGTGGATTGTGGGAAGGTCTTCTTCGCGAAATGCCGCGGGAATGTACATAATTCGAGTGACAAACTTCCAGTTAGATTGATTACTACTTCTTTGATTTCACTGCTATTACTTCGATTTCGACCAATGCTGTTGGTTCGGCGAGTGCGACTACCTGGTAGGTGCTCCGAGCCGGCATGTTTGGTTGTGTTTTGGTGCCGAAAAATCCAGCGTATCCGGCCATGAATCCGTCGAAGTCCATCTTGCCGCCGTTGGCTGGGTCACCTACGAGATAGGCGTGCATCATGACGATATCGCCCATGGTCAGCTTTTGTTTTTTCAGCGCGCCCTTAATGGCGCCAAGCGCGCCGGCGGTCTGGGTCTCGGTGTTGCCGGGAGTCGGGGTATCGAGGCTGGGCGAGAGGGTCCCGCTTAGATAGAGAGTCTTGCCGACCCAAACACCCTCGGAGATGCGGTATTTCTTGGCGATGGCGGGCGGAAAGGGGATGCGGACGATCTGGCCGCGGGCGGGGAACACGACGGCGAGAGCCATCGATGGGCCGCCTGCCAGGAACACCGAATTGAGCAAGTGAGGTAAAACAAGATCAAGCTGCATGAGGACCTTTCTTTTCGACTTCGACACCGATCTGGTTAATGCTGCGATACGCGGAAAGCGCCGCGCCCTCCTGCCAGCCTGAGAGATGGCTGGTATGATCGCCGGCGAAATAGACGCGGCCATCCGGCTCGAACAAACGATACACGGATGAACCGCTGTAGTCGCTCAGCCATCCGCCGAGGTTATAGGGAATCTTACCCCAGTTCACATAAACCGGTTTGGTCAATTCCTTGCCGCAGCCGGGGTGCAGTAACTCGATCGCGTGGCGCGAGGCGTCGAGCTTGGCCTGGACAGTTGGCAAGTCGCCGAAGGGCGTGCCTGTCTCGTTGTCGGAATAGCCGCCGACAATGATTCCGGTTTGCGAGAAGAGCTTAGCACTTGGATACCAGACTATCTCGACCGCCTGGCGTAGATAAGAGATGCCTCCATAGAGATCGTAGTCCTGCTCCCAGAAGCGGCGCGATTCCCAGGCGATCTTAGAGGCGGCGTCGTACTGCGAGTCGTGGATGATTTTGGCGACGTCGGGAGAAAAGTCGGCGTCGACCGTCTTGAGCGTGACCAGGGGCATGGCGCAGATGCAGTAGTCTGCTTCGATCGTCTCGGTTTTGCCGGTCTTGCGATCCAGATAGTCGACGGTGACGCCGGGTTTGTTGCCTCCCCGTTGTTGCCTTATCGTCCGCACGTCTGCGTTGTAGCGAATGACGTCGGCGAGTCGTTGGCCAAGGGCCATGGGGATGCGGTCCATGCCGCCGACTGGCTGGAACATGGTGGCCTGCCAGTCGATCGCGTCCTCCGAGAGCAAGTCCTGCCATAGATCAGCGACGAGCAATTCGTGCATGGGTAATGGGTCGATGGCCATCGGAGCTTGTATCTCGGCCCCGGGCGGCACTTTGAAGCCGGAACGATCGGTGCCTTTGAAGATGAAGTCGGGGTTCAAATCGCCGTAGATGTGAAGGAAGGCGAGCATGCGCTCTTTATCGCCGGAGGTGAGCTCCTGGTCGAGCGCACCTTTGTTGATCGATTTGGCGAGCAATTCGGAGATGTGGCCGCGAGTGTCGTTGGTCATCTGACGTTGCTGCACGGGCTGGCCGCCATTCAAGCTGTCGGCCTGAAGGAGTGCTCCGCGCGTGGTATTGATTTCGACCTCGAGAGGCACGTTGAACTCGCGGCAGTAGCCTAGCATAGTGGTGTGGATGGCGGGAAGGCGGCCGGGACCGAAGTTCTGGTAATTGCCTTCTTCGAACTCGCAGAGCTGAGTGAAGCCGTCGGTGAACTCGACCTTGCTGCCTCCGCGGACGGTCCAGTTACGGCCGCCGACACGGTCGCGGGCTTCGAGCAGCGTACATCGGTAACCAAGCTTGCCAAGTTCGTAGGCGGAGACCAAGCCGGCGATGCCTCCGCCGAGAATCAGGACACTACTTCCGTTGCCGGAGACTTTTCTCAGCTTCTCGACATCGTGGGTGACGCCCATGAGAGGGAGCAATCCGAGGGACTGCATGAAGGTAAAGGCTGCGCCATAGCCGCCGGTCTGACCGATGCGCATGAGAAAATCGCGCCTTGAGATTGGCATGGAAAGTAAGTCTCCTCAGAACTTCGCGAGAATGATTGGATAATTCAGCATAGCCCAAAACGGCACGGCACCTACTCTATCGAGTAAGTGCCGTGGGTTTCGGTTAAAGAGCGGCAATTTAGAAAATGATTTTCAACGCCAACTGGGTGTTGAACGGTTCGCCGGCACCGATGCCAGGAGCACCGTTGAAGTTGCCGATAGTAGTGAACAAGCTAAGCGCGTTGTCCTGGGTAAAGGAGGGGTTGTAATTGCCGTTGAGCGGAGGGGCGTAGTTGTAACGGTTGAAGACATTGAACATCTCCACGCGGAACTGGGTGGTTACTCTCTCGGTGATCGGAGTGTTCTTGAAGACCGAAAAGTCGACGTCGCTGTAGCCCGGGCCGTAGTACTCGTTTCTCCTAGTGTTGCCCCAAGTGCCTGCGGCCGCGTCCTGGAACGCGTTTGGGTTGAGCCAGTTGGCATTGGCCTTTTCCTGGCGTGCGCCGGCGTAGGGATTGACGCCGGGAACATAGTCGGCACGCTGGTTGCCGTCGCTGGTGCCGGAGGTATCCGCGGAGCTATAGACCGAGAAGGGCGAGCCACCGTGGAATGTGGCTAGCGTATTGACCTGCCAACCATTGGTGAGAAGCTTCCACTTTTGCGCGCCGGGAACTTGGTAGGTGACCAGGCCGGTGAAGATATTGCGCTGGTCGAAGTCGCTCGAACCATAGTCACCCTTGAAATTAGTGCTGTCCTGAGGCAGCGCGCCTCGGTAGGCGGTAACAATGTCGTTGCTATGAGACCAGGTATAGGCTCCCTGAGCGCTGAGATTGTGCCAGTTGGAGACACGAAGAGTGGCCTGGAGTGAATTGTAATTGGAAGTTCCAATACTACGAATTTCGTTGATGAAGCTATAGGCTGGGTATTGCCCATAATAGGGTCGGGTCGCCTGCACGGCGGCCGCATCGGCGAACGTGTTGAGCGCCGCTTGGTTGATATCGAGAATCGACAGAAGATGCCGCCCCTCGCTGCCAACATATCCAATCTGCGCAACCACCTTGTCAGTGATGCTGTGCTCGATCTGCAAGTTGAAGTTGCCGTTGCGCGCCGGCACGAAGTTCTTGGCGATGGAAAAGATGCTGTTCGATCCCGTTCCGGGAGGAAATACGTTGACGTTCGGTATGATCGTGTACGGTCCGGCGGTGGACGTGATAACGGGGGTTGTACCGCCAGGATTACCCTCGACTCCGTTCGGCGCGCCGTTTCCGGGACGGTTGTCGAGGAATGGGTTCAGGTTCGGCGTGTCGAAGTATAGCCCAGCGCCCGCGCGTAACACCGTTTTCGAATCCAACTGGTAGGCGATGCCTACTCGTGGGCTGAAGTTCGTGTAGACCGGGTCATACAGAGAACTGATCTCCGCGCCTTGATAGGCGATTCCGGGCTGAGCGGCGGTGGTAAGCGCGGGGCGGAATACGGAGAGGTTCTTCCACGGATTGTGCAGCGGCCCTTCGTAATCCCAGCGGATGCCGTAGTTGATGTTCAATTTGGAAGTGATCTGAAAGGCGTCCTGCGCGAAGAGGTCGTAGGTCGTCACAAACACCTGGCGGTCGGGGTCGCCGAGAGCGATGCTTGAGGAGGTGACATAGCCCGCGAGGAAGTCGGCCAAGGCGTCGACGTAGGGGCTAACAGTAGAACCGTAGGTTCCCAGGGTGTTCCAGGAGTCGGGCGCGGTGCTTGGGGCCGGGCCTAAGTCTCCGGAGAACGTGAATTGGCCAAGCCCGTGACGGTGATAGAACTCATCCAACTGTGCTTGGCGCAGCTCCCCGCCGAGCTTGATCTGGTGCTTGCCGATCACCCAGGAAAGGTCGTCGGTGAGGTGGCCGGTAATATCGTTGCGACCCTCCGGAGGCGTTGCGCCGACCTGATCGAATGCGCCGATGTTGATGGTGGGGGAGCCGGTGAGTGTTGAGCCGGTGACCAGGCCGAGCGAGGCGACATCGAAGCTGTTGTTGAAGTCGTTGAAGACCTGATTGAAGTAGTTGACTCCAGCGAGCACCTGGTTGGTCACGGTCGGCGAGAAGACGTGGTTGTAGACGATCGCGTAGTTCTGAACGTGGATCGGAGCGACCTCATAGTAGTAAAGCAACTGCGATCCGACGGGCGCAACCTGGTTACCCTGGCCGGCGAACCAATGGGCGGAGAGAGTGTTCTTCTCGTTGATCGTCCAGTCGACCTTTGCCAAGCCGTTGTAGCTGTAGCCGTATTCCGGATCGGAGTTCAGGTAATTGAAGGGGGTCGGCTGGCCACCGATGTCTCCCGCCAGCGTGCCCGTGACCTTGGAAGGCCATAGGGTCGTTAGCAGATTCTTGGAGACCGGGTTGATTGGCACGTCATAGGCAGCCAGCGCCCCTTCGGCTGCGGATTGCCAGGCTGCAGAGGGTTCGGTTGCTGTCTGTGGGACGCCGATCTTGAAGCGCTGCTTCTCGAAGGTGGTAAACCAGAAGAGTTTGTCCTTAATAGCAGGGCCGCCGGCGGAAAAACCGAAGTTGTAGTTGCGGACAACTTGCTTGGGCGTCCCTGCGGCTATGCTGAACGGGCTGGCTGCGCCCAGAGCCTCATTGCGGTTGTAGTAGTAGGCACTCCCGTGGATCTGATTAGTGCCGGACTTGAGCGATAGATTGACGCTTCCGCCGGGGTTGCGGCCCGATTCCGGAGCCGCTTGCGTCTGCACTGAAAACTGTTGGACAGCGTCGATGGGAAGAATGATACCGGCGATTCCGGATACGCCGCCTTGGTTGACGGCAGGAATGTTATGCCAAAGATCGTTATTGTCGATGCCGTCGATCTGCCAGTTGATTTGATTGGCGCGAGTTCCGTTCAGAGAGCCGTAGCCGCCGGCACCCGAGTTTGCGAACCCAGGAGCGAGAATGATCAGCTGTGTGAAGTCGCGGCCGTTCAGCGGCGTATCTTGAAGGTTCTTGCCTTCCACACCGGCAGTCTGTGTGGTCGATGTAGTGTCTAGAGAGAGGGCGGCTGCGTCCACTTCAATCGTGGTTGCCGTCTTAGCCACGCTGAGCTTGACGGGCAAGTTGTAGATATAGCCTGCTGTGACAGGTACCTTATCCACCTTGACGGTCTGGAAATTCGTGGCGCTCGCGGTAATGGTGTAAGTCCCTAGCGGAAGTTCCTGAAAGCCGAATTCGCCGGCACTTGAAGATATGGTGTCGTGCGCCACGCCTGTCGCATCGTCCACCGCTTGAACGGTAGCGCCAGGTACAGCCGCGCCAGATTCGTCAGTGACAACTCCGCTTATGCCGCCGCGGAAGGTTTGAGCTTGCACTGCTGTTAGAGCCAGAGCCATGAAAAGTAGCGAGGAATAGAGTGAAACCGCTTGCTTACTGAATGAACGCATATCTGGTCCTCCGAAGTACTTCAACTGTGTAGAGTCGTCCATCTCGTGCTGGTAAGCCCGAAAGGCACGGGCTTTCCCGGCCGGGAAGGTGAAGTTAAATGCTGTTCGAAGCGAGTCGGCTGTCGATCAACAAGAACCAGCGCACCGACATATTAAGTGGTGTCGAAAACGGTGGCGGGAACAGTATTTTTTGAGGGGCATGAACAAACCTAACGGCGAACTGGGCGAAATTGCAACAACAAAGTGAACGATCGAAGAATATTGGGAGATATTTGTTGGATAGACTCTGGAAGTCAAAAAATATTTCTTATTCGCTGAATCACTATTGGTTATTCAAATCAATAATCGAAACCTAGATCGAGAGCCTTGGTCCCTAAATATCTAGGCTGCGCGACATAAGTTACCGGCAGCGCATAGAGAAATATCGCTGCGTCGGCGGCTAGAGGACTCAGTCGTAGAAGCGGAGGACTTAGATGAGTTAGTCGCGATGGAGAGGACGGCTGAGAAACCTCTTGAGCCGGTTAAGTTCGGGCCGGAATTCGTCGACGAGATTGCTGGCGCCGAATGCGCTCATCTGCACACCGGTGCGGACACCGGAATGACGCCAGTCGGTGTAGCCGGTTGGCAGGTAGGCATTGCCCACGAGCCCGCCAGCAACTGCGCCGATCAGGTTGGCAAAGGCAAGGCGCGCGTCTCCATCATCCGAGCGATCGACGAAGGTGAATGCGAGGGCGTGGACAATCCTGGCGAACACGGGTATCCGCGTTGAGGGATAGTAGCGCGGATCTTCGCGGAGAGCGACGCCGGCGGCGAAGCGGCTGAATTCGCCGGTCTGCTGACGCCCCAGAGCGGAGCCGTAATTGCGCCAGTAAGCGGCGGCGCCCTGACGCCACTCCGGCGGATAGGCTTTGGGCGGAGCGGCCATGATAAAGCCGGCTTCGGTTGCGGGACCCAGAAACGTGGCTGGGTTGAGTATTCGATGGGTATAGAAGCTCGTCTTGCCGGCGGCATCCAGCTCAACGGGAAGTGCTCCTGCGATGTTATTGGACGCGCTTGCCACGAGCGTGGCGCCCGCATCCTGGGGGGAGGCAGGAACGGCTTGGGCGAGGACCACCCGCGAAGCGCACAGACCGCTCTGAAAAAGCCCTAAAGCGCACAAAAGCCAGTGACAAGCTTTGCCCGGAACAGCGCGATCGGGCTTCGACATTGACTTTTCCTCATTTCAAAGCGGCTGAGCAAGGGGAGATGCCGAACCGGGAAGCCAGAATGGCATTCGCCGATCAGGAGTCGCCGCTTCCTCGACTATAGTCCCTAATTGAAGGAGGCGTCGTGATCCGCTACAAGTGGGGCCACATACCCTCCGGGGCCGGGTTGCCGGTCACTGGGCGGCGTTTGCGGCAGCCGTTCAAGCGCGCGACCGCGATCTGACGCTATTTTCAGTATCGAGGGACAGCGGGATCGATCTCCCGCGACCAGGCGTCGATGCCGCCACGAAGCGATTGGACGCGATCAAGGCCTTGATTGCGGAGCCAGACGGCGACGTTCATGGAACGCACTCCGGCGTGGCACACAGTGACGATGTGGGCTTCGGGATCGAGTTCCTGGACGCGTGCCGGAATCTCACCCATGGGCATATGTACGCTGCCATCGATTTTGGCGGTGGCAAATTCCCACGATTCCCTAACATCGAGCACAACGAGGCCGGAGTGGGCGCGTTTTGCGAGTTCCAGGGAGAGTTCGGACGGCGTAATCTCAAAATCAAGCATAATTACTTAAGGATACACAACGGAAGCCCGAGGGTTGCCGGCCAAGAAACAGGATGCAGGACCGACCCACGAGACAAATCAATAGTTGTAGTATCGCAAGGCTAACCGATTGCAGTATAAGGAGAAACGCCCACGCGGGACATCCCAGGGCAGGCAATGGCAAATCAAGAGAAAGTATTAATCGTTGAAGACGAACTCCACGCGCTGGTCGGGCTGGCGGAACTGGTCACGGGCTGGGGATATCGCACCGAAACCGCCCGTGATGGGGTGGAGGCACTGGAAAAAGCTCAGGCATGGTCGCCGGGCATCATCGTCACCGACCTGAAAATGCCGCGGATGGACGGCATCGAACTGCTGGGTAAGCTGGCGGAACTGAAACAGAACCAGGCGGTGATCGTGTTGACGGCGCAGGGGAACATTCAGCGAGCGGTCGAAGCGATGAAGCTGGGCGCGTATGACTTCATTCAAAAGCCTGTGGACGCGACCAGGTTGCGGACCATCCTGGCGAACGCGAGCCGGCAACGCGACACAGAGCGCGAACTCGAAGTAACCCGGCGGAAACTGCGCGACACCGGTTTTCTCGGCTCGATGGTCGGAGCGTCGAAAAAAATGCAGCAGACATTCGCCCTGATCGAGCGGGTTGCACCGAGCAACGTCTCCGTACTCATTACCGGCGAGAGCGGCACCGGCAAGGAGCTTGTTGCGCGCACGCTGCACGAACTGAGTCCACGAAAGCCAAAGGCCTTTGTAGCAGTGAACTGCGCCGCGATCCCTGAGACGCTGATAGAAAGCGAGATTTTCGGCCATGAGCGGGGCGCTTTCACTGGCGCGCTCGAGCGCCGGGCCGGGTGTTTCGAGCTGGCGGAGGAAGGCACGCTGCTGCTCGATGAGATCGGTGAAATGCCGATCGGGACCCAGGCAAAGCTTCTGCGCGTGCTAGAAGACCACAAACTACGCCGCCTGGGCAGCAAAATCGAGACGCCGATCGATGTGCGGGTGCTTGCGGCCACCAACAAGAATCCGGAGCAGGCGGTGGCCGACGGAGCGTTGCGCGGGGACCTCTATTATCGACTCAATGTCTTCAATATCCACATGCCGCCGTTGCGCGAGCACAAGGAAGATATTCCGGCGATCACCGAGTCGATGCTTCGGGACATGAACCAGAAGCACGAGCGCCAGGTCACGGGGATGGACGAGGAGATGCTGGGCCGGCTGATGGGCTACGACTGGCCGGGTAATGTCCGTGAGTTGCGGAACACGATTGAGCGTGCGGTGATTCTTCGCGGAGACGGCGAACTGGGCGTGCGCGATTTGCCTCCTGGATTTGGGACACGTTCGCTGCTGACAATCTCCGACACTTCGGCCAATGCGGTGCAGGTGGAGGTGGGAACGACGGTCGATGAGGCTGAGCGGCGCCTTATTCTGAAGACGCTGGAATCCACGCTGAACAATAAGACCCGTGCGGCGGAAATTCTGGGAATCAGCCTGAAAACCATGCACAACAAACTCAAGGAGTACGCGGGCGCCACGAGCGGCCCGGGCCTTCCGGGGGAATTCGACTTGAGCGATGAGTAAATCGGTATAAAACCGCGATTTGCCCTCGAAGCTCGCAAACCCAGACCGGCTTTTCCGTCTTTAAGGTATGTGCGCCAACTCATGGCGACGCATGCGTGTGGCATGATGGAAGGCAGCCATCCAGTTGAATGCGGCGAAGAGTGTGGGGTGCGGACCGGCCTGACTCCGGGTCCGCGTATTCATTATTTAGAGAACCTGACCCCGAACCAGCCAGGCAGCGGATGCTGGCGAGAGCAAGTGGCTAATTCATGCGGCTGAAGACCAAACTCGTGCTGGCCATCACCGGTTTGGTGTTCGTGATGGTGACTGCACTGTCGATGCTGTATCTCAGCCAGCTGCTGCATCAGCAGATCGAACAGTCGTATTCGGCGAACGATATTCTCGCCAACGAGATTGTCTTTGCCACTCGAATTGCGTTGGAAGGAGGCGTCAAGAAGCACCCCGTCGACCCCAGCGACCCGGCCGCTTTGCGCCAAACCGTGGCGCAATCGCTTCGTAGCGATCAGGGTCTTGCTGCCTTGTTGACCTCGGTGATTCGCTATTCACCGACGGTTTTCGATATTTCGATAACCGATTGGAATGGCCGGGTGCTCCTGTCAACCGATCCCGGGCAGAACGATCAGCTCGTGCCAAGCCGACCCGACTTCTCCGAGATGCGCAACGGCAGCCTTGTGCATTTGGTTAAGGCGGTCTTCGGCAAGCCCCATGTTTACAACGTTTTGGGGGTGCTAACGCGGAATGGCCAGCAATTCATCACGGTACGGGTCGGGATTCGCAACAGCTTTCTGAGCAACTCCTTCCAACCTTGGCTAGTGGAAGCGCTGACGGTTTCAGGAGTGGCAATCCTGGCCGCGCTTCTGGTGGCGGCATTCGTCGCAAACCTTTCCCTGCAGCCGCTTGCGCAGATCAGCGAGCGTCTTGACGCGTTCACGCAGGCAGAAAACTCGGGCGAACTCGATTCCGGATCCTCCAGTGACGCTGTGGTGCAGGTTTCGCACAAAATCGAGCGGCTGGGTCGCCGCATGCGGAATGTGGAAGAAGTATTCTCCGCTCTCAAGGAAAACCTCGACCAGATCATGACCAATCTGGAGGACGGCATTCTGCTGTTCACGCGGGATGCCCGTGCGGTGCTGGTCAGCGATTCGGTGGAGAGATTTCTGGGGGTAGGACGCAACCAAATTCTAGGCTTTGAGATTCATGAGATTTTCGACCGAACCTCACTGCTAGGCTCCACGGTGCGGGATGCCTTCGATGCCGGCGTTTCCATTGTGCAGGAGGAAATCACCACGGAGACGGGACGCCGAGTCCAGATTTCGCTGGATTTCATACACGACGACCATCAGGCAGAGCGCCGCCAGACTCTGGGTGCGCTGCTTACGCTGCACGATCTTGAGTCGGTAAGGGAGATCGAAAGCGAACTGGAACTCTCGCGCAGGCTTGCGGCGATCGGTCGACTCACCTCGGGAGTCGGCCACGAGGTCAAGAACCCGATCAATGCGATCGTGGTCCACCTCGAGCTGTTGCGGAACAAGCTGGACAGCACGGACGAACGGGCCTTGCGACACTTGGAGATTATCGAAAGTGAGATTCAGCGGCTTGACCGGGTGGTCCAGACACTGGTGGACTTTTCCCGTCCAGTGGAACTGCAATTGGAGGAGCAGGACCTTCGGGCGGTGGTTTCCAGCGTCCTGCTGCTCGCCTCGGCCGAATTCGAGACCCGTAACGTGAAGGTCTCGAGCGTGTTGCCCGATAATCCGGTCATGGCGAAGGTGGACTCCGACCTGATGAAACAGGCCCTGCTCAATGTCGTGCTCAATGGAGCCCAGGCGATGGCGGATGGTGGCAAACTCGAAGTACGGCTGGCGGGGGACAGCCGCATGGCAAGTATCGGCGTTCGTGACGAAGGAGAGGGCATTCCGGACGAAGTCCGGTTGAAAATGTTCGACCTCTATTTCACCACGAAACGAGAGGGCAGCGGGATCGGTTTGGCCATGACCTATCGCATTCTACAATTGCATAATGGTCACATTGACGTACAATCACAGCCGGGGAAAGGTTCTAATTTTACGCTGCGCCTTCCGCTTTCCAATTCCAACGAGGTACGACTGCGCAACTCTCTGCCAACTGGCACGGCGCTCTCAAAGGAGACAAGGGGATGAACTCCGCGGGTAAACACGCGGTGATCGCGATACTTGTAATCTCGATTGCGGGCTGCGCGGATAAGAAGCCAGTGGCCGCCGCGCCACCTGCGGCGGCGCAGGCACCTTCGACCGACACGGGCAAGACGGGAGCAATGTATCCGCCACCGCTGACCCCTACGGAGACCCAACCGGTCAGTACTGAGCCGCCTCCGCAGCCTACCGTAGCCAAGGCGGAGCCGCCTCCGCCACCCCCGCCGGAGCCGGCGAAGACGAAAAAGACGCCGTCCACAACCCACAAGCAGAAGCCATCGGCGGCGAAACCGTCAACCACCGCACCGGCGGATACCATGGAGACTCCAGCGGTAAATGCCCAGGGTGCTACCCCTCCGGCGACGGGGGGGACGACTGCTACGGATACGCCAACCACGGTTGCGGAGGGCGGCGAGCCCGCTGCTGCCTCGCCAATTGGCCAGCTCTCGACAGGAGACGTCGCCGATCAGGCGCAGGTCCGCAAAGACACCGTCGACCTGATCACCAATACCGAAAATGGCGTGAACTCGATCAAGCGGACGCTGAACGCCCAGGAGCAGGAAACTGCCACTCAAATCAGGACTTTCCTGAGGAATGCCAAGCAAGCGCTCAGTAACGACGATCTCGACGGAGCGCATACCTTGGCCACCAAAGCCAAGGTCTTGCTGGATGAATTGAACAAAACCTAGCCAAGACCAGGGACTAAGGACCAGGGACTAAAGGTGTTCTTTCATCTCTAGTCCCTACGTCTCTCGTCTCTAATGTCTACCTCTCGCCCCACTTCAATTTGGCCCGCAAAACGTCAAAAAAGGCCGGCGCATGCATCCGTACCAGTTTCACGGCGTAGACCGATCGACGGCAATGCAGCCGGTCTCCGACCTGGAGGAGCACGGCCTCCTGGCCATCGACGGTCAGATAAGTCTGGTCAGGAATTCCTTCGACGCTGACCATCACCTCGGCATCCCCTCGCACGACAATGGGACGCAAGGTGAGCAGGTGCGGGCAAATGGGGGTGATCACGAGAGCATCCACATTTGGCGCAAGGATGGGGCCGGCCGCTGCGAGCGAATAGGCCGTAGAACCCGTCGGCGTGGCCACGATGACTCCATCGGCCCGAAATGCAGCGGCGAGCTGGCCATCGAGCTTCACGGTGAAATCGCCCATCCTGGCGATCGTGCCTTTCGAAACCACAAAGTCGTTGAGCGCCTCAAATTGCAGATCCGATTTACCGTTGCGCTCGATTTCTATGTGCAACATTGCCCGTGAATCAACGGTAGAACAGTTTTCGCACCATGCTTCAAGCGTTGGATAGAGATCAGCCAGGCGAACTTCGGTGAGAAAACCCAGAGATCCGAGGTTGACGCTGAGGATGGGAATACCGGACTTGGCCAGCACCCGGGCTGCCGCGAGCAACGTGCCATCCCCGCCGAGCACAATTGCCAACTCAGGCGCGAGAGCCGCCATCTCGTTGCGAGCCACCACAGGCGCGTCGCGAGTGTAGTTGCCGCTGACGGCATCGAGGATGGGATTGAGACCGCGCGCGCGCATCCACAGAATCAATTCAGGGATCAGCGTGCTCAGTTCTTCCTTCTGAGGTTTGGAGAGAATTACGACAGTTTTCATCAGCATCCAGTGTACTGAAGCGAGTTATTCGGATGGCCGTCAGAAAGGGAGGCCTTGCGAAACCAGCCACTCGCCATCTCAACCGAATCGGGTGTGCAAAAGAAACTCCCGGTTCCCTTCCATCCCGAGAATTGGTGAATCGATGACTGCCAGGTCCCGTCCGCCAAGGCCCATGATGCATTCCCGCACTCGATCAATTGCTAGCTCGTGCCCGGCGGGATCGCGCACGATACCGCCTTTGCCGATATATTCCCGCCCAGCCTCGAACTGAGGTTTCACCAGGACCACCGCTTCATGCAGGGAGTGCCCCGCGGCCTGAACCACTGGACGCAGGACCAAGGTTGCGGAGATGAAGGAGACGTCCATTGCGAGAAATGAAATTCCAACAGGCAGATCGCCAGGTTGCAAATGCCTTGCATTGGTACGCTCCATCAGCGAGACCCGCGCGTCGGAACGCAAGGTTTGGGCAATTTGCCCATAGCCGGTGTCGATCGCGAGCACATGGGCTGCATGATGCTGCAGTAGGCAATCGGTGAATCCGCCGGTGGAAGCACCGACATCGACGCAAAAACGATCGGCCAAATCGATTTTCCACTCCTTTAGTGCGGCTTCGAGCTTCAGGCCACCACGACCTACATATCGTGGATCATCGCCCAGCAGCCGCAATGCAGCGTCTTCAGAGACGGCGGCGCCGGGCTTATCGACTTTCTGTTCGTCCACCAACACCCGGCCTGCCAGGACCATGGCCTGCGCCCGCTCTCTAGTTGGTGCTAAACCACGCTCCAGAAGTAACTTATCGAGCCGAATTTTCATCCAATAAGCACCTGAAATGGGTCGCGCAGCGGAGCCACCCGCAGTTATGGTTAAATCTACAAGGCTGAGCAACTAGGGTGTGCTCGACTCCGTATCCGAATTCTTTCATGCCTGACGATTCTCAAAATCCGATACCGCAGCAGGCACGTTCCTCTGGCAGTAATCCGGATGTGGCCAGCTTGGTAATCTCAAAGGCGGCCGAAGACGCGACCCTGCTGGTCAAAGTCGAGCAAGGCGATCAACTGGCCATGGCCTCGCTCTTCGACCGTTATTCCGGCATCGTGTATTCCGTGGCGTTGAGAGTGCTGCGGGATGCCGGACAGGCAGAAGATGTCATGCAGGATATTTTCATCCAGATTTGGAAAAAGCCGGGCGCTTTTGTGTCTGGTCGCGGATCTCTAGGTGCCTGGCTCGCGGTGGTAGCGCGAAACCGGGCGATTGATTCTTTGCGCCGCCGCCGACCGACGGATTCGGTGGAGGATGTGGTGCTGGCTTCCGCTACCGATCTCGGCGCGGAGGCCGAGCGTAACGCTCTGATGGAGAAGGTGCGCGTCTACATGTCGCAGCTTCCCGTGGAACAGCGGAAATCGGTGGAACTGGCTTACTTCGAAGGAATGAGCCATTCGGAAATTGCAGAGCGGACGGGTGATCCATTAGGTACGGTGAAGACAAGAATTCGTTTGGCATTGATTACGCTTAGGAAGGCAATGCAAGGCACCGGCTTACCGGCGCAGGGAGAGATAGGCTGACTGTGAACGCGCAACACATTTCGGAAGAGGATATGATCCTTTATTCCATGCAGTCGTTGTCGGCAGGCGAAACCGCCTCCGCGGAACTGCATCTGGAGAGTTGTGCGGAATGCCGCCGCCAACTTGCCGAAATTGTCGGCGATCTTGCGTTACTGTCACTGAGTGTCGATCAACAGCCGGTCCCAATCGAAGCGCGTGACCGGTTTCTCAGCCGCATAGCTGGCGAGGCCCAGACGGGTGTGGCCAACCGCGTCATGACAAACTTTCAGATGCCAAAAGAGATTGCGGAGGTTGCACCAGAACGATCCTCCGAACCACGCCGTGTGATCCAGGATGTCAAACCACGCCGGAATTGGTTCTCGGTGTTGATTCCCTGGGCAGGCGCTTTTG
>Ga0302326_10014998_pt1 | contig 16331 bp, 20 predicted proteins | sample Palsa_T0_3_FD_202264 | JGI IMG/M metagenome (GOLD analysis project Ga0302326, IMG submission 202264) | Peat permafrost microbial communities from Stordalen Mire near Abisko, Sweden - Palsa_T0_3 | ecosystem: Environmental > Terrestrial > Soil > Palsa > Peat permafrost | place: Sweden: Abisko... | reverse complement strand
GAACGAGGCCGCCATGTTCGACTTTAGCGAAGTGCTCGCATGGATCGCGATCGGAGCAGGCGTCGGCATCGTGGGTAACCTCTGGCATGCCCGGCGCGATGCCACGGGTGTCGTATTAAAGCTCGTCGCGGGGGCGGCCGGCGCAGTCGTCGCCGGCGGTCTCGCGGCTCTGATGGCACCCCAGGGCCGCGCGAGCATGCGCCTCTTTGCCTCCGCGGTCGGGGGCTTCATCGCCCTGGCGCTGCTGCAATTCGTCTGGGCGGTCGTGTCGAGCCATCGAAGTCCGCAAGAGCCAGACCTCCAGGACGACGCGCCCGGCAACAAGATCACCGCCAAGCCCACCTCGCCCGGCGGCCTCGTCGGCAGGCCTCACGCCCCCTCGTCGCGCTCGAAGTGAGCACGCACGAGGGGTTCGCCGCGCCATTGCTGTCATCCTGAGCGAAGCGAAGGACCCCACGGAAACCGCGGTTCGCATGGGGTCCTTCGGCCGCTTCGCAGCCTCAGGATGGCAGCGAAAACGCATCGCTTCCCCGCAGCAGAATCAGGTGGCCTTGGGCGCGAACGACTTGCAGTAGCCGGCGGGGTTGATGGGGCCCTTCAGCACTTTGCAGGTGCCGCAGGCGTCGGGGGCCGCAGGGATGAACTGCTGACAGACGGAGCACGACTTGCCCGCTTCCGGTGACTTGTCGGCGTAAGAGAGCGTCGTGCGCACCAGCGCGTCGGCCGAGGAGAGGCTCATCGTGTCCGTGCACGACAGCGCCTTCTGTTCCTTGCTGCACGCCGTGCCGACGACGGCGAACAGGCCGAGAGCGGCGCTTCTCTGGAGAACGTCGCGGCGCGAGAGCTTCGAGTCCATGGGTGACCTCCGTGGCGAACCGTAGGGCCGGCAGGATCCCACAGAAAGGCGCGATGGGAAAAGTCGCGTCCCGAGTGACGAGGATGTGATTCTCTTTACGCCACGGGGGACGCCGTCGAATGGCCCCCGGACTTCTCCTCGGAGGCTTACCGATGAATCCCAACGTCCTTCTTGCCTTCCTCTTGCCGCCCGCGTTCGTCCTCGGAGCGTGCGGTGGCTCTTCGTCGCCGGCCAAGGGGACTCCTGGCATCGACGCCACGGACGGCGGGTCGGAGACGGATGCGACGGGAGGCTCCGTGACGGACGGGGCGTCGACGGACGTCACCGTTTCGAGCGAGGCCGGGTCGTCGGGCGGTGCGAGCGGTGACGGCGCATCCGATGGATCCGTCGTGTGCAACACGCTGGTGAACGGGGCCCCGACGAAGGACACGCAGGAGGTGGCCTCCCCGGCGCCAGTCCTGACCGGCGGCACCATCGCCGATGGGACGTACTTTCTCACGGACCTCACCGAGTACACGGGCGACGCCGGCATGTCGGGCACCGGTGGCTCGAACTCGACGACAATCGAGGTCGACGGCACGACGATTCAGATCGCGACGACTGGCTCGACGGCGACTGAGACGGTCACGACGAGCGGCACATCTTTCACCGACACGCGCACGTGTCCCGCCCCCGCGACGAGGACGGGGACGTACTCCGCGACCGCGACGATGCTCATCGTCCAGTTCGACGAGGGCACCGCCGACGGCGGCACCGTCATCCTGCAGGAAACGTTCACCCTGCAGCAGTAGCCCGCGGCAGCGCCTTCACCGCGCGAGCACCCAGAGCGTGAGCAGCCCCGCGGCGATGCGGTACCAGCCGAAGGGGGCGAGACCGCGCGTGCGCAGGTAGCGCAGGAACGTCGCGATGACGGCCCACGCGACGAAGAACGACACGACGAGACCGACGCCGAGCGCCACGCCGCCGCCGTGCGCAAAGAGCTCGTGCCGCGCCTTGTAGCCCTCGTAGAGCGTCGCCGCGCCGAGCGTGGGGAGCGCGAGCAAGAACGAGAACTCGGCCGCCGTCGCGGTCGAGAGACCGCAGAGTTGGCCGGCGACGATGGTGCACATCGACCGGGACGATCCAGGCCACAGCGAGATGCACTGGCCGAGGCCGATCGCGAGCGCGCGCCGAGGGCTCACCTGGTCGAGCCCCTCGTCGCCCTTGGCCCCCGCGCGCGCGCGCAGGGCCTCGATGACGATCATCACGACCCCGCCGACGATGAAGGCGGCAGCGACGGGCAGGGGCCCGAAGAGGTGCGCCTTGATGGTCTTGCGCAGCAGCAGGCCCACGATCGCAGCGGGCACGAACGCGATGGCGAGGGCGGCGAGGAGGCGCAGCGCAACGGGGTCGCGCGCGAGGACGCCGCGCGCCCGCTCGAGAAGCAACTCGCGGTAGTGCGCGACGACCGCGAGGATCGCCCCGAGCTGGATGACGATCTCGAACGACGACGTCGCGGGGTCGCCGTCCTGGAGGCCGAGCAGGTGGCCGGCGAGGACGAGGTGACCGGTGGAAGAGACGGGGAGGTACTCGGTGAGGCCTTCGACGATGCCGAGCAAGACGGCGACAAATATGGGCATGGGTGGGCGGGATCAGATGGGACGCTTCGTCGCCTTTTTCTTGGGCCTCACCTTAGCGACCTTTTTCCGGGAGGGCTTCGGCTTCGCCTGCGAGTCGGGCCTTACGTTGGGGCTCGACAGCGCGGCGGGGGAGGGGTGCTTCGGCTGGTAGACGCCGATGGTTCCGCCCCCCGGGAGAGCGACCTTCGTGAGCGACCCCCAACGTTCCTCGTGCACCTCGGCGCAATCGACGTCCTTGCCGCGCATCTCGGTGACGAAGCCGTGGACGTCGTCGCACATGAGATAGAGCTCGTGCCGGTCGTTGTCGTCCGCCGGATGCACCGCGACCTCGGCGGGCGGCAGGGCGAAGATGAGCCAGCCATGGCCGGCATCGACGAAAGGGGCCTGGAGGACGTCACGGAAGAAGTTGCGGTCGGCCTCGGAGTCCTTGCTGAATAGGATGATGTGCGCGCCTCGAATCGCGCCCTTGGGGCTCGTCGCGCTCGTGGACCCCGTCGTGCTCGTCACGCTCGTGGGGCTCGTGGGGCTCGTGGCGCTCGTCGCCCTGTCGGGGGTCGGAGAAGCCATCGATGGTGCGCGCGGCGCCTCGGGACGCGTCGGCCGCCGCGAGACACGGTTCACCAGGCCACTCAGGCGTGTTCTCAGCCCCGCGAAGCTGGGTGTCGCGAGGCGACGCACGAGGTCTGCCGGGCGTCGCGTGAGCTCTGCGAGGCGCGTCGCGAGACCCACGACCGGCGGGCTCGACGTTGGGAGGGATTTCAGGTTGCGACCGACCGGGTATCTCGGCTCCATCATGCGTCCCACCCACCTTTCCCACTCCTGGCAATGCCCGCGATCGGGCGTTCTGGCAACAAAATCAGCGGGGGGCGCAGAGAAACGAAGCCGAAACCGCGGCACGAGACGCCGCGATGGCGCCGCTATCGCGCGGGCGGGTCACGCTGGCCGCAGCAGAAACTCGACGAGGATGCGCGTCAGCTCCTCGGGCTTCGTCCAGTGCATCATGTGTCCTGCGTCCGCGATCTCCGCCCGCTCGAGCGACGCGAGCGCCGCAAGGCGGTGCCGACGGGCGACCGCGCCGGCCACTCGAGGACATGGTGGAGCAGGCCGTTGCCCTCGATGGAGTGCGCCGTTGCACCGGACGCGGCGGGAGCATCGTACGACGAACGCTGCATCGGCAGGCGCCAATTGAGCACAGGATGGTCGCGCTCGCTCGCGCGGGATCGTCATCACGCTGCCCCCTTTGCGCGCGCGGCGGGGACGCGCGACCATGAAGGGGTCGCGCGCGAGATCGACATGACCCTGCTCCGAACCAAGCGCCTCGAGCTCGTGCCGATGACCCTGGAGATGGTCGAGGCGGTCATGCTCGGTCGCAGGGGCGACTCCGAGGTCTTCGCGGGAGCTCGGATGCCGGAGCGATGGCCGAACCATGAGCTCATCGAGCGCGCCTTTCCCATCTCGCTCGACGAGATGCGCGCGGACCCGGCCGCGCGGCTGTGGGGCGCGCGCGTGATGATCACGGGCGGAGGGCCCGGACAAGAGGGGGCCCCCGCCGAGGAGAGGCGCGTCGTCGGCAGCGTCGTCTTCCGGCATGGCTACCCCGATGACGGTGTCGCGGAGATCGCTTACGGCGTCGAAGAGGGGTCGCAGCGTCGCGGGTATGCGACGGAGGCCGTGACCGCTTGCGTCGCGTGGGCCCTGGCCCAAGACGGGGTGCGCGCGGTCCAAGCGGCGACGTTCGAGTGGCACCAGCCGTCGGTGCGGGTGCTGAGGGCGTCAGGCATGACGCACGTGGGAGCGCGCGAGCACGAGACGATGGGGGAAATGGCCGTCTTCGAGCGGGAATCGTCGGGGATGAAGGCGCGTAACCCGGTCTGACTGCGGCTGACGCCGCCGGCCGCAGCGATGCACCTTGACCCGGGGGTGGACCGCGACTTGAATGCGCGCCCCACATGAGAATCGCGGTCCGAAAGGAGGGCGGCCCCGGAGAACGGCGCGTGGCCATCGTGCCTGAGTCGGTCAAGCGCCTCACGGCCAAGAAGATCGACGTCTCCGTCGAGGCCGGCGCTGGCGCCGCGGCCTTCGCGAGCGACGACGAATACCGCGCGGCCGGCGCGCGCGTCGACGCGTCGACCGAAGCGCTGCTCGCCGACGCCGACGCCGTGATCCAGATTCGGCCGCCGTCGGTCGCCGAGGTGGCGCAGCTGAAAGAAGGCTCGGCCCTGGTGTCGCTCCTCTTTCCGCTCGTCGACCAGGACGTGGTCCGCGCGCTGGCGGCCCGAAAGGTCACGTCCTTCGCGGTCGACATGATCCCGCGCACGACGGTCGCGCAGATGATGGACGTGCTGTCGTCGCAGGCGACGGCCGCCGGCTACGAGGCCGTGCTGATGGCGGCGGCCGCCCTGCCGCGGTTCTTTCCGATGCTGATGACGGCGGCAGGGACGATCGCACCCGCGCGCGTGCTGGTGCTCGGCGCCGGGGTGGCCGGACTGCAGGCGATCGGCACCGCGCGGCGCCTCGGCGCCGTGGTCGAGGCGTTCGACGTTCGCAAGGTCGTCAAGGAGCAGGTCGAGAGCCTCGGCGCGAAGTTCGTCGAGGTCGACACGGAGGACGCGGCGACGGCGGGCGGCTACGCGAAAGAGCTGACGCAGGAGGCAAAGAACAAGCAGGCCGAAGCCATCGCCCGCCACGTGGCCAAGGCCGATGTCGTCGTGTGCACGGCGCTCGTGCCGGGGCGGCGGGCGCCGGTCCTCGTCACCGAGGAGATGGTCAAGTCGATGCGCGCGGGCAGCGTCATCGTGGATCTGGCCGCCGAGCAGCAGGGCAACTGCGCGCTGACCAAGCCCGGCGCCACCGTCGTCGAGCACGGCGTGACGCTCATCGGCGCCACCGACCTGACGAGCCGCATGTGCGCCCACGCGAGCCAGATGTACTCGCGCAACATGGAGAAGCTGCTCTTTTACGTAACGAAAGACGGCGCCTGGAAGCTCGACTTCAAGGACGAGATCGTGGCGGGCAGCGTCATCACGCACGAGGGGCAGATCGTGCACACGAAGGTCAAGGAGGCCGCCGGCGGCTCGGGCGCGGCCGAAAAGGCGGGAGCAGCGTGATGGGCAACGAGTGGGTCTTCAACCTGTACGTCTTCGTCCTGGCCACGTTCGTCGGCTACCAGGTCATCTCGCGCGTCCCGCCGCTCTTGCACACGCCGCTCATGAGCGGGACGAACGCCATCAGCGGCATCTCGCTCGTCGCGTCTCTCCTCGCCGCGGGTTCGCACCACCTCGTCAGCCAGATCCTCGGGTTCGTGGCGGTCACGTGCGCCACGATCAACGTCGTCGGCGGCTTCCTCATCACCGACCGCATGCTGCGGATGTTCCGCCGCAAGCCCGACGTGCCGGCGGCCAAGCTCGAGCCGGGCAAGCGAGGGACCGCCTCGTGAACCCGCACGCCCCGATTCAAGCCGTCGTGCCGTCGCCGGAGGCCGTAGCCACGATGAGCCCGACCGCGATCGTGCTCAGCCTGGCGTACATCGTCGCGGCCGTCCTCTTCATCCTGTGCCTGCGCGGGTTGTCTTCGCCCGACGGAGCACGCCGGGGCCTGGTCCTCGGCGAGATCGGGATGCTCCTCGCCGTCGTCGCGACGCTCCTTCACAAGGACGTCGTCCGCTACGAGTGGATCCTGGCCGGGCTCGTCCTCGGCAGCGGCATCGGCGTCGCGATCAGCGCGTGGATCCCGATGACGAAGATGCCGGAGCGGATCGCGTTCTCCCACGCGTTCGGCGGCCTGGCGACGGCCCTCGTCGGCGTAGCCGAGTACCTGCGCGAGGTCGATGGGCTCACGTACTTCAAGGTGGGCGCCCTCGGCTTCGAGACGTTCCTTGGGTTTCTGACGTTCACCGGAAGCATCATGGCTTACGGCAAGCTTCAGGGCGTCATCACCGGCGCGCCCGTCACGTGGAAGGGGCAAAACTTCCTCAACATCGGCCTCTTCTTCGGCGCGCTCATGGCGATCGGGCTCCTCGTCTACGACCGCAGCCAGCAGCAGGTGTTCTTCGGCATCGCGTCCACGGGCCTGGCGCTCGGGGTCATGGCGGTCCTTCCGATCGGCGGCGCCGACATGCCCGTCGTCATCTCGCTGCTCAACTCGTACGCGGGGCTCGCGGCGTGCGCGACGGGGTTCGCGCTAAATAGCCAGATCCTCATCATCTCGGGCGCCCTCGACGGTTCGTCGGGCTTGCTCCTGTCCTTGCTGATGAGCAAGGCGATGAACCGCTCGTTCGCGAACGTGCTGTTCGGCGCCTTCGGCACGGTGAGCGATCCGGGGCAGCCGGCAGCCGGGCAAGCCGGCAAGTCGTACAACGAGGCGACGGTCGAGGACGCGGCGGCGGTGCTGATGGCGTCGCAGTCGGTCATCTTCATCCCGGGCTACGGCATGGCGGTCAGCCAGGCGCAGCACGCGGTGCGTGACCTGGCGGCCTCGCTCGAGCGCCGCGGGGTCGACGTCAAGTACGCCATCCACCCCGTCGCGGGCCGCATGCCGGGCCACATGAACGTGCTGCTCGCCGAGGCCAACGTCTCCTACGACAAGCTCTTCGATCTCGACAACATCAACGACGACTTCGCCCGCACCGACGCGGTCATCGTCGTCGGCGCGAACGACGTCGTGAACCCCGCCGCCAAGAAGGACACCTCGAGCCCCATCTACGGCATGCCGGTGTTCAACGTCGAGCAGTCCCGCAGCGTGATCGTCTTGAAGCGCAGCATGAACCCGGGCTTCAGCGGCGTCGAGAACGAGCTCTTCTTCCAGCCGAACACGATGATGGTGCTGGGGGATGCGAAAAAGACGCTGCTCTCCATGATCAGCGCGCTCAAAGACGGCCATTAGCGGTCCGTTCGAGGCCGACCGTCGCTGGCCTCGGGGCGAAAGACACGCCCGTGAAGGACAGTGGCGGTGCGATGAGCCTGAGCGCGCCACTTCTGCGGCCGACAGGGTCACCCGTCCGGGTCACCCGCGCGCGCTCGTGGCTCGGAGGCGCGTCTTCCAAGCCGAGCGCGGCGCGTCCGTCGCAGAGAGATGCATCTTCTTGGCTCGGACGCGCGTCTTCCGATCTCGGGCGATCGCGATCGTGCTTGTCCCGCGCGCGTGCCAGGCTCGGAGGGAGGCGAGAACGTCACGGAAGCACGTTTCCTCGCCTCGCTTGCGCGTGTTTCGAGCCCGGTCGGGCGTTTCTCCACACCGGATGCGCATCTCTCAAGCTCAGAGATGCACCGGCGAGCGAGAAGCGCACGTTTTTGTGAAAAGGTGGTCGGGCGCCGTGAGGAATCGGCTTCCCGCCTCGCCCTACTCGGCGGTCGAGACTTTCACCGAGCGCCTTGCCGGACCCGACGTCGACGCCTCTCTGGCGGAAGGGGCTCCGCAAGCGAGGCCTGGGCCGCAGCCATCGAGCGGGAAGGGGGGCGTGAGCCAAGCTCCCTCGCGGCTTCGCCCTCGAGGACATCGAGGCCGCGCAAGATGGCCTCGCGGATGACGTCCGTGCGGGTTGCGGGGATGCCGAGATCGCGGCCGACGAGCTCGATGAGGGCCTCGGCGCGCATCGCGACGCGCCGGCTGACCCGGATGGTGAGCTGGGTCGTCTCCGCGTCGATGCGCGTGCCTCGAGTCACGGGCCGGATGCTAGCCGGTTTGAATCCGCGGCGACAGACGAGGTGTGGCCCCTAGCCCTCGTCGTTCGGGGCGCGCTCGAGGAGCGCCAGCCCTCGCATCAACGCTTCGCGAAGGACGTCCGCCCGCGAGGCGCGGACGCCGAGGCGCCGGCCGACGTGATCCTCGAGGCGGGCCGCTCGGCGAAGGACGTCGCGGCCGAGGCGGACGGACATTCGGACCGTGCGAAAAGTCAGGTCGTCGTCGCGCTTTTTGCCCGGCATGCGAAAGACTCTAGATTGACTCCACATAGACTTCAATTAGAGTCTATCTCGTCGACGGCGAACGGGCCGTAGCGCGGCCACGAGGGGGGGCGAGATGGGCGTCATGGGTCTCGTATGCGATTGCGGCCGGCATCATCGCGACGCCTCGCGCCTCGCCAAGCTCGGCTGGCGCGAGCTCGGCGGCGGCAGGTTCTCCATGGTCGTCATGTGCCCATGCGGCGCCTCGCTCGAGGCCGACTCGATCCGCGACGGCAGCCAGTGCGACGGCTGCATGCGGGTCGTCACGGGCACCGACGGCGACGTGAAGGTGTGCCTCACCTATCGAGGGCAGGCGTTCCTCTTCTGCGCGCCTTGCTTCCGCCGCACCGGCCACAGGCCGCCGTGCAGGCCGAGCCGGCCGCGGTGGTTGTCGTAGCCCAGTACCTCACGCAGAGGATTCGACCGCTTGCGGAGGAGAGACGGCCGGGACGCCAAGGACAGCCAAGGACACCAGGGTGAGTTGGGGGGGAAACCGATGGGAGGCTCACCGATCGCCTGCTCTTCCCCTGGCGTCTTCTGGCGTCCTGGCGGTTTTCACATCTTCGATCGAGAAAGACGCCCTAGCTCGTCGCCCCCGGCCGCCAGCCATCCACCGCCGCGCGGACACGGTCGTCCTCGCCGTCTTCGAGCAGGCCCACCGCGACGACGTCGAGGCGTTCGGGGCGGGCGAGGTACTGGGCGGCTTCGCGGACGCCTGCGGCGTCGACCGCCGTCAGCTCCGCGGCGTGCTGCTCCGGCGTCGAGAAGCGGTCGAAGAGCAGGCCTGCCGCGTAGAACGCCGCCGTCTCCTCGACCGAGTCGACGAGGGAGCGGGTGTCCCAAGCAATCCGCCGTCGCGCCGTCGCGAGCTCGTCGGACGTGGGGCCTTCGCGGGCGAGCTCCTCGAACATCGCGAGAATCTCCCGCGTCACGAGGGCCGCGCGCGCGTGCTGCACGCCGGCGGCCACGTCGACGACGCCGTCGTCCTCGTAGCCGTCGTAGCCCGCCGACACGTCGTAGCAGAGGCCGCGCGCGTCGCAGAGGCGATGGTAGAGGCGCGTCGACATCCCGTCGTCCACGATGCGCATCAGGACGTCGAGCGCCGGGCGCAGGGGGTGGCCTTCGGCCAAGGCGCGCAGGCACACGCGAAGCTCTGTCTGGCTGGAGACGTTGTCGATGATCTTGAGCCGCGGCTTCTTCTGCGCGAACTCCGGCGCGGCGGCCGTGATGCGCTCTCCGCGCGGCAGGCGGCCAAAGTCGCGCTCGGCCAGGCGCAGCGCGCGCTCTTCGTCGACCGCGCCCGCGAACGCGAGCACCAGATTGGACGCCGTGTAGTGCCGGGCGTGGTGCCGGCGCAGCATGCCCTCGTCGAACGCCCGCACATGGGACTGACCGCCCGTGATGGTGAAGCCGAGCGGGTGCGAACCGTAGATGAGCGCGCGCGACAGGTTGTCCGCGTCCACCTGATGGCCGTCGTCGTCCAAGTCCTCCAGGATCTCCTCGAGCACGATGCCGCGCTCGATGTCGATGTCGAGGAACGCGGGCTCCGACAGCACCTCGCCGAAGAGGGCGCATGCCTCGTCGAGCGACTCGGGCGGCAGCGTGAGCGAGAAGATGCCGTGATCGACCTGGGTCGACGCGAAGAGCGATCCCCCGAGGCGCTCGAACGCGAGGTTCACCTGGTGCGCGCTCGGCACGCGGCGGGTGCCCCGGTAGATCATGTGCTCGAGGAAGTGGCTGATGCCGTTGTCCTCGCGGGTCTCGAACCGCGATCCGACGCGTCCCCAGAGGGCCACGTGCGTGCGGTGGAGCTGCGGCTGCGGCGCCACGACGACACGCAGACCATTGCCGAGGGTGGCCGTCCGGAACGGCGCCGGTCCGCCCCTGCCCCCGTCCGTCCCGGAAGGGGCCCCGAGCGACGTGCGGCTAGTACTCATCCTCCTCGTCGCTGGCGCCGCCCGCGCCGCCGTCTGCCCTTGCCTCCTGCACGTAAGACTCGTCGATCTTGATCTCCGCCTTGGCGTTCTGCCGCAGGCGGCGCACATACAAGGCGAGCGCCTCGTCGCGCTTGGAGCGGAGCAGTTCCTCCACGAACGTGTCGCGGTCCTTCGCGAAGTCCTCGGGCGTCGACGACTTGTGCTGCCGGAGCTGCACGACCACGTAGGCGTCCGGCGTGCGCACCGGCTCGGCCAGGACATCGCCGTCTTTGACGGAGGGGCCGAACGCAAAGTTGACGACCGCCGTCGACCCATCGGGTGAAAGACCCGGGAACGGGTCACCCCCGCGGTTGAACGCGCTCGACGTCTGGGGCTGGGGACGGTCGGGATCCGTCGTCGCGTCGAACCGGCGCTCGGGCAGGGGCGGCGGTGGGCCCTGGGACGCGCCGCCGTCGGCTCCTGGCGCAGCGGGTCGCCCGCCGATCACCTTGAGCGTCTCGACCCTGTCGGCATGCGGCCGGAGGGCAGCGGCGGCGCGGATCGCATCCTCCGGCGTCTCGCCGGCACGCAGCGCTTCGTCCATCTTCGTCGCGATGCCTTGCGCGACCTCCGTCGAAGCCGCCTTCGCATACATCGAACGGCCCAGCGAGCGCCGCACCTTGGCGGCGATCTCCGCCTCGCGTGCCGGGTCGTCTTTGGTGATGAGGTGGTAACCGAACTGGGTCTCCACGGCCGTCGACGTCTCGCCGGGCCGGAGCGCGTCGGCCACGAAGCGGAAGGGCGGCACGAAGCCGTCGGTCTTGTCGCCCACGTCGCCGCCCTTCGAAGCGCTGCCCGTGTCGTCCGACGTCTCTCGCGCCACCTCGGCGAAGGCCTCGCCGGCGCGGATCCTGGCCGCAGCCCAGGAGAGCTTGGCGAGCGCCAAGGCCTTCTCGTCGTCGGTCGCGCCGTAAGGCGTCTTCACGAGAATGTGCCGGATGTGCCCTGCCTGGGGCGCGTCCTCCTTCTGCCGGTCCTCGAGCGTCGAGTCGAACTCGGCCTGGTGCTCCTTGACCCACGCGTCGACCAGCGCCGGCTTCGCGTCGACTTCCCAGCGCGCGGCCCATGCCTCCTTGACGGGGATCCACGTCAGGATCGCCGTCTCGTAGCGTCGCTTGTACTCTTCGAGCGACTCGCCGTCGCTCACGCGGACAGGGTCCCGTACGATGTCGCGCATCTTCGCGGCAAGCATCTCGCGCGCCTGGCCTTCGCGAAACTCTTCGGTCGAGCGGTTGCTGAGGCCCCGCACCTTGCGCTCGTACACCTTCATGTCGAAGGTGCGCGACTTCGCGTCGCGAAAGTCGATCGGAATGGCGGTGTCGCGGTCGTTGAAGTGCGCTTGCGCGATCTCGCCGGACACGATGCCCGCGCGCGCGTACGACTGATACATCTCCTGCAGCACCTGCTGCGCGACGGTGGGATCGGCCGCGGGCACGCTGGCGCGGACGTACCCCGCGTAGAGCTCGTCGGTCACCTCCGCGTCCGTCACGGCGATGCCGAGCCTGCGCGCCTCGTCGTCGAGCAGCTCGCGCTCGATCAGCCCGTCGAGGGCCACGCGCTTGAGGTTGAGGCGGCGCGACGCCTCCGAGCTCCGCGAGGGCATCAGCATGCGGTACGCCGCGAAGAAGTCCTTTGGCTCGATGCAGCGACCGCGCACGCGGGCCGCACACACCTGGTTGAGCGACGCCGTCTTCATCGTGGCGTTCGGCCGGAACCCGATGACGAACGTGAGGATGGTGCCGGCGATGATGACGCCGTAGAGAACGTTCGACAGGCCTTTCTGCCGAAGGAAGGCGAGCATGGGCGGGCAGCCCTGTAACATGCGACCCGCGCCACGTCGACGTCAGCCGACCGCGATGGGGTGCCCGCCGGATTTGGTGAAACGCGTTCTAGGCTCTCTTCGCCAGCCCCATCGCGAAGCGAAGCTCGGCCACGGCGTCGGCCATCGTCTCCGCAGCCTTGGAGAACGTGACCTCGTAGAACGTGTCGAGCGTCCTCGCCGGATCGCCCGGGTCGTTGACGCGCGTCGTCTTCGCGTCCACCTCGGTGAAGCCTGCGGTCACCGCGCGTGCCGCAGCAGCGCGCGCGCGATCGAAGAGGTGCGCGTCGTCGTCGTTGGGGAAGTCGCCCTTCTGGGCCCGAACGACGATGCGTACCTCGAGGGACCCGCCACCGCGCAGGCGCACGCCGGAGTCCAGGATGAGATTTTCCCGCGGGCGGTCCGCGAGGACGACCTCGTCGCCGCGTGTCCGAAAGATCTCGAACCCCGCGTCGACGAGCGCCTTCTTGAGGGACGCGACGCCGTGCAGCGGAGGGGGGCCAGGAGGGGGCGATCGCGAGCCGGAAGGGGGAGTGTCGGTCATGAGCGGGCGAGAGACGGCTCCGCGAGGCGCGCCCTGCCTCGGTGCTCCCCGTGGTCGGGTCAGACTGTAGCACGTGCGGCTCCGGGTGCGCGCCTGTCTGCTATCCTTGAACGGTCGTGAAAAATCGCCGGAGCATGACGCCTTCGACGGGCGTCCCCGCGGGGGGCGTCCACGCAACGCGGCGGGGCGGTGCACGGGTCGAGGTCAGCGCGCGCGTCACCTTGGTGTCGCAGGGTGGAGACACGCTGCAGGGCTGGGCGTTGAACGTGAGCCGAGGCGGCGTCCGCGTCATCCTCGAAGAGAGCGTCCCCCTCGGCGCGGAGTACGACGTCACCGTGACCGAGGCGACGGGCACGGTCGGCCCTCGCGTCGGCCGCATCGTGTGGGTGCAGGACGAACCGGACGGCGTGGTCGCGGGAATCGAATTTCGTCTGGAGAGGGACGCCGAGCCCCGTGGTAAATCGTAGGCCCATGGCAAGCCCGAAGAACCTCCTACCCGACTGCGGCCTGTACCGGACGACGAAGCCTCTGCCCGAACACGAGGACGAGGTTCCCGCGGGGCTGATGGTCTACTTCCACAACCACTCCGACTCGGGGTTGCCCGTCGTCATCCCGCCGGAGCACAACATCTTCAACCGGTGGCACTTCCATGGGAGCGGCCTGCCGTTTCGCGGCCTGTCGTGGGCGGACAGCTTGACGAAGCTGCTGCCCGAGGGCTTCTACATGCTTCGCAAGCCGCTCACCTTCGACGCGGGCGAGTGGCCAAAGGGCACGCTCACGCAGCTCGGGTACAACCGCAACGGGGATCCGATCCTCTTTATCGCCCAGGTTCGCGCGCAGCTCACCGAGAACAGCCTCTTTTTCAACGACCGTGGGGTCGGCATCAAGCGCGAGCAGCTCTCGATGCTCGAGCCTCTGCAGATCTTCGCCGAGCCGCCGCCCGATGGGGCCCACACGACCGGGGTTCATTGATCCCGTGCCCACCGAGCTCCTGACGATGGGCGATACCCGCGCCCGCGTGCTGCACTGGTTCGTCTCGGGCGGGATCGCGAAGGCCCCCGGCGGAACGTTCAACATCGACGTCGATCCGCTCGTCGTCGGGCGGGACCCTGGCGCGGGCATCGTCATCGACGACCCGGAGGTGAGCGCGCTGCACTGCGAGCTCCGGGCGGTGAGCGAGGGCATCGTCGTGAAGGACCTCGGGAGCACCAACGGCACGTTCCTCGGGTCCATCCGCGTGCGCGAGGGGATCGTGGTCGTGCCGAGCGAGCTGATGGTGGGCGCGTGCCGGATCCTCATCGAGCCGCAGGCCAAGCGCCGCGTCGACGTGGGCTTCGCGGATCACTTCGGACCGCTCGTCGGCAACTCACCCAAGATGCGCCGCGTCTTCGGAGTGCTCGAGAAGGTGGCCCCGACGCCGCTCAGCGTCCTCGTCGTCGGCGAGACCGGCACGGGCAAGGAGCTCGCAGCCAAGGCCATCCACGACGCACACCACGTGCCCGGCGGATCCAGCCGACCGTTCGTCGTCGTCGACTGCGGCAGCATTCCGCCGACGCTCGCCGAGAGCATCCTGTTCGGCCACGAGAAGGGCGCGTTCACCGGGGCCACCGAGCGCCGCAAGGGGGCGCTGGCGGAGGCGGATGGGGGGACTTTGTTCCTCGACGAGCTCGGCGAGCTGCCCCTCGAGCTGCAGCCCAAGCTGCTGCGCGCGCTCAGCGAAAAGCAGGTGCGGCGCGTCGGCGGCTCGGTGTTCGAACCGATCGACGTGCGCGTGCTCGCCGCGACGCGGCGTGACCTCGGCGTCGAGATGAACGCGGGCCGGTTTCGCAGTGACCTGTTCTTCCGCATCGCGCAAGTCCGCGTCGAGCTGCCGCCCCTGCGGGAGCGCCTGAGCGACATCCCGGCCATCGTGCAGGACGTCTGCCAGCGCGCGGGCAGGGCCGAGCACGCGCAGGCGGTGCTCGCGTGGATCGAGCAGCGCATGGTGGCCCACGACTGGCCGGGCAACGTGCGCGAGCTGGTGAACGTCGTCAGCGTCGCAGCCACGCTCGCCGACGAGCCGTCCGCCATCGACGACGTGTTGACGCTCGCGCGCGACGGCGATGGCGCAGGCGGCGCCGCACGCGCGGCCACGACGGCCTTCGGCGAGTCCAAGCGGGCGGCGGTCGCCACCTTCGAGCGCGACTACTTCTCGAACCTCGCGCGACGCTGCAAGGGCAACGTGAGCGAAATGGCCCGCCAAAGCGGCATGGAACGCCACCACGTCCGCGCCTACTTGCGAAAGCACAAGATCGACAAGGCCTCGTAAAGCAGCGCCGTCGTGATGGCGTCAGACCTTTGCTGTCATCCCGAGCGGAGCGAGATGTCGTAGGCGTCCTGGCGCACGCGGTTCGCGAGCGTCCGACCTTTGCTGTCATCCCGAGCGGAGGGACCCATGGATGGCGCCTTTCCGCGCTCCACGTGGGGTCCTTCGCTTCGCTCAGGATGACAGCAAACTTTGAGCTCATCTCGACGGCGGTGCACTAGCGTAACCTCCCACGTCAGAGGCCCCGGGCGGGGAGATCCATGTCCGGCGTCCACGCGGTGTCACGCTGGGCGGCGTGAGGGTCTCGGAGCTGGGCTTCGCGCCAGTGGATGCCCGGAGGGGACGCGTCGATCCAGTGGTAGCTGCTGTCGCGCACGTCCAGGTGCACGAACTGCGTCCGCGGGTGGGTGTACACGCCGACACCGGCGCGGGGCATGCCGCGCAGGTACGCCGCCAGACGCGCTGCGCGGACACCCCGGAGCTTGAAATCGATGGCGTCGCCCGTGCCGTGCCGGCCCGCGTGGTCGCGCCATCCGGAGACGATGACGACGGCCGCGCCGCCAAAGTGATAGGCCGCGCGCAGCACGAGCTGCACGAGCCGGACGCTCAAGCGATGGCTCGGGCCCCCCGCGCAGGCGACGCGTTCGAAGGCCATGAGCGCCTCGTCGTCGATCTCGCCGTTGTCGCGGTAGAGCCGCACGGGAGCCGACTCGCGTGTCTCGTTCTCCACCGCGATGGGCGCAAGCCCCGTGGCCCAAGGGACGACGCGGGGGGCGGGCGGGGCTCGATCGAGGGGGGTATCCACGGCGGCCTGCGCTCGAGGCTCGGCCTGCGCGCAAACGTCCTGGGCGACGAGGACCCCGCAGGTCACGCAGGCGACGAGAAGCCGAATCACGCGCGCTCCTCAGAAGCCGGTCGACACCTGCAGGCTGGCGCCCCGCGGCTCCGGGTTGATGAGCGGCGCGAGAGCGCCCTCGTGCCGTGGCGGCCCAAAGAAGTACCAAGCCGCGCACACCGCAGCCGCCCCGCCGAACCCGGCGGCCCCGCCGATCGCCGCGTACGCCCAGGTGCGGGCCGTGCTGAACGCTTGCCGGTTGGAGGGAGAGATGGTGCGTGTCGATGACTGGGCCTGGTCGACGACGAACTGGCTGCGCAGGGCCTGGGCGTGCAGTTCGAGCGGGACGGCGGCGACCGCGGATGCCAGCGCGAGCCCCCCGCCGACCGCGATGAGCACAGGAAAGACCGAGCGCGCCGCGGGCGCGGGCGCGGGCGC
>Ga0302326_10014996_pt1 | contig 16332 bp, 15 predicted proteins | sample Palsa_T0_3_FD_202264 | JGI IMG/M metagenome (GOLD analysis project Ga0302326, IMG submission 202264) | Peat permafrost microbial communities from Stordalen Mire near Abisko, Sweden - Palsa_T0_3 | ecosystem: Environmental > Terrestrial > Soil > Palsa > Peat permafrost | place: Sweden: Abisko... | reverse complement strand
TCATCTTGCGGATCTTGCGCTTGATCATGTCGCGCTTGAGCATGCTGAGGTGGGTGATGAAAAGGACTCCCTTGAGGTGGTCGATCTCGTGGCAGAAGGCGCGCGCCAGCAATCCTTCGCCGCGCATTTCGAATTCTTTACCGGCGGCGTCTTGCGCGCGCACCGTCACGTATTGCGGCCGAACCACGTGCCCGCGAAATCCTGGCACGGAGAGGCAGCCTTCCTCTTCGCGCTGCTCTCCCTCGGAGTGCGTGATCTGCGGATTGGCGCAGACTATTTTCGCTTCGACGTTTTTCCCGTTGGTCACGTCGATGACCGCAAGGCGCACGCCGACCCCGATTTGGGGGGCCGCCAGGCCAACGCCTTGCGCCGCGTACATGGATTCAAACATGTCCGCGACGAGCTTTTGCAATTCCTCGTCGAATTTTTCGACGGGCTTGCCCGGTGTTTCGAGCACCGGGTCTCCGAATTTCACGATGGGATGAATCATTTTGCGTTCTAGTAAGCTCGTCGGGATCTAAAAGCTGTCCAATTGGCGCTGGTAGCCGTCGAAATTGCGCCGCGTCTCCTCAAGTGAATCGCCGCCGAATTTCTCGAGGAACGCCCCCGCCAGCACCAGCGCTACCATAGCTTCGCCCACAACGCCTCCCGCCGGCACAACGCAAACGTCGGAGCGCTCGTAGGCCGCTTTCACTGCTTCCTTGGTGTTCATGTCCGCAGTCAGAAGCGCGCGACGCAGCGTAGAGATTGGTTTCAAGTATCCGCGCACAACAACGTCCTGGCCGTTGGTGATACCGCCCTCGAGCCCCCCGGCGCGATTGGACGTGCGGTCGAATCGATGACGCGATGCGTCGTAGGTGATTTCGTCCTGCACTTCCGAGCCGAAGCTTCCGGCATTCGTCACGCCGCTGCCAAGCTCCACGGCCTTCACCGCTTGTATCGACATCACCGCCTGCGCGAGCCGGGCGTCGAGCTTTTCGTCCCACTGGATATGGCTTCCCAGGCCTGGCGGAAGGCCGCGGGCAACAACCTCGAAAATTCCGCCTACGGAATCGCCCGCGCGCAACGCGCGATCAACTTCGGCCACCATTTTCGCCTCGGTTTCGGGATCGATGCAGCGCAGCGGCGATTCAAGATTGTCGCAAATGGCTGAAATCTCTTCCCATGTGGCGGCGCGCTCCAGGCGCAGGTGCCCCACGGCGATGCTGTGGCTCAGGATAACAACGCCGAACTCGCGCAGAAACAGTTTGGCCAGCGCCCCGGCCGCGACCCGCGCGGCTGTTTCCCGGGCCGAGGCGCGCTCCAGAATGTAGCGCGCGTCGTGAAAATTAAACTTCTGCGCGCCGGGCAGGTCCGCATGCCCCGGCCGGGGAGCCGTCAAGCGGCGCTGGGCGTCTTCGGCGCCTTCACCATCCTCGACCGGCAGCGCCTTCTCCCAATTTTTCCAGTCGCGGTTTTCGAGACGCATGGCGATGGGCGCGCCAATCGTCTTTCCGTGCCGAACTCCGGCGAGGATGTCCGCCTGATCTTTTTCGATGCGCTGGCGCGCGCCGCGTCCGTGGCCCAGTTGACGCCGGTGCAGCTCGCGGCTGATGAACTCCATGTCCACGGGTACGCCCGCGGGCAGCCCGGAAATCCAAGCCACCAGCGCCTGCCCATGAGACTCCCCGGCTGTGACGAAACGCAGCACCTTCAGCGCACCCTCGCTCTCGGAAGCAAACAGAGAATTCTACCGGACGCTCACTCGCCCGTAAAGCGCCGCGCAAGGATGGGCGCGGTGTTATGATCCGTTTGCGTCGCGGACGCACCCCACACGATGCCTGAACCCAGCGGAACGCTATCCCCGCTATCCGTTTTAGGAAACCTTCTGAAGCGCCAGGTTCTGGGCGTGCAGGACTACACGCTGCTGGCCTTGCAGTCGATGGCCAATCTGGCGACGCCCCCGCAGTATTGGCAGGACACTATCAACCAAATGGATCTGATCGGCGTGGGATCGCTGCCGATTATTATCGCCGCCTCGCTTTCGATCGGCGCCGTTCTGGTGCTGAATACCGCTTCGCAATTCCAACGTTTCGGCATGACCGCTCTGACGGGAGACGCGGTTTCGCTGGCGCTGGTGCGCGAATTGGGACCGACGATCTCAGCTCTGCTGGTAGCCGGGCGCAATGCATCGGGCATGGCTTCGGAGCTCGGCTCCATGGTGGTGACCGAGCAGGTGGACGCCATGCGCGCGCTGGGCACCGATCCGATTCGCAAGCTGATGACGCCGCGCGTGGTAGCCACGGTTTTGATGCTCCCACTTCTGGTGGCAGTGGCGGACTTCGTGGGGCTGATCGGAGGTTTTTTCGTCGCGCACTTCACTCTGCGGCTGGGCGCGGTGCAATTCTGGACACGGGCTATCGATGCTCTGGATTTCGGCGACCTCGTGCAAGGCATGGTGAAGCCGCTGGTGTTCGGGTTCATCATCTCGACGGTGGGATGTTTTCAGGGACTGCGCGTCCGTGGAGGCACGCAAGGCGTGGGGCGGGCGACGACGTCGGCGGTGGTTTATTCGTCGGTGATGGTGCTGGTCGCGGACACGTTCCTTGCCAAGCTGTTGCTGTACCTTTTTCAGTAGGACGAAAAGCGCCCGACTTCCCATAGTAGAGGGACTGATATGACCTTTGAAGAATTAGATGCACGGTATGACAACGGTTTTGTCGATGCGGTATTGCTCAGCGCAACGGTGGACTACGAACATCGTGTCGCGACGCTACAGCTGAGCTTGCGCGGGAACCCAGCCGATAGTACCGACCACGATGTGTATGACAAGGCTACGCTGACGCTTCGCAGCTTTTACTACTTCTCGATGGAGTCGCCCGATCCCGATTTTTCTTACCCGATGTGGGCAAAAATAGTCCCAGATGGACACCCAGAAGATCCAAGCAAGTTTCCCTTGTTTGAGCGCCTCAAGCCGACGTTACCTATCAGCGCTTTCTGCTGCCGATTTTTTGTTCACAATTGGAACTCGTTTATTCATGTTGCGGCAGGCGAAGCCGAGTTTTCTTGGGTGACTAAGGACGCCGAGAACGCCTAGGCTGGCTGGCCTGCCGCATAAGCGTTCCACAAAAAGAAACACCACAGCACCTTCCTCTGGAACCGCGCTGCGAATCCCCGTTCTTTCCATCTATAATTCGGTCATGACGGAATCGCCCCACGCGGCGTCGAAAAACCCGGTCTCCACAACCCTTCCGGGGGAACCGCTCGTCGTATTCAAGGACGTTCGCATTGGCTTCGATGAGGGCGATGTGCTGCGGGGGATTTCGTTCGAGGTCTGGCCGGGCGAGATGAAAGTGCTTCTCGGCGAGAGCGGAGCGGGAAAGACGCTGATTTTGAAGCTGGCGGCGGGCCTGCTGCGGCCTGACTCCGGGCACGTCTGGGTGATGGGCCACCACCTCAGCGAAATGACTGAAAAGGAGCTGTTGGATTTCCGGCGCAACCTGGGTTTCGTTTTTCAGGAAGGCGCGCTGTTTGACTCCGAAACTGTGGGCGAAAATGTGGCTTTCCGCCTGAACGAAGAAAATTTCCCGGAGGCTGAAACAGACGAGCGGGTCCGCGAAGTCTTGCGCTTCGTGGAGATGGAGCCGGCGATCGAGCAATTTCCTGGTGAGCTCTCGGGCGGAATGCGGCGCAGGGTTTCGATCGCGCGAGCGCTGGTGGATCGTCCTCAGCTCGTTTTCTACGACTCGCCGACGGCGGGGCTGGATCCGGTCACCTCGCAGACGATCATTACGCTAATCCTTCGCGGGCGCGACCTGCAAGGAGTGACTTCGCTGCTGGCCACTCATCGGGTGCAGGATGCGTTTGGCCTGGCGCATTTTCATTTCGATAAGGCCACCAACCGCGTCTTGCCCATTTCGGGGAACGGTGCTGCGCCGCCTGCGGGCCAACAGGCGAATCACACTGGCGCGCCGCCAACGAACATTCTTGTTTTGCAGGAGGGCCAAGTTTATTTTCAAGGCTCGGCCGACGAGATGCTGCACTCGTCCGATGAGTATTTGAAAAAATTTTTGGCTTCGGCGGAGTGAATTCGATCGAGCGCATGAACGACAAGCTTTTGCACGCACATTTGACACGATAAAACGGCAATGCAGGGTGGACTGAGGAGGCAAGCGCCATGGCACAACGAAAGCAACTGACGTGGTCGGAACTGTGGGTAGGTCTTTTTGTGCTGGTCGGGCTAACGCTTATTGCCGTTGCGATTTTCTACGTCACCGGCGCGGGGTTTCTGGGGCCGAAGTACCGGCTGGTGACCTATCTTCCGGAAGTCGATTTATTGAAAGCCGGGGCACCCGTTGAACTGGACGGCATTGAAATCGGCAACGTGGAGTCGGTAGCCCTGACGCCGCAGCCGCAGGACCACGCGCACAACATTCGTCTGGTGCTGCGGCTCGACAAGAAGTTTCAGGATAATATCCGCACGGACTCGACGGCCAGCCTGGTGACCCAGGGCCTGCTCGGAGACCGCTACGTCAGCGTGACGCGCGGGCTTACAGGCTCGGTGATCCCGCAAAACGGCGTGATTCCAGCGTCGCAACAAGTGGCCATGACGGAAGTGATCGCACACGCTTCGGCGCTCATGGACAACCTCAGCGTCATTGTGGCGCAAGTTCAAAAGGGCAATGGGACGATCGGGAAGCTGATAAACGACCCGGCGCTCTACAACCATTTGGACGATACCGTCGCCAACGTCGATAACATGGTTGGCTCGATCCGGCGAGGGCAGGGCACGATCGGAAAGCTGGTGTCCTCTGATGAGCTGTACACCAAGGTGAACTCCGCAGTGGGCAACGTGAACGATGTAATCGGCGCGGTGCACGATCAGAAGGGCACCATCGGAAAGCTGGTCTACGACCCGGCTATGTACAACAGCGTGAGAGGCGCCGTGGATAAGACCGATGCGTTGCTGGGCGGCGTGCGTGAAGGCAAGGGAACGCTGGGTAAACTGGTGAACGACGATACGCTCTTCTCGAATTTGCGGGACGCCACGGCCAACGTGCGCGATGCCAGCGCCAAGATGAATTCCAACCAGGGCACGGTTGGGAAAATGTTCACCGATCCGAACCTGTACGACAATCTCACGGGTGCGACCGGCGATCTGCGCCTACTGATTGGCGACTTCCGGCAGAACCCGAAGAAGTTCCTGCACATCAAGCTGGGAATTTTCTAGCCGGCGGCGAGGGACAGCTCTACTAATCTCTTTCCGGGGGAGAGAATTCGAGGGCCATGGCGCGGATGCGGCGCAGATCGAGCTTGCCCGAGCCGAGTATGGGCAGTTCCTCGACTTTGAAAAATTGGTTGGGACGAGGGTTCCATAGATTCGGCAAGCCGGACTCGGGAAGCTTTTCGAGAACGGCCTTCAACGCGTCCGGCGACAGCGTGTAGAGCACGACAAGGCGTTCGCCCTTCTTCCCGTCCGGCACCCCGGTAACCGCGAACTTTTGCTCGGCGTCTGCCGATCCGGTTGACGCAAGCTCCTGCAATACGTCCTCGACTTTGCCATGCGGGACCATTTCGCCGCCGATTTTGCTGAAGCGGCTGAGGCGGTCGGTGATGGCCAGGAATCCGTCTTCATCTTCGATGGCGATATCGCCGGTGACGTACCAGCCGTCGCGCAAGACATCCGCGGTCTTTTGGGGATTGCGGAGGTAGCCTTGCATGACGTTTGGTCCGCGCACGAGCAAGAGTCCCGATGCGCCCGCTGGCACGGGCTCCTGAGTATCGGGATCCACAATCCGAACGCTCACTCCCGGCAGCGGACGGCCGATGCTACCGCGCTTCGATCCCGCCTGACGAAAACCCGCCGCGCGAAAGTCGGGCGCGTTGGCGGCCACCACCGGCGAACACTCGGTGGTGCCATAGCCTTCGAGCGGGCAAATACCGAAGCGGTCCTCGAAGGCCACGGCGAGGCGTTCCGGTAGTTTCTCCGCTCCCGCCACCACGCATCGCAGGCTGCCGAACTCTTCCGGCGAACAGCGCCGCAGGTAGGCTTGCAGGAACGTAGGAGTCGCGAGCAGAAAAGTGACGCGATAGTCTTGGACTAACTCACCAACAGCAGCGAGATCGAGCGGACTCGGATGGTAGACGACGCTTACACCCAGCGCGGCGGGGAGCCACAGAGTTACCGCGGAGCCGAAAGAGTGAGAGAACGGCAGCACGCCCAGCAGGCAATCGTGACGGTCGAACATGAACGTCTGCGCCATCTGTTGAATGTTGGACGCGATGTTGTAGTGCGTGAGCATCACACCCTTGGGGTCGCCTGTGCTGCCGCTGGAGAAGATGACGGTCGCGAGATCGTCGATGTTGCGCCGCTTGCCTCGGCTCAAGTTCCGCTCGATCCACGTCCCTGGCAGGAACCAGAGGAACAGGGCCGCGATGCGTTCACCCAGGCGCGGCGATGCAGCGGCTCCTTCGAGCAAGATGGTTTTCCCCGGAATCTTCAGAGGAATTTTGTCGAGCAGAGGCTTGGTGGTGATCACGGTCTGAAGGCCGCACTGCGCGGCGCAAGAGGCCAGCGTTTCGTCCGAAGAGGTGTAATTTAGATTCACGGGGATTTTTCCCGCAAGCACGGCCGCGAAGTTTACAAGCGCAGCAGGCACGGAGGGAGGCAGCAGGATTCCGACCATTTCCTGGCCCTCCCAAGTCGCGCGCAGGCGACGCGCGAGAAAGATGGCGCTCAGCAGCGCGCCGCCCCACTTCATGCGCGGCCGGCGTCGATCTCCCATGGCAAAGCGGAATGGATGGCGGTGCGCGGTGCGGATGAGCGATTGGTGGAGAGTGAGCAGATAGCCTTTGCGATACACGAAGGCTTCCGTTTGGAGCGTCTGCACCGCGCGGCGGACTTCAACCGGCGTGGCCGAGGACGGCAGCGGCTCGCCAAAGCTGATGGTGACCGGATAAGGAAGCGCGCGAGGAGTCTTCCAAAGGAAACGGCCGCGTTCGAAGCTGAAGATGCTGCCCCAGACGCCATCGAGATTCACAGGAATAATCGGCGCATCGAGCCCCTTCAGAATGCGCGCGAAGCCGCGGCGGAACGGCAGCATCTGGCCGATGCGCGTGATTTCTCCTTCGGCGAAAATGCAAACCAGTTCCCCTGAGCGGATGGCCCCGCTCGCCCCGCGCAAGGATTGCAGCATTTCGCGCGGACGCAGGTTGGAGGAAACCGGGATGGCGCGCGTCAGCCTTGCGAACGGCTTGACGTACGGCAAATCGTAGATGCCCTTGTCGATCAAAAAACGAATGGGGCGCTCGCTCGAGGCGATCAACAGCAGCGCGTCAACCAGGGACATGTGGTTGGCGACCAGCAGCGCGCCTCCCGACGTAGGAATGTTGTCGTGTCCCTGGACGCGGATGCGATAGACGGAATGGGTTGCCATCCACAGAATGAAGCGCACCAGCGAATCGGGCAGCAAATAGATCGAATAGGCGGTGGTGACGAAGGTGAGCAGCGCGCCGTCGAGGAAGATCGCCTGGGGCGACTGTCGCAGGACCTTCGAAAAAAAGTAATACGCTCCGGAGGAAAGGAAAATCCCGACAAACGAAAGTAGATTCGCAGCGGCGATTACACCGCCCTTCTGCTCGGGCCGGGGGCGGTGCTGGATCAGCGCGCCGAGGGGCACGGCAAACATTCCGCCGAAAAATCCGAGGAGCGCGAGATGCACCCCCACTGCGAAAAGGGTGTGGCCCGGGTCGTACATCAGCGCGCCGAAGACAGTCATGCCCAGCGCGCCAAGCGGGATCAACCCGTATTCGATTTTTCCGTCTGAGAGATATCCCGCGGCAACACTTCCGATGCCGATTCCGATCGCCAGCGCCGCTTGCAGGTAGGTAGTGTGCTCATCGTCCAGGCGCAGCACGTCATGGCCGTAGATCACGATGACCGTCTGCAAGAGCACGGCCAGGAAGAAGAGATAGGTATTGCCCAGTACGGCCCATCCCAAGACGCGGTCGGCGCGAATGATCTTCAGCTGATCCCAGAGATCTCCCAGGGGATTCTTCCGGAACTTCTTTTGGGGATTTGCCGCCGGGATGCGCGAAATTCCAAGGCTGGTCACCAGGCCGATCATCGTGCAGCCCAGCAGCAGAAAGCCGGCGATGGCCTCATGGCCCGCGTAGCGCTCGGCTAGAAACCCGGCGGCCATGATGGCGACAATGCTCGAGAGGAACGTGCCGAATTCGATGATGCCGTTTCCCCAGGAAAGTTTGGGGCCGGGCAAAAGCTCCGGAAGGAGGCCGTATTTCGACGGGCCGAAAATGGCGCCCTCGACGCTGATTAGAAAAACGCTGGCGAATTCCATGGTGAGGTTGCGTTTCGCCAGAGCCACGATGAAAAAGGCCATCACACCGATTTCGAAAACTTTCGTTCCGATGGTGACGCTGCGTTTACTGAGGCGGTCGGCAAAATAGCCCCCGGTCATCGAGAACAGGACAAAGGGCACGGCGAAAAGCGCACCGATGATGGGCACCAGTGTATCCCTGCGCGCCGGCGGAAGATTCATGGCCAGGATGAGGTAGGTGACCAGAAACTTGAGCGCGTTGTCACTGAAGCCGGTCTGAAACTGCGTGACGATCAAGCTCCAAAACCCGCGTCGCCAATCGTGCGGGGGTTGAGGAGGGAATGCCTGCGTCAAGCGAGCCTCACGCAGGAATGCGGACGAACGGTTTATCGGCTGGCATCGGCTTGGCCATCGGCGGCGGCGTTTCGCGCCGGGAATATTTCGTGGAGACGTAGTCGTTCAAGAGCTTCTGGAATGCGGCGGAAAGCTGTTCGTACGATCCTTCGAGGGTGTTGAAATGTTTCCCATCGATGTAGACCGGGCAGCGGGGCGTCTCGCCCGTGCCGGGAAGGCTGATGCCGATGTTAGCGGCTTTGGATTCACCGGGGCCATTGACGATACAGCCCATCACGGCGAGTTTTAATTCTTCCACGCCCTCGAATTCGCTTTTCCATTCCGGCATTTTGTCGCGTATGTAACCCTGGATGCTTTCGGCCAGTTCTTGAAACGTGGTGCTGGTCGTGCGGCCGCAGCCGGGACACGCGGTGACGCTGGGAGCGAAGGAACGCAGGCCAAGCGACTGTAGCAGTTCGCAGGCGGCGTAAACTTCCTCGCGGCGGTCTCCATTGGGACGCGGCGTAAGCGAAACGCGGACGGTGTCGCCGATGCCCTCGCCGAGCAAGATCCCCATCGAAGCGGATGACCACACCAATCCCTTGACGCCCATGCCAGCTTCGGTGAGTCCGAGATGGAGAGGCTGGCGAGTCTTGCGGGCCAGGTCGCGATAAATTTCCACCAGGTCGCGCGGCCGCGAAACCTTGCAGGAAATAATGATCTGATCGTTGCGCAGACCGGATTCAAGGGCCAACTCGGTCGATTGGAGAGCGGAAAGCACCATGCACTCGTTGATGATGTCTTCGGAGCTCTTGCCGAGATCCTGGTCCGTATTTTCCTGCATCTTGAGCATGACCAGCTCTTGATTGAGCGAGCCGCCGTTGACGCCGATGCGCACGGGCTTGCCGTTGTCGCGGGCGATTTTGCAGATCGTTGAAAACTGCTCGTCGCGGCGCTGGCCGTGGCCCACGTTGCCCGGATTGATGCGGTACTTATCGAGGTCGCGGGCGCAATCGGGATATTTGGTGAGGAGCACATGGCCGTTGTAATGAAAATCGCCGATCAGCGGGACGTCTGAGCCGGCATCGAGCAGCCGCTTTTTAATTTCCGGCACGGCACCGGCGGCTTCGGGCACGTTCACGGTGATGCGCACCAGCTCGGAGCCAGCCTGAGCGAGTTCGAGACACTGGCGCGCCGTGGTGGCGGGGTCGGCGGTGTCCGTGTTGGTCATGGACTGCACGACAATGGGCGCGCCTCCGCCCACTTGCACCTTGCCGACCTTGACGCCGAAGGTATTGTGACGCTTCTCAGGCATTGGGAATATTGTAACGAAACGTTGCAGCCCAGCGCCAGCGGCCGAAAGCGCGCGACTCGCGCCGCCGAACAGGCTGCGTTACGCCCGGTGCGAAACGGCCGAGGCCTTATTGGCGCGCGGCGGGGGAATAATGGCTGCCATCTTGCGGATCATTGCCAGCACGAGTCTCTTGTCATCATCGGAAAGAGACGTCGAATATTTTTTGATCTCGCCCAGAAAGCGGATTTCCTCTTCGGAAAGCTCACCGAGAATCTTACGCGTCTCGCGGTCCTGAGGCGTATCGGTGCCGGGGAAGAAATCGGCCAGGTTGATCTCCATTGCCTCGGCGATCTTGGCCAGAGTTTCGAGGGAAGGAACGGTGTGGCCGTTTTCGACCCGCGAAAGATAGCAGCGCAGAAGCCCGGTACGGCGCTCGATGTCGCCCTGGGATAGTCCGCGGTCACTGCGATACGAACGAATCACTGCCCCGATGTTTACTCTCGGTTTTTCTTTCGGCATGCGTCACGTCCTCGGAGAGAGTATCTTTCTCAACAACAGGTAGTATCTTACGAATTACTATCGAATTGACGCAAGAGGAATGTGCGATGAAGTTTCTGTCAGGAAACTCCGCTTGTGCCGCGTGCTGGCGCTTGACCCGTTTCCCTCACTGATTGGGGGGGCCGGCGCGTCCCGGAACATCCTGTTCGAAGGTGAACTCCAGGACAGTCTCGCTCGGAACGCGAACGCGATCGCCGTGAGTCAACACCTGCACCGCTGTGCCACCGCCGGCGCCTATCGAGGCGCCAATGGCCGCACCCGGAGGACCACCAATGATCCCGCCGATCACTGCGCCGACAACCGCACCACCCCCGATTCGTTTCGCACTCTGGCCGCCGCGACTCTTGCCCGCTACGCTGTAGTCGGTGGAATCGAGCGCCACGACGCTCCCGTTGATTCGGATGCCGGTCAGTTCCAGTGTCAGCTCGGGACTGCCGGAAATCTTGCCAGCTTCTTTTGCTCGGGTGAGTTTGCCATACGCGTCGGCGCCCTTCGGCGCTACGACCGTGTCGCCAACGACCAGCGCATTCTCCAAGCTGGCGTGGAAGGTGTCTCCTATCCTGTTCGTAGACGAGTCCATGGAGTCGATCATGCGCACCAGGACGGACGTTCCGGAGGGTATGGTGATCGGCGGGGCAGGCGCAGCGTTCTGCGGCGCGTTCGTATCGGCGGCGGGCGGAGGCGCAGGGGCCTGGCTCGGGTCTGCATTAGAGTCTGGCTCGGGTGCGGGCGGTGTAGAGGGTGGTGCTGGCGCTGTCGCGCTGTTCGACGCTTCGCTCGCGTCGCTGAATCCGATGTTTAGCACGTCCCTTGTGGAAAAAACCTGCTCTTGGCCATTCACTTGAAAGCGGATGTTCATCGGCGATCCGCCGAGGAACTTGCCTTGCACGATTTCGCCGGTGCGAAGCTCCAAAATGTCGGCGCGCGCAGCTGCCGTCCACATCGTGGACCCGGCCAAGATTAGAAGCGCAACGAAGACCCATCGTTCGGGAATGGACTTTCTGATATCGGAAATCATGGCAGGACACCTCATGACCGCCGGAATAGCTATTACGATCGCTCCGGCGGGGTCAATTTCATCTTCATCATACCGCAAAGGATACGATGCGCTATATCGGCGCAGGGTGAGCCGACGGGCGAACTGCGCGGTATCGATAGAAGGATCTGGGGGAGCGCTGAGACTACGCTGTTACGATGCAGACTGCTGGACCACCGTCGGGCGCATTCCGCTTGACGCCTTGCCCGAGCGCTTGTTGGCATAGAGCGATGCGTCAGCGCGCTTCATGAGTTGTTCCGCAGTTTCGCCGGACCGGTAGTCGGTCCATCCACGGGAGAAGCGGCATTGAATCTTGTGCCCCTCGTATTCGACCTCGAGACCCTCGACGCGTGCCATTACATGCCGCACTTCGTCCAGCCGGCACTCGGGAAGCAGCAGCATGAACTCGTCACCGCCCAAACGCACGGCGAGGTCCGAGCCTCGGATGGCCCTCAGCAACCGCTCTGAAAAGGACTTCAGCACCAAATCGCCCGCCGCATGGCCCCAACCGTCATTGATTTGTTTCAGGCCGTCCAGGTCGATCAATAACAACGTGAGCGGGCGTCCGTAGCGCTCGGCGCGAATTATTTCATCAGCCAGGCGTTGTTCGCCGGAACGGCGATTGTAGAGGCCGGTGAGCTGATCGAGCGCCGCCAGTTTGTAAACCTCGTTCGTGCGCTCCTCGACTTTGGCCAAGGAATGAATCTGATCGGCAATTTGGTTCCTCATGCGCGAAATCATGGTCTGCTGATACACCACGTAGACGCTGAATAGCAGCACGATCCCCATTAGAGCGCGCACTGCCTGAGTCAGATTGAACGAGTAGTAGGCCTGCTCTCCGGCGTCCAGGAAGGAAGGAAAGGAAAATGAGGCCACCGCGATGGTCAGCAGGATCAGGATGGCAACCGTCGAGGACCACAACCACCACTGCCGGCGATCCAGCTTCCGCCAATGATCGCGAATAGCTTCCGGCCGCAGGGGATCCGCGCCAGGGATGTTTTGCCGGTTCATTTGTGTTGTCCAGGCCAGCGTTTGATACATTTAATTATCGTGTATCAGATGCGGACGCGATATGTATCTTCCGATGAGTTTCCCATAATGAACCCGTAGTGCCGCAGCCTGAGAAGGGCGCAACTCTCACCCGGCCCCGCCGACATCTTCTAAACCACCTGTTGACTACAAATTAACCTGCGTTTCGTGCTTCGTCGCCGGAGCGGCTGGGATCGCTTCGTTTGGGAACTCTCGGGGGGCCGCTACTCTGCGGGCCGTGAAGGGGTTCACTTCCCTCTCGGAGGATAAAAACATGAAGATCGTAAAGTTCGCGTTTTGCCTGCTGTCGTTTGCTGCTCTGGCGTTGCCCGTGCTCCGCCCTCAAGATATCGTGAATCCCATTCCGGGCAAAGATATCGTAAATCCCATTCCTGGCAAAGACATCGTGAATCCCATACCAGGCGTCATGGTTCACGTAGCCGCATCCAAGTAGGCTGGCCTCGCATCGGCGATTTTGGATGCTAGGGGGAGAGAAAGAAGAACTCCCCCCTTGGTATTTTATGGTACGTTGCTCCTAATGTTGCAGTTGATCATTTTTTGGGTAGGCGTGTCTCTCGGCGCCTTGGTTCTATTTCGGGGATTGCGCACTAGGGTTATCTCGAAATACCCCTTCTTTTACTCTTTCATCGCTGGCGGGCTGGCGCTCGAAGGCCTCGTATTTTACATTGGTGCGAGGTTTCCGAGCCTTTACCGAACCTTCTACTGGAGTGCCGAGTTCCTAAGCCTTGTTCTCGCCTGCGGGATTGTCCTGGAAATCTTTCGGCATGTTCTTTCGCCTTATCCCGGAGCGGAGAGGATTGCCCGGGTCACTGGCATCATCGCCTTCGTCGCGGTTTTGTGCTCATCGGGAGTTTATCCGCTGTTGGCGCGACTCGGTTCGGTGAGCGGCACGATGGAAGACTTGGAGGTAAACGTCCGATCCGTCCAAGCGATCTTCCTGTTTGCCGTACTGGCGCTGATTTCGTACTACCGGATTCAAATCGGTAAGAATATGAAGGGAATGATCGTTGGGTATGGATTTTCGATAGCGGCCGCTCTGGTGAACTTGTCCGCATATTCCTATGCTGGCGGTCGGCTTGCAGCCACTCTTGGTATTGCGCGGCAAATTGGTTATACGGTGCCGATTGCCGTATGGGCAGTGACGTTATGGTCTTATGCTCCGAATCCTGTGGATGCGCCCGTTATCCAGCTCGAAGAGGACTATGAGCATCTGGTTGTCAGGACGCGGGCAGCTATGGGGACCATGCGGTCTTATCTGGGTAGAGCGGTGCGGCCCTAATCATGAATCGTGGCCTTTTTCTGTCAATACAAAGGCACGATTTAATCTTACTATCCCTTGGAACATGGGAAATAAACGGTGCTTATGGAGAAACTCGTACCTTGCACGATGTGGTATTACATGAGAAGTTTCTATATTATGCGCCCAGTGGATGGGGGTGCTGAGAACTGCCATGGCACCGATCACTCATGCGAATATCGGCAACTTGGCATTCATCTTGCGGGGAGCAAACCTTGACATGGACAAGGCGAAAGCTTGTAAAGGCTTGATGCGTATTTGTTGTCTGGGGGGAAGCGGAGCGTGATTCCGCTTATCATATATCTGACGATCGGAGCTCTGCTGTTTCTGGCACTGCTCTACGTTGTGGCGCGCTCTTCCAACGGCGAAAGAGCCGGCAACGATCCCCTGCGAGAAGCACGGCAGGCCGTACAGACCCTGGAGTCGGGACTGCTCCCGCGCGAGCTGATCGGGCGAATCTTCGCTCGCGAAGATTTCGACTACGTTGCGTCCTGCGGTTCCGAAGAGATTTGCCGCACGTTCCTTCGCGAGCGCCAAAGGGTCGCACGCTCCTGGGTGGGCATGATCGAAAAGCAGATCGGTTCGCTGCGGCGCTTTCACCGTGTCGTGGCGCGCCAGCATTCCGGTCTCAGCATGCGAACGGAAGCTGGGCTGGCGTTCGACTTTGCGGCGTTGCTATTGGCATGCCGCGCTCTTCGGGTTCTGTTGTACGTACGGGGTCCGCTCGCGGCTCCCCGCGCTGTGGGAGCGACGGTGGCCGTCGCCACGCGAATCTGCGAAGCTTCCAAGCAATCTATGGCGTTTCTGAATCCAGCTTCGATCGCCGCGATGGGAACGGGTCCGGGTGGCGCACCGGTCCTATAAAGGAATTATGACCTGGAGAACAAAACGCGAGAATGTCGAGCGGGCCGCCGAGGATCTGCGACGCCGGACGCTTTCCGAGATTCCGCGATCGCTCGACCGGCTCATCTACCTTGCCTCCATGCGGGACTACAATACGGGCCTCTACTGTCATGACGGCTTGGCGGAGCGCTTCTCCCAGGAGGCGGCGTGCGAGGCCCTGGCAGACTGTCACCGGGAGGCTTTCCGGGAGCTTCTAGGGACGCCCCTCGAAGAGCTGGTGGCTCAGATCGAGGCCTACGTTCGGGCCACGCGCACTAGCCCGTTTGATTTTATTACCGCTTGGAAAAAGCTGGAGCCTTACCGCGTGGCGGTTCCGGTACAGACGGATTCACTGTCGTCCGAGTTCTTGTTCTCGAATTTCAAGGTCGCTTTGGCAATCTTGGAGGCTCGTCTGCGTCCCGGTCAGCCGGCAGCAGCCGCATAGCCACCCCGGTTACCTGGCCGACGATTTCCGCTTCCGAGGGGTAGGCGAATTGCCGGATCGAGCATCCGGAAAGCGGGTGAGGGACTAGGGTTAACTGCGATCCGCGCACTTCGCACCACGAGCATACGTAGGCATCCCGCAACTCCACAAAATAGATCGGCCGGTCGAATTCCGTGCGCCACTCCGCCGGCTGCGTGCGGGCGGCTTGGCCGTCGATTTGTACGAATGAACCGGGCCGCAGCAATGGATACATGGTGTAGTCCTGCATGCCAATGAATCCGTACTGGCAATGCCGGACGTCCAGTTTCTGAAGAAGCGCAATTGGTATTTCGCCCCAAACCTCGACCATGCGGGAAATCAGGCTCGTGGTTTCCAGCGAAAAACTCTTATCAAAGCGCACCGGGAAAGTAATAGCCTTCTCCGCGTCGGGAACTTCGTAGGAGGCCAAGTGGGTCTTCTGCAGGGGCAGCGCCAGCTGATAGCGGGAGCTGGCGTTCAGGTCAATGCCGAAAATCGCCAGGAGGTCGTGAAACTTGGTGCGGTAGATGACGCTTAGGCTGTAAAGCTTGTAAATGCTGGGAACCGAGTTCTTATTTTCGAGCTGCGTAAGCCAGGCGTTCGAGATGTAAAACTCTTCATTTTGACGGTCTTCGGCGATCGTGCGGCTGAACTCCTCAACCTCCCGCGTGGTGACACCAAGACGGTTACGAAGCTCTCGGAGCTGATCCCCAGGACGCATCATTGACCCACTGAAGCTGGCCCACTTTGGAACACTTGCGACCGGAGTACAATAAGCCTTTTAGGCTCATAGATTCAACTGATTTCCCCGGACGTGGTGCGACAATCCATCCATCGAAGGAGCCCTCCTAGTACCCTTATGCTCACAATTGAAAGCAATTGCAAGATCGCCGTGGCAAAATCAAGGATCGACCAAAAATCAACGGCTTTTGCCAAAATGGTCGTTTCCAAGTTTCAAATAGCTTCCATATATCGCATTTGGCGATTTCTTACGGGCGGAAATGGGTCAAATCGGGAGAGTTTCCGTTTTCGTAACACGCTGCGCCGAGAATAACCCCATGTACCTCGGGCTGTGCCACTCTGGAACTACGGGGGCTGAGAAAC
>Ga0302326_10014995_pt1 | contig 16333 bp, 11 predicted proteins | sample Palsa_T0_3_FD_202264 | JGI IMG/M metagenome (GOLD analysis project Ga0302326, IMG submission 202264) | Peat permafrost microbial communities from Stordalen Mire near Abisko, Sweden - Palsa_T0_3 | ecosystem: Environmental > Terrestrial > Soil > Palsa > Peat permafrost | place: Sweden: Abisko... | reverse complement strand
TGTGCGGAAGAGCAAACTAGGGTTCCATGACTGAACAGCTCAGAAGCGATGACCGCGAGCAACAAGCCAAGGCACTACCCGATTTTTTTGGAGAGGATCGTCGTGAACTTGCGCAAAAACTCGCTTACGAGCACTGGGAAAAAAGAGGCCGACCGCTCGGTTCACCCGACACTGATTGGTTCGCAGCTGAGAAAGCCATGCGTGTGTGCCTGCTGGCTTCAGGAATTGAGCTCGGGCCAGACGAGGAACTGTACTCTTGACTGGCGTGGTTTGAACTTTGAATATTGAACACGAACGGTTCCACAACCCAGACAACTAAGGATTATCTTATGACCGCGAACCCCTTGGCGCAGCCAGGCTCCGGAAAAGTAGTTCCGATGACGACGAACGAGGCCAATGTTTCCGACATTCTTCAACGGTACGGGTTCGGTTCAACTCCGCTTATCGGGACGGAAAATGCAACTTACGAACGGCGGCTCCTTTTTGACACAGCGATCGACCCGAAACTGGCAAGTGCGCGGGAGCGCTTTGCGGCATTCGCCAGTTCCGTGAGAGACATTCTCGCACGGCGTTGGGTGCTGACCAAGAGCACCTACGAACGGGAGAATGCCAAGCGCATCTATTACCTTTCGATGGAGTTTCTCATAGGCCGTTCGTTGGCCAACAACATGACTAACCTTTTGCTCGATCCCCTCATACGACATGCGCCTCCATCGTTAGGTATCGACTGGCTTGAACTCGTCGAAGAGGAACCGGATGCGGGCCTCGGTAATGGAGGCTTAGGTCGCCTGGCGGCGTGCTACCTCGATTCAATGGCGACCATGCAGCTTCCGGCCACGGGCTATGGTTTGCGCTACGAGTACGGCATGTTCAAGCAAACGATCGTAGATGGCTGGCAAAAGGAGAACCCGGACAATTGGCTCCGCGACAGTGACCCTTGGGAGATTGCGCGGCCACACGAGAAGGTAGAAATTAAGCTGAACTGCTCATTCCAGTTGCAAGAGGGTAATTTTCAAGCCATCCCCGACCGACCGTCGAGCCTGATCGGGATCCCGTTTGATCGCCCCGTGGTGGGCTATGGTGGAAAGACGATCAACACGCTCCGGCTCTGGGCCGCGGCCGCGCCCGATTATTTCGATCTTGAGAGGTTCGACACCGGAGACTTCGTCGGTGCACTCGGCGAAACTCTCCAGGCGGAGTCGCTTACCCGGGTGCTGTATCCCGACGATTCTACGACGAAGGGGCAGGGGCTGCGCTTTCTGCAGGAGTATTTCCTGGTCGCATGTTCGATGGCCGACCTGGTGCGCCGTTTCGAGCGCCACAACTCGGATTGGGACAAGTTGCCGGAGAAAGCCGCGATTCAACTCAATGACACGCATCCTTCCATGTCGGTCCCTGAACTGATGCGAATCCTGCTCGACGATGTGCACTTGGGATGGGACCGGGCCTGGGACCTGACAAAGAGGACGCTTGGGTACACAAATCACACCTTGCTGCCTGAGGCTCTGGAGAAATGGCCGGTGGCGTGGTTTGAGAAACTGCTTCCTCGTCACCTGCAGATCATCTACGAGATCAATCGTCGGCTGCTCGATGAAGTTCGGGTTCGCTTCCCGGGCGACGAGGGGCGCGTGCAGCGCATAAGCCTGGTCGAAGAAGGCAGCCCGCGCAAAATCCGGATGGCCAACCTTGCCATTGTCGGCTCGCATAGCACCAACGGAGTTTCTGCTGTCCACTCCAAGCTACTGCGAACCATGACGGTCAAGGATCTTGCGGAAATCTTTCCCGAGCGTTTTAGCAACAAGACAAACGGAGTGACGCCGCGGCGCTGGTTGCTCGAGGCCAACCCCGCGCTGGCCCGCGAAATCACGCAAGTCATCGGGGATCGCTGGATCACGGATCTTAGCCTGCTCAAACAGCTCAAGCCATTCGCGGAGGATTCCAATGCTCGTGAACGCTTCCTCAAGTCAAAGCGGGAGGCCAAAGCGCAGTTTGCCAATTGGCTCAAGTCAACGTCGGGGCGCGTCGTCGACCCGGATACCATCTTTGACTGCCACATCAAGCGCATTCACGAATACAAAAGGCAATTGATGAATGCGCTGCGGATTGTGATTGTTTATAACCGGCTGCGGGAAAATCCCGGCATGAAGATGGTGCCTCGGACGTTTTTCTTCGCCGGTAAAGCGGCGCCAGCCTACAAGCTGGCCAAGCTCATCATAAAGTTCATCAACAACCTGGCGGGCACGATTGACGGCGACCCGGCGGCGCGCGGCCGGCTCAACGTCGTCTTTCTCCCTGAGTACAACGTTTCGTTGGCGGAACGACTGATTCCAGCAAGCGACGTCTCCAACCAGATCTCGACCGCGGGCTACGAGGCCAGCGGAACGAGTAACATGAAATTTATGATGAACGGAGCCTTAACGGTCGGAACCCGCGACGGTGCGACCATTGAAATGGCGGAGGAAGCCGGGGAAGAAAACATGTTCCTGTTCGGGCTCACCGTGGAGCAAGTCGAGGACAGCCGCGCCTGGTATGATCCGCACTGGCATTATGAAAATGAGCCGCAGACGCGAGCCGCTCTGGATCTGATTTTCTCTGACCACTTCAGTCAGAACGAACCAGGAGTATTCGCTCCCTTGCGCGATATGCTTCTGACCGAGGGCGATCACTATATGCATCTGGCGGACCTGACCTCGTATTGCCAGGCCCAGGAACGGCTCGGCGCGCTCTATGCCGAACCGAACGCATGGGCGCAGAAAGCAATCTTGAACGTCGCCAGCTCCGGGAAGTTTTCGAGCGATCGCTCGATTGCGGAATACGCAAGCGAGATTTGGGAGGTGGAACCATGCCCAGTGCTCTAGAAACACGGTCCCTGACAGGTCAACCGAACATTTCGCCGCTGGCAGGCAAACCAGCGCCGAAGGAGTTGCTGGTGGACGTGGCTCGCCTGCAAAAGGAATATTTCGAGCGGCGTCCCGACGTGCATGATCCCAACCAGTTAGTCAGCTTCGGCACCAGCGGACACCGGGGCTCGCCCCTGCGCGGCACATTTAACGAAGCGCACATCCTCGCAATTACCCAAGCGATCTGCGAATACCGGCATGAACAGGGTACCGACGGCCCGCTCTATGTGGGGAAAGACACCCACGCAGTCTCGGAGCCCGCGCAGCGCACCGCCCTCGAGGTGCTGGCGGCAAACAACGTGGACACGATCATGCAGCAAGACGACGGGATCACTCCGACACCGGTTATCTCGCGAGCGATTCTGGTTTATAACCGCGGTCGCAAGGAACATCTAGCCGACGGCATCGTGATTACGCCATCGCACAATCCGCCGGAGGATGGAGGCTTCAAGTACAACCCGCCGAATGGCGGCCCGGCCGACACCGACGTGACCCGCTGGGTAGAGAATCGCGCCAACGAATTGTTGCGAGCAGAGAATGCAGGGGTCAAGCGAATACCGTTTGCGAAGGCGATCCGTTCCGCGACCACCCACCAGCAAGATTTCGTCCTGCCGTATGTTCGTGATCTCAAAAACGTCGTTGACATGGATGCGATTCGCGGCGCCCACCTTAAACTTGGCGTTGACCCATTAGGAGGAGCCTCGCTGCCTTATTGGGAACCGATCAACTCGATTTACGGGCTGGACATCGTCGTCACCAATCCGGTCGTCGACCCGACATTTTCGTTTATGACCGTTGATCACGACGGCAAAATTCGCATGGACTGCTCGAGTCCCTACGCGATGGCCAGGCTGGTCGGTCTGAAAGATCAGTACCAGGTGGCTTTCGGGAACGATACCGACGCTGATCGGCACGGGATCGTAACTCCGGTTGCGGGTTTGATGAACCCGAATCACTACCTTGCCGTTGCCATCCGCTATTTGCTCGAGCACCGGCCCCAGTGGCGTAACACAGTTGCAGTCGGAAAAACGCTGGTGAGCAGCAGCATGATAGACCGGGTCGTCAAGAAGCTCGGCCGCAAGCTCCGCGAAGTGCCGGTGGGTTTCAAGTGGTTTGTGCCGGGCCTGGTCGATGGCTCGTACTGTTTCGGCGGGGAAGAAAGCGCTGGAGCGAGTTTTCTACGTCTTGACGGCACAGTATGGACGACCGACAAGGACGGGCCGATCATGGACTTGCTGGCGGCGGAGATTACCGCGCGCACTGGCAAGAATCCCGGAGAACATTACCGCGAACTGACGGCCGAGTTCGGCATCCCGTACTACACGCGCATCGACGCGCCCGCCACGCCCGAGCAGAAAGCAAAGTTGGGAAAACTCACCCCGGACGCGGTAAAGGAGTCCAACCTGGCGGGCGAGGCCATCACCGCCAAGCTGACCAAAGCCCCGGGCAACGATGCCCCAATCGGCGGCTTGAAAGTTGTGGCGGAGAATGGGTGGTTTGCAGCGAGACCCTCCGGTACCGAAAGCATTTATAAGATCTACGCCGAGAGTTTCAAGAGCCAGATCCATCTGAACGCGATCCTTAGCGAGGCGGAGACGATGGTGAATCATGCGCTCGGTTCTTCCGCGCTCGTTCCTGGGCAGGGAGGCCGGACATGAGCGGCAATGGCGCGCTCATGGTTGCGCCGCCGTTTCCGCCCGAATATCGTGCTTCTGGCTTGCTTTTACACGTCACCTCTCTGCCTTCTCCGTATGGCGTCGGCGATCTAGGATCGTCCGCGTTCTCGTGGATTGATCGTCTCCACGATGCCGGACAAGCGTGGTGGCAGGCGCTCCCGCTGGGTCCGACCGGCTACGGAAACTCGCCCTATCAACCAATGTCGTCGTTTGCCGGCAACGCGCTGCTAATCAGTCCCGGCTCTCTCATTTCGGATGGGCTGATACAAGCGCGTGATGCTCAGTCTCACTTCTCAGGGGACACGGTTGACTACGATTCTGTTATCCCGTTCAAACAGCGGTTACTCGAAACAGCGTGGACACACTTCAAAGCCGGGGAGCCCGGAAACCAGGACCTGCGGCATGCCTACGACGAGTTCTGTGCCAGGCAAGCGCATTGGCTCGAAGACTACGCTCTGTTCCGGGCACTGAAAGAGAAGTATCGCCGAGCTTATTATCTGGAATGGCCTGCAGAGTTGGTTCAGCGCAGCCCGAGTGCGCTCGCCGAGGCGCGCCGGGAGTTAGCAAGTCAAATTGATCAGGTGCGCTTCGCGCAATTCCTGGTGTTTCGCCAGGCCGATCAACTCAAGGAGCATGCCCATGCTAAGGGTGTGAGCTTGATCGGCGATCTGCCCTTCTTTGTTTCGCCGGATTCCAGTGATGTTTGGGCGAATCCGGAGCTATTCCTGCTCGATGAGCAGCATCGGCCACGCTTCGTCGCCGGAGTTCCTCCCGATTATTTCAGCGCGCAAGGTCAATTGTGGGGCAATCCCGTTTACAACTGGGATGCCGTGCGTTCGACCGGTTATCGGTGGTGCATCGATCGGTTGAGTGCTCTGCTGGCTCACGTCGATGTGATTCGTTTGGATCACTTCCGCGGGTTCGCGGCTGCGTGGCACGTTCCAGCCGGAGCGCCAACGGCCCAGTCCGGGCAGTGGGTGGCGGGTCCGGGGGGCAGCTTTTTTCAAGCAGTGCAAACAGAGCTGGGGCATGTGCCATTTATCGCGGAAGATTTGGGGGTGATTACGGCCGACGTGCAGGCCCTGCGCGACCAATTTGGTCTGCCGGGGATGCGCATCCTGCAATTCGCCTTCGATGGTCATGCGGACAATCCATATCTGCCGCACAACTTCGTCCACAATACAGTCGCCTATACCGGCACGCATGACAATGCCACCACGCGACAATGGTATGAGGGATTGCCCGACTACCAGCGGCAAAACTTCTGGAGCTACCTGAAGCGTGCGCCGGGAACCAGTGCAGATGCCGCTCCGGAGTTGATTCGGCTGGCATGGTCGTCCCGAGCGGCACTGGCGATTGCGCCGTTGCAGGATTTGCTCAACTTGGGAAGCGAAGCTCGCATGAACGTGCCCGGTCGGGCCGACGGTAACTGGGGTTGGCGAGTCCGCGAAGACATGCTCTCCTCTCAGGCCTTTCAGTGGCTCCACGATCTGACCGAGGGCTCAGAGCGATCGGGCGGCCCCGTCCCATCCTTGAGGGCGCCAACCGTCCATGAACCGGCAACGCGCTCCCGCTGATCGTTATGCGGCGGGCGAGTGGATGCAAGTAGGTAAAAGAGAGAGAGACCGTGAACCGCTCAAGTCTTGATGTGCTCGCCAACGTGCCCTCTTCAGCCAGCACCCCCAATTCTGCGCCTAGGAAGCGTCCGGCATGGGAGCAGGCGGAAGGCAACCCGTTACCGCTCGGCGTCCAGTGGATCGAGGAGGAGCAGGCGTTCAACTTTGCTGTTCACTCGGAACACGCCGAGAGCGTAACTCTATTACTGTATTCCTCGGCCGATCTGGTAAATCCGCTGCTAACGTTTCGCTTCGATTTTCTGCACAACAAGTCCGGGCGGATTTGGCACTGCCGGATCCCAATTACAAAGATTGGCGAGGCTCGCTATTACGCATACTCCGTATCGGGACAGACCATTGCTCCATTGCATAGCTTTGACCCGCAGAAGATTATTCTCGATCCGTACGCGAGGTGCATTTTCTTCCCACCCGATTTTGATCGAAACTTGGCCATGCGAGAAGGATCTAATGCAGGCAGCGCGCCTTTGGGAGTGCTGTTTGATCACCGATCGACATTTGACTGGTCAGGGGATCGGCCGCTCCATCACGAGTCTGATGCAGTTATTTACGAACTTCACGTGAGAGGTTTCACCAAGAACCCAAACTCAGGTGTCGACCCATCGCGTGCCGGCACATACGCCGGTCTCGTGGAAAAGATTCCTTATTTAAAGGAACTCGGGGTGACAGTTGTAGAACTGATGCCGGTTTTTCAGCGTGATCCACAAGAAGGCGACTACTGGGGCTATATGCCTTTGAATTTCTTCGCGCCGCATGCTCAGTACGCGAGCACAAACAGTGCTGATGAGCAGCGTCTTGAATTCAAGAATATGGTGAAGGCTTTTCATCAGGCCGATATCGGCGTGGTGCTGGACGTCGTATACAACCACACTTGCGAGGGCGACTCCAAAGGGCCGATCTACAGCTTCAAGGGTCTCGACAGCGCCGGCTATTACATGATGACCTCCAACCCGACAAACCCCTATGCCAACTATTCCGGCACCGGTAATACCTTGAATTTCGGCCAAGCTCACGTCCGCAAGATGGTGATGGACAGCTTGCGCTATTGGAAGCGAGCGATGCATGTCGACGGATTCCGCTTTGATCTGGCGTCGGTATTCAGCCGCAACGCAGACGGATCTCTCAACTGGGGTTATGCTCCGATTTTCAGTGAAATCGCCGGTGATCCCGAATTGGGAAGGGTGCGTTTGATCGCGGAACCTTGGGACACCGCCGCTTATCAGCTCGGGCGCGGATTCCCGGGCCTGACCTGGCTCCAGTGGAACGGGCGGTTTCGCGACGACATTCGCCGCTTTGTGAAGGGCGAAAACGGCATGGTGGCTGAGGTGATGAAACGTATTTATGGCAGCGATGATTTATTTCCAGACGGCCGGGCCGACGCTTATCACGCGTATCAGAGTGTGAATTACGTGACTTCCCACGACGGCTTCACTTTGTACGATCTGGTCTCCTATGACCGCAAGCGCAACTGGCAAAACGGCAATAACAATCAGGATGGCACGGACGAGAATTACAGCTGGAATTGTGGTCAGGAGGGGGATCAAGCCGTGCCTCCGGCGATCCGCGCACTGCGCCGGAAGCAGGCAAAAAACTTCTGCTGCCTGCTCTTCCTTTCCAACGGTACACCCATGTTTCGGGCCGGGGACGAGTTCCTGAATACCCAATTCGGCAACAACAATCCCTACAACCAGGACAACGAAACCGGATGGCTGGATTGGAGCCAACTCGGCTCGAATGAAGATATCTTCCGGTTCTTCAAGAATATGATCGAGTTCCGAAAAAACCATCCCTCGCTCAGCCGAAGCCGGTTCTGGCGGGAGGACATCTCATGGTACGGCGTCGGTCCGTCGGTCGATTTGTCCCATGACTCTCACAGCCTGGCATTCTGTCTCCACGGCTCTTCGCAAGGCGATGACGACCTCTACGCGATGATCAACGCGTACTGGGAGGAGTTGGAGTTCCAGGTACAGGAGGGAACCGCAGGGGAGTGGAAAAGAATCGTAGACACAGCTTTGTCCAGTCCAGACGATTTCTCGCAAAACGGGATCCCTCTAGAGCAGATGAAATACCGGCTGGCTCCAAGATCGATCGTGGTCTTATGTCGACCCAAGAGAATCAACACTCGGGAGGGTCCATGAGCACGCGCCCGAGGATCATTATCGATAATCTGGCCAGCTCGACTGTCCGCAAAGCCGGCTGGCGGAATGAATTCTAAGTCTGGCACACGGTGGTACACCGGCTTTTCGACCTGCGTCGCGGAAATCTGCAGATTCCGACTGATTCGCAGTCGCTTGATCTCTAAGCCTCAAGCATTCGATCGCGACGATAGTGGCGCAAGAAGTCGCTTGCGAGTAAGAGATAACTGGAATTGCGTTCGATACTCAAATAAAACATCGAGCGGAGGTTGGTTATGAGAAATCCTGTTTGTCGGGCGCAGTGGATGGTCGTTCTAACGAGCATAGTCGTTGCCGGAATGTCTGTTGCGAGGGGCGAGATCTTCCCTGCGTTCTTCGCGGAACAGCTTCCTGTTCTTGCAAGCCAGACTTTGTCTGCCTCGGGTGCTCGCGCGCTCCAAGGTATTGTGGATTCAGGTCGTAATGCTGATCTTCGCTGGCCCGATTTTACTCCCTACAAAACAGATGTCGCCAAACTTTACGAGACGAACGGTTATTCTTTGCTTTGGGTTCAGAACGGCCGCGTCCGTCCCCAGGCGCTGGCCGTGATCGCGCTCTTACAAAATGCAGACGCCAAAGGACTCGACCCCGAAGACTACGACGGCTCGCGATGGCAAGGCCGCCTCCTCAAACTGGGCCAAAAGCCGTCTGAACAAGACTTGGGCTCCTTCGATACCGCGCTCACGGTCTCGGCGATGCGCTATATCCGTGCCATCCACTCCGGCCGGGTAAATCCCAAGGAATTCAAGTTTCAGCTCGACACGGAGGGGCTCCAGTTGCCCTTGGCGGAATTCATCCAGACCCAGGTCGTGAATGCAGCCGATCCAGCCGCCGAAATTCAAAAGCTGGAACCACCCTTCTTGGGCTACCGGAAGCTGCTCGCTCTGTTGCCGGTTTATGAAGGATACGCACATCAAGCTGAGGGGGAAAAGCTGCCCACGATCACGAAGACTGTCCGCCCCGGCCAACCCTACTCTGGCGTCGTCCGATTGGGGCGGTTTCTGCAAATCATCGGCGACGTTCCTTCGGGAGTGCAGCTCGATCCGAATGCAACCATCTATGACGGTGCGCTCGTCGAGGGCGTGAAGCATTACCAGGACAGGCATGGGGAAAATCCCACTGGCAACCTCGATGTGCATACGATTAATGAACTCAATACGCCTCCGGCGGTCCGGATTCGGCAGATCAAGTTGACGCTCGAACGGTGGCGCTGGCTTCCGCATTTCTTCCCACAACCGCCCGTGGTTGTGAATCTTCCTGAGTTTCGAGTACGCGCGATGAACCCGGATAGCAGCGTCGCCTTTTACAAGAACGTCATCATTGGAAAAGCCTATGGCCACAAGTCTCCGATCTTTCAGAAAGAGATCCAATACGTGGTCTTCCGGCCTTACTGGGACGTGACTCCCAGCATTCAGCGGAACGAAATCGTGCCCCACATCCTGAAGGACCCGAACTACATCGCCAAAAATCACTTTGAAGTGGTCACGCCGAAAGGCGAGGTCGTAACCGACAATCAAGTGAGCCCGGAGGTTTTAGAAGGCATAAGATCGCTTCACCTGATGGTGCGGCAAAAGCCCGGCGACACGAATTCTCTGGGCCTGGTGAAAATCATCTTCCCCAATCCGGATAACGTGTACCTGCACGGCACAGATGCTCCGGAACTGTTCTCGCAGGACGTCCGCGATTTCAGCCACGGATGCATTCGGGTGCAGAAGCCTGAGGACCTCGTTGCCTGGGTATTGCGAAACAATCCTGGCTGGGATTTGGAGCGGGTGAAGGCCACGATGAACGGCGAGAAGAACAATCTTCAGGTGAACCTCGTCACGCGAATTCCGGTTCTGATTGTCTATGGCACGGCTGCGGTGAACGAGGAAAATCAGATTCGGTTTTTCGACGATATCTATGGTTATGACGCAGAACTCGATAAAGCGTTGGCCGCAAAACATCCATAGGCGTGCTCGTTCTTCGGACCGGCACTAAAGCACCGAATCTGGTTTGAACTGCATCTAATGTAGGTGCGCCTCTTTGAGTACAGTGAAGTGAACCTCTTGCGAGGACGCCAGGCATTTTCGTCGGCGTTGCGAAGAGTGAATCGTAAGTTCTGTTTATCGTTGATTCTCTTCTTGCTGCCGGCGGCGCTGGGGCATACCACAGAATCGACAGTTCCATCCGCACACGAGTACCGGCTCCGCTTCTATCACACGCACACGGGCGAGCGACTGGATGTCGTTTATCGTCGCGGTGATCACTATATCCCCGAAGCGCTAGACGAGCTCGATCATTATCTGCGCGACCATCGTACCGGAGATGTACATCGTTTCGATCCTCGCCTCTTCGACCTTCTCTACGACCTAACCGCGTCGCTCGGCGATTCCGGTGGCGAAATCGATGTGATTTGCGGCTACCGTACACCCTGGAGCAACGAATTCCTGCGTACACGCAACCCGCACACCGGCGTGGCGGAGCACAGTCTGCATATGCAGGCCGAAGCAATCGACATTCGCCTGCCCGGGATTCCGACCTCGGAGTTGCGCGACGCGGCCCTGCGCCTGCATCGCGGAGGAGTGGGGTACTATCGCAGCTCGGACTTCGTGCACGTCGATGTCGGGCGTGTGCGCTATTGGTAGTTGCTGCTTAGCGCTCCAATTAAAAGAGCACTATGGATCTCGTGCACCATCGGGTGCCGAGTGACAGAGCATCAGTTTCGCTAAATGCCCAACGTCAACTGCCCTCGATGCCACCTGCAATTCCCCTGTTATTTCGCGGATCGACTACACCTGACACGAATACAGCGGCCTGTGTCTCCACGCTGTGCAGCGCAGCGCGGTACGCAATTTGGTACGCGCCGGCGTGTAGCAAAAAGTTCGCGATTGATATTTCGGGGCACAAAACGGCCGATGTTTTTTTACGGTACAATATCACTTCAACCACGGACGTGCTGGCCGCCATGCGGCAAATCGAGGTTGCTGCGGCTAGGGCGCTACCACCCAAAGAGCCGATGGGCCGGGCACTTAAGGGCAAGTTAAGTGTACAGTCGGGCCGCAAGTCGCTGTACGTTGTTGAGGGCGCGTAGCTCAATTGGCAGAGCAACTGACTCTTAATCAGTAGGTTGAAGGTTCGATTCCTTCCGCGCTCACCATCTTCAATAGTGTTTATGCGGGCTTAGCGCATATTCACTCACTGCACAGATGTTGAGTTGTTACCGTTTGGTAACAACTCGTTGACCACGGAGGAGAGTGCCTTCCCCATCTCCGCGACCGAAGCGTGGTCGTACAGGTTCTCAGGCAGTTTCGCAGTCGTGTGACCGAGAATGTCTGCCGCCACACGGGACCGCGATCCAAGGGATTGCACCAGCGTGTTGACGGTGTGTCTGCTGTCGTGGAATCCACCGGGGTTGACCCCCGCCGCCGCGCACGCCGGGCGCAGATAACGCTTCATGAAATTGCTGGGGATGACGGGCGTGCCAGCGCGGGTTCGAAAGACCCACTCCTTCCCCTCACCCAAAGAGCGCAAGGATTCCAACAATTCCGCGTTCTGGACCGGAATCAGACGTTCACTCTTCTTGGTTTTCAGGTCATCGACCTTGCGGTTGTAGACCCGTCGCCTGACTCGCAGCAAGTTTCCATCGAAGTCCGTCCACTTGACGGCGACGGCTTCGCTGATCCGCAACCCTGAAGCCAACAGAAATAGCCATAAAGTTCGATATGGCTCTTTCAACTGATCCACCACGGCTAATACCTGTTCGCGTGTGTAGACGATCCGCTCGACGCAGCCCGTCGTCACACACTGCCGGGGAATCGTCAAACCCTTGCTGGGGTCTGACGTGATCAAACCACTCTTCAGCGCGTAGGACATGACGTGTTGCAGCACTACCCTCATGCTGCGCACCGAACTCCTAGAGCGCACCTTGGCTTGCTCGTTCAAGAACAACTGAAGGTCATCATTGGTGATCGCCGTTACGTCATCATCTTTTAGCTCCGGCGTCACCCACGCTCGCAGAGTGTTGACGTAATTGTTGAAGGTAGAGGTCTTGTACGACGGACCCCTGATCTCTTTCCACCTTGTCACTACATCTGCAAACGACATCGCAATCTTCGGAGCCGATGACTTTGGCGTGGAATCCCCGCCGATGATGCTTCGCAGTAGAGCCTTCGCTCCGTTGCGCGTCATCTCATTCCGCAGACCGAGTTTGACCTTGACCTGCTTCCGTCCGTTTTGTGCATCTACTCGATACATCCCGATCCACCATTTTCCTCTCGGCATAACCGAGCCTTCTTGATAACGTCGCGAAACCATGAGCTTCTCGCTTTCTGGTTTCAACGACTTCCCGGCAGCAATTGTAGTCTTGAGCTTGTCGCTGTCAAAGCGGATCAGCCGACCGTGGCGGCTGTGGGGCAGATCGGAGAGGTGCCGCCGAACCCACGACCCGGACACATGCAGGTATTCGGCGGCTTGTCTTACGTCCCAGAGCGACTGACTCACCGTTGCTGAGGTGCCTGAATCCGGCTGCGAATTGGGGCGGCTTGCCGACATCGGGTTCGTTGCGCGAGTTCAAGGCGATGACCCGTGCCATTACTAATGGGTCGTTCGTTGTGGTCACTCGACCAAACGAAAAACGCCCTTGCTTCCCACAACCACGCTATCGGGATTCTGGCGGGGCTACCGAGACAGAGCACGTGCGGACGAGGGAATGCCTGTCTGGACGAACCGCACGCAACGGGCAGTTGCATACCTATGTACCTGACATGTGCTTACAAATAAACGCCGCGATAGACTCGCAGCATGGAGGCACTTACATCTCAACAAGTGCGGAAACTCTCGGAGTCGATGAAGTCAGGGTTCGAGGACTACGCTCTGACCTAGATGGCAACCGTCATCATGTCGGTGCTGTGACCCACAGCGCGGAGAAGAATACAAGTCTCATTCGCAAGTGCGGCTCTGAAGTTGTGCGCATCCTTGACGGGAAAACTGACCGGCAAAAGGATTTGCCCCAGCTTTTGCCCCAGCTATAATAAGGGAAGACTTGTTCAACTTGATCCAGAGGGGTTGTAACAAACTCGACGTAATCGACCTATCCTTTGCCTGCACGAGAGGGCGCACTCAGTCCATCTCGGACATCCTGAAAAGTATTGGACTTGCCGATCCGTCACTTCAGGTCTTGGCACAGCTTTGCAAATTAGTATCAGAAAAACTTTCAGCGTTAAACCTGCCGGGTACGAAGGGAGTGATCTACTTTCTTCCGCAATTGTTGCCGGAGTTGCCTGATGATGAAAATCGAGCACGTCTTATCAGCGATCTCCACAGGCTGCCTGAACTACTCGGCTTGTATGCGGTCCCGAAGAGCCCAACGATATATATATCGGCGAGAGCAGAGTACGACGGAAATGTGTCGACGCTGTACGTGCGAGGAGCTACTAACTTGCCATATAAATCGTTACTCACAATTTACGTATATGACTTTGTCGGAACAGGATCTACGACGTTAAGCGTAGAAGGCACGGCTCAAGTATCCAGGGATGGCTTTTTCGAAAGCACGGTAAAAGCGGCACCCGGCCGGAAGTTCTTCCACAACATGGCATGCGACGTAACATTCATGCCGAAGTACCCACGTCAGCTTGGTTCCGTACTTGCAGTCACCGGCTCGGAGGGGGAGTATTTGGGTTTTCCTAGAAATCCGCAAGTTGAACAGCATTCCGGCGAGTACTATCTCACCGACTTAATACACGTGCCGTAGCCCTAACTATGGAAAGCTGGGTGGGGTGCCGACTTGTTGCCGTTTTCGAGAAGTCCGTACCAAATCAACCTAGCTGCTTTCCGTCGCAAAAGTGAGGCGTGAGAGGAGCGCAGACCGCGAGGCAGGACCTGGGGTCGGAGCCAGAGTGTTCAGTTTCGCAATGGTATTCAGGAAAGTAATAAAACATTGTAAGGACATATTGTTTTAGACGGGACCGGGGATTAAGATGACCTCCATGATCAAACTACGTCATCAACAACCATCGCTGTGGCATCGAGGTCTAGCCGAAGACATTGAGAATTTGTGGGAGCCGTGGATGCGGCTGGTGGACGAGTTGCTGGAAGACGAGCAACTTTTGGATACGGTGTATGAAGCGCAAGGGGAACGCTATCCGAAGAGCCGTAGCCGTGGCCGGATGCAAACGCCGGCGGAAGTCTTGTTGCGCATGCTGTTGTTGAAGCACATACGGAACTGGAGCTACGACGTGCTGGAGCGAGAAGTACGTGCCAATCTGGTGTATCGCGCATTTACCCGGATCGGGGATGAAAAAGTGCCGGACGCCAAGACCCTGGCCCGGCTGGGACAGTTGATGGGGCCGAAAGTCATTGAGCAATTGCACCAGCGGGTAGTGGAACTGGCGCAGGAGCGAGGAGTGACGCAGGGTAAGAAGATGCGAGTGGATACGACGGTGGTGGAAAGCAACATCCATTATCCGACCGACAGCAGTTTGTTGGGAGACGGGACGCGGGCACTGACGCGCACCATGAAGAAGATCAAGTCGAAGTCGGGAGGACTGAAAAGCAAGGTGCGGGATCGGATGCGCAGCATACGGAAGCGAGTGCTGGCGATTGCCTTATCGACCCGACTGCTGGGACCCGTGGGAGAAGAGCGGAGGAAGCGGCAGTACCGGGCGCTTCTCAGCTTGACGCGAAAAGTAATGAATCAGGCGCGGAAGGTACTGGAGGAAGTGAAGCAAGCTCCGGCTCGGCGCCGCACTCCCTTGCGAGGACTGGCGGAATCACTGGAGACCATGATGGGACTGGTAGGGCAAGTAGTGAAGCAGGCTCGGGCGCGGATTTTCGCCGGAGACACGAAGTCACCGGGAAAGATCGTGAGCGTGTTCGAACCGCACACGGAAATTATTCGCAAAGGGAAAACGAGCAAGCCCAACGAGTTTGGCAAGCTAGTCAAGATCCAGGAAGCGGAAAACCAAATCGTGACCCACTATGAGGTGTTCGCCGAACGTCCCGCGGACTCGACTCTGTTACTGCCCTCGATCGAGGTACACCAACAGAGACTGGGACGAATCCCGGGTATGGTGGCCGCCGATGCGGGATTTTATTCGAGCAAGAACGAGAAAGCGGGTCAATCGCTGGGGTGAGGTGGATGTCGGTGCCGAGCAAGAAAACCAAAAGTAGCGAACGGAAACTTCTTCAGCATCAGCGTTGGTTTCGTAAGGGGCAAAAGTGGAGGACTGGGTCGGAGGGGCGAATCAGTGTGCTCAAACGAAGACACGGGTTACGTCGCAGCTTCTATCCGGGGTTGGAGGGCATGCGACGATGAGTGGGCCTGGGCGTGATTGCGGACAACTTTATCCAGTATAGAGATTTTCACCAGCTACAGTGCCCCAAGCCTTCCACTCCGTCTCGCTCACCCAAATCACATTGACATAAACATCACCCTCTTCAATGAACTTGGGGGCGAACGCTCTGAGATACGGAGATACGCCAAAGTTTCCGACGCCGCTCGGGCCTCCAAACGAACCCCATGCCTCATCGCGTTGGCGGTTCTGGGCGGCGGCTAGCCTCAGCCGTTCCCGCTCCCGGTCACTGTTTCACATAACGAAGCGCAACACGTCCTGACTTCAAATTCTTTGACTCAACAAAATTTAGTTGGAATCTCTCCCGCAGGCTGATCCCATTTAACAACCGTCCCCCTTCTCCTGCGACGATCGGCGAAACGACAAAACGATATTCACCAACCAGACCAAGCTCCGTAGGCTTGTAGGTTTTTTCGTATCAGTTTCCCTTTGAACTCGCGACTCACGGACGCGACAGGAGATGAATAATCCGACACAACCGAGCCCGCATTCTCTAAATGCTGCTTGGATGAAGAGCGCTAAGACCGCTGAAACGCTTGAAGTCCGTGGCGTTCAAAGTCAGGATATGGTTCACGCCGTGAACGAACATGGTCGCTGCCAATCGAGCATCGTGCG
>Ga0302326_10014992_pt1 | contig 16335 bp, 14 predicted proteins | sample Palsa_T0_3_FD_202264 | JGI IMG/M metagenome (GOLD analysis project Ga0302326, IMG submission 202264) | Peat permafrost microbial communities from Stordalen Mire near Abisko, Sweden - Palsa_T0_3 | ecosystem: Environmental > Terrestrial > Soil > Palsa > Peat permafrost | place: Sweden: Abisko... | reverse complement strand
CGGCCGAGCGGTGGGCGGTGATCGTCGCGCTCAGCCGGTTCGGCAGCTTCAGCGGGCTCGCCCCCATCCGGTCGGCGGCCAAGGACGGCGGCGGCAATGCCGAGCCGTACCCGCTCACCCCGACCTGGACGTTCGCGAAGGCGACCTACACGAGCAAGTACCTGACGTTCACCCCGGTCGAGGCGTACACCAACGTCCCCGACGCGGCCACCGGCTTCTACACCGCCCTGCAGACGCCCACGGCCGCCCAGCAGGCGCTGCTCAGCAAGTACGACGCGGCCTACCAGGGCGCGATCCCGTTCATCGACTTCGGCAACAAGTTCCTCAGCGTGGGCGCGTCCTACAACCCGGGGGTGCTGTCCGGGTTGACCTGGGGCCAGATCGCTGCCGACCTGCACAATCCGGCCAGCTCGGTGGCCAAGTCGGTGCTCGGCGCGGCCAACTACGCGACCGCGGCGGTCTGCGGCCTGACCGCCGACCAGCCCGCGTCCGCCTGCACATCGGTCGTGCGCGCGCTGCAGGCCAAAATTTAGGTCAAGATCTGAGCTTACTCTCAGGATTTCGTGGACCATTAGGCCGCCGATTCGCCCTACCATGATCGCATGGGCAAAGCGAGCAGGACCAAGCAGGAACCGGACCGGCGGGCGCGGATCGCCGCGCAGCGGGAAGCTCAGCGCCGGGCCGAGCAGCGGCGGCGCATCTACCTGGCCGGCGGGTCCATCCTCGTCGTCGTCATCGTGGTGGTCGCGTTCGTGCTGGTCAAGCTGAACAGCAACGGCGGCACGGCCGCCTCCTCGAGCAACGGCCCGACCGGCGCCGCCCTCGCCGCGGTGACCAAGCAGGTGACCGACATTCCCAGCAGCGTCACCGACCAGGTGGCCGGCGGCAAGATCCCCGCCGCCTTCTTCGTCGACGCCAAGACCAGCAGCGCCGTGTCGTCGGTCTCCACCAGCATGGGGTCCTACTTCGCGACCGTCGACGGCACCGCGCTCACCGAGAACGGCAAGCCCGAGGTGCTGTTCATCGGCAGCGAGTACTGCCCCTTCTGCGGCGCCCAGCGCTGGGCGATGATCAACGCGTTCAGCCGGTTCGGCACCTTCACCGGCCTGACGACGTCCCACTCGTCAAGCTCCGACTCTTACCCGAACACGCCCACGTACACGTTCTACGGCTCGACCTACACGAGCAAGTACATCTCGTTCACGTCGGTCGAACTGCAGCACAACTACCGGACCGGGAACTCCTCGAGCAGCAGCGTCCCCTACGTCACGCTGCAGACCCCCACCACCGCCCAGAACACGATCATGGCCGACTACGACCCGGGCTCGGGTGACGGGGGTCCCATCCCGTTCATCGACTTCGGCAACAAGTACGTGCAGGTCGGCAACATCTCGCCGCTCACGCCGCAGCTGCTGGCCGGCAAGACCTGGGCGCAGGTGGCGACGGCGATGAACGACCCGTCGTCCGCGCTCGGCTCGGCCGAGGACGCCAACGCCAACTACGAGACCGCGGCCATCTGCGTGCTCACCAACAACCAGCCGGCCACCGCGTGCACGCCCACGATTCAGAAGCTGGAAAGCACCCTCGCCAAGTAGTTCCGGCCGGCGGCTCCCGGGCCGCCGGCCAGTTCCGCGCCAACCGCCGATGACAGCACTGGAGAACACCCGCGATGGCAAGTTCTAAGTCCCGATCCAGGAACTCGAGGAACCGGTCAGGGTCTCCCGCAGGCAGCCGGTCTGCCGCTGGCGCCCGCTCGAACGGCAAAAACTCCGGCGCTCGAACGGTCGCGGCGGTTCCGGCCACGCCCACCAGTCCGAAGAAGCCGGCTGGCGCTACCGCGACCCGCTCGCCCAAGCAGGCCGCGGTAGCGCCCGAGCCGGAGGAGGCGTACCAGCCGGCGCCGAGCCGGTTCGGTCCGCCGATCTGGCTCCAGGTCACCTCGCTGGTGCTGGCCGTGCTCGGCCTGGCGATCTCCGCCTACGAGACGTGGGCGCACTACAACGGCTCGCACCTGCTCGGCTGCCCGTCCAAGGGGGCCGGCACATTCGACTGCACGGCGGTCATCACCAGCTCGCAGTCGATGGTCTTCAACATCTTCCCGGTGGCCGTGCTCGGCCTGGCGTTCTACGTGTTCGCGGTGGTGATCTTCACCCCGTGGGCCTGGCGCCTCACCGCGATCCGGCTCGGGCCGCTCCGCATCACCGCCCGCGGCGTGGACATCGTCCGGCTAGGGTCCGTGATCGTCGGCATGGGCTTCGTGATGTACCTGATCTACGCCGAGTTCCAGATCGGCGAGGTATGCGAGTACTGCTCGGGCGTCCACGTCGTCACGTTCCTGCTGTTCTGCATCACCGTTGTCAGCGCCGCCCTCTGGGGACTCGGCCAGCGGAATCCCTCCACCGCCCGCCCCTGACCGCCCCGCCCGCACGCGGTGACCGGCCTAATTACATTATGTTCATGTTTGCCTGCGCGGCCCGGGCGCGGGCGGTTCCCCGGTTAAGGTGGCCGCATGCCTGGCATGAACTCGGGCCCGAGCCCTGCCAGCCCGATCCTCGTCTCGGCGTTCCGCTCGGCGCTGCTGCACCAATCGCTGATCGTCGCGCTGATCTTCTTCCTGGCGCTGATCGCCTGGGCCGCCATCCGGGCCGCGACCGGCTCGCACCCGGCCGACGCAGCCTGGCGCGAGCCCCGCGGGCGGAAGGCGCTGCGAATCGGCTTCGGCCTCCTGTGGCTGTTCGACGGCCTCCTGCAGGCGCAGCCGCAGATGGCCGGGGGCATGCCGTCTCAGCTCACAGCGACCGCGGACGGCTCGCCGGCCTGGGTCGCGGACATGGTGAACTGGGGCGCGAACCTCTGGAGCTACCACCCCATCGCGGCCGCCGCCTCGGCCGTCTGGATCCAGGTCGGCATCGGGCTCTGGCTGATCTTCGCCGTCCGTGGCTGGTCGCTCCGGCTCGCCGCGCTCTCGAGCGTGGCCTGGGGGCTCATCGTCTGGTCGTTCGGCGAGGCGTTCGGCGCGATCCTGGCCCCCGGCCTGACCGTCCTGTTCGGCGCGCCGGGGGGCGTGCTGCTCTACGTCGTGGCGGGCGCGCTGCTGATGTTGCCGCTGCGCAGCTGGGAACGGCCGCGGCTCGGCCGGCTGATCCTGGCCGGCAGCGGGGTCTTCTTCCTCGGCATGGCGCTGCTCCAGGCCTGGCCCGGGCGCGGCTTCTGGCAGGGCGCGATCGACGGCCAGCCGGGCTCGCTGACGGCGATGATCCAGTCGATGGAGGGCACCCCGCAACCGCACGCGCTTGAGGTCCTCGTCTCCGGCTTCGGCAACTTCACCGCGTCCCACGGGTTCGCGGTCAACCTGGTCGCGGTCATCGCGCTGGCGGCGGTGGGGACGGCGTTCTGCGTGAGCGCGGCCCGCGCCGACGCTCGGCTGGCCCGGATCGCGGTCATCGCGGCGGCCGTTTTCTGCCTCGCCGACTGGGTGCTGGTGGAGGATCTCGGCTTCCTCGGCGGCCTCGGCACCGACCCGAACAGCATGATCCCGCTGATCCTGCTGTTCACCTCCGGCTACCTGGGGCTGACACCGGAAAGAGAAGCCAGCCGGGCGAAGATCCCGCTGACCGTCGTGATCGCGGTCCGTTACCTCCGGCTGACCCCGGTAAGAGAAGCCGGCCAGGCGGAACCATCCGCGCCGGGCATTGCGGGCGCTTCAGACACGACGGTCCCGGCCGGGGAGCCGGAGCCTGCGCCGACTTCGCCGCCGGCCGAAGGCCCGGGGCTCCCTCCGTGGCTCGCCGGGCCGGTGCGGGCGTTCGCGGGGGCGCCGCTACGGGTGATCGCGGGGATCGCGGCGCTCGGCGTGATCATCGTGGGGGCGGCGCCGATGGCGTTCGCCGCGGTGAACAAGACCGCGGATCCCATCACCGCCGAGGCGATCGCCGGGACCAACGGGCAGCTCGACACCCCGGCGCCGAACTTCACCCTCACCAGCCAGAGCGGGCGGCAGGTCTCGCTCGCCAGCCTGCGCGGCAAGGTCGTGCTGCTGGCGTTCCTCGATCCCGTCTGCACCACCGACTGCCCGGTCATCGCGGCGGAGATGCGGGTGGCCGATACGCTGCTCGGGTCCAAGGCGCGCGACACCGAACTGGTGGCGGTGGTGGCCAACCCGACGTACACCTCACTCGCCTACACCCGGGCGTTCGATCTGCAGGACGGGCTCAACACGGTGCCGAACTGGCTGTACCTCACCGGGTCAGTTAACCAACTGGCCACGGTCTGGCACTACTTCGGGATCGAGGTCGAGGACCTGCCGGCCGGGGCGATGGTCGCGCACAACGACATCGCCTACGTGATCAACGCCGAGGGCGTCGTCCAACAGGAGATTAACGACGATCCGGGACCGGCCACGGGCGTCACGCAGTCCTCGTTCGCGACGTTGCTGGCCGACTCCGTGCTCCAGTCGATGGGACAGAACCAGTGACGCCAACCCCCACCGGACGGCGCGGCCAGGTCCGCCGTGGCGCGCTCGTCACGGCGGTCGCGGTCATCGCGTCGAGCGCGGCGCTGGCGGCGTGCGCTTCCGCATCCTCGTCTTCGTCTGCAGCCGGTGACCCTGCGGCCGCCCGCGTCCCGGCCGTCTCGCTCGCCACCTCGCTCAGCACGGCCACGGACAGCTGGGCCATCGTGCCGATGACCGCCAACCCGACGTTCTGGGAGGTGTTCGTCCGCCCCGCCAAGTCCGCGACCTGGCAGCTGGTCACGCCGCCAGGGGTGGCCGACAACGGCGGCCTGGTCGCGGCGTCCGGCAACGGACGATCACTCACGGTGGCGGTGCGGCCCAGTCAGGATCTCGAGTTCACGCCGCTCGCGTCCACCGCCGACGCGGGTGCCAGCTGGTCCACCGGCGGGCCGCTCAGCGCCGACGTGGCCGCCTCCCCCGGCGCGCTGGCCGTCTCCGGCAGCGAGCTGGCGGCCGTCCTCGGCAACGGGACGATCGAGGCCAGCTCCGATGCCGGGAGCACCTGGCGGACGCTGGCCAAGCCGGGCGCGATCGCCGCCTCCGCGGCCGGGAAGCAATGCGGGACGGTGGGAGTCACCTCGGTATCGTTCGGACCACTGCCGACGGAAGTGCTCGCGGCCGGCAGCTGCCGGGCGAGCGGCACCGGCGCCTTCTTCGATTACTCCCCCGCCGACGGGTGGCAGCGGCTCAGCCTGCCCGTCTCCGGCCAGCTGGTGCGGCTCGGTCCGGGGACGGAGCTGGTCCGGGCCAAGGCCGGGCTGACCGCTATGTGGCTGTTCGGGTGGTATGCGTACGCGCCACTCCAGCCGTCGTCCCAGCCGTCGAGCGCGGCCTGGACCGCGTCCGCGCCGCTGCCGGTCACCTCGCCCGTCATCGCGTCGGGCGGGCTGGGCGGGGCGACGGCAACGTCGCCGGGCGGGCTGTGGGTGCTGATGCCGGGCGGGCAGGCGGCGACGATCGGCGGCCCGGGACAGCGGTGGCTGCTGCTGCCGCCGACGCCCGCGCACACGTCGGTGCTCGCCTCCGGGCCCGGCAACGCGGTCGACGCGCTGGCCGTCTCCGGGTCCACGCTGACCGTCTGGCAACTCGACCGGGGGTCCACCATCTGGACGAAGGCGCAGACGCTGAGCGTGCCGATTCAGCTCGGTTCGTCAAGCTAGCCCCTCCGTCCGGTTAGGTCGCGCGCATGCAATACATCCTGGACAACTGGTCGTTCGACCCGTTTGTGATCATCGTCGCCGTGGTCGTCGTCTGGCACGAGATCGGGCTCTGGCGGCTGGCCCGGCGGTCCAGGCCGGAGCGCACGCGGGAACGGCGGGTCCGGTCGCTCTGGTTCTACAGCGGTCTCGCGGTGCTGCTGATCGCGGTCGATTCGCCGATCGACTACTGGTCCAGTTCCTACTTCATCGTGCATATGGTGCAGCACCTGCTGCTGATGTTCGCGGCGCCGTCGCTGGTGGTGGCGGGCGCGCCCGGTCAGCCGCTGCTTGACGCGCTGCCCGGCCGGTCCGGGCAGGCGGTCACGCGGTCCGTACTCGCGGGCGGCTGGTCGCGGCCGGTCCGGGCCGTCTTCGGTTTTCTGACCGGGCCGGTCGTCGCGGTGGTGATCTTCAACGCGGTCATGGTGGGCTGGCACATCCCGGCGCTGTTCGACCTGGCCGAGCGCAACCAGGCGGTGCACATCTGGCTGATGCACGGCTCGTTCTTCGCCGCCGGGGTGCTGTTCTGGCTCCAGTTCATCCCCTCGCCGCCGTTCCGGTCGCGGATGCCGCCGCTCGGCCGGATCGCCGCGCTGCTCGCCACCAACATCGTGATGATCATGATCGCGATGGCGCTGTCGATCTTCGCCACCCACTCGGTCTACAGCGCCTACGACCACGTGCCCGGGGTCACCCTGCCGCCCTTCGCCGACCAGCAGATCGGCGCGGCCATCCTGTGGGTCTGCGGGGACTTCTGGGCGATGCCCACCATGATCATCACGATCAGGAAGTTGCTGGCCGACGAGGGCGGCGTCGGCACCGCCCTCGAGCGGTTCATCGCCAGCGGCAGCAGGGACGCCGCCCCCCGCGGCTGGGCGTCCTCCGCCCGCCCCAGGCCCCGCCTGCCGCGCTAAAGGGTCGGGTCTGCCTCGGCCGGCCGGCGCGTTCGGAAGCGGAGGCGGCGGATACCGGGCTGGATGACGCGCGCGGCATCGCCGGTCTCCGGCGGCAGGACCGTGACGCCTGCGGCGGGCGGCGGCAGTTCCTCGAAGTGCGCGTCGTCGCGGGCGACGTCATCGGCGGTCTCTGGCCTATTGTCGTCCTCATGCTCGCCGTGCCGGCCGGGCAGGCCGGGCAGGCCGCGCGGAAGCGCCGGCACCGGCACATGCGGCAGCGATGGCAGCGACGAGATGCTCTCCTCGGTCCAGGCGCGCAGCTGGGAGAGGGCCGGGGACCGGCCGACCATGATCACGCCGATCACGAGCGCGGCGAGCCCGCCCGCGTAGATCGCTAGCTCGCCGGGGGTGTCCTGGATCCGGTCGCCGAACACGATCACCCCCAGCAGTATCCCGACCACCGGCTCCCCGGCCGAGATGGCCGGCAGCGAGACGTTCAGCGGGCCGGCGCTGAACGCGCTCTGCATCAGCCAGATGCCGGTCGCGCCCGCGCCCACGAGCGCGTACGGGGCCCAGGTCGACAGCATGCCGCTGAAGCCGGCGTTGTGCAGGGCCTGCAGTGTCTGCCTGGTCAGCGCGTCCTGGATGCCGAACACGAGCCCGGCGCCGACGCCGGTCAGCATCGCCCGCGCCCGCCCCGGCCGCCGTCGCCCCGCCTGCACGCAGCTGAACGCGATGAACGCGATCAAAGCGGCGGCGGGCCAGTGCGAGAAGGAGCCGAACGACAGGCCGATCGGCTTGGCCGACCGCGACGCGGACAGCAGCGCCACCCCGCTGCAGAGCACCAGCGCGCCGGTGATCTCCCAGAACCGGAGCTGCGCCTTGGCGATCGGGACGGCGAGGAGCAACGCGAAGACCAGGTTGGTGGCGAGCAGCGGCTCGACGAACGCCAGCGGCAGGTTCCCGATCGACCACGCCGCGAGTATCTGCCCGGCCACCATGGCGCCGATGCCGAGCAGCCAGCGGGGCTGGTGGAACAGCCCGACGATCAGCCGCAGCGAGAGAAACTGCGCGTCGGACTCACGCTGCGCCATGTTCTGCTGCAGCACGAATCCAGTGCCGATAAGCAGCGCGGCGAGCAGCGTGAGCCCGTAGTCAAGGCTGATGTCAATGTCCACAGCACCTTACCTGATACCCCTGTCGTTGCTCTTATGCTGCTCACAAAGATAACGATCTAGGGCGGCAGGTCGGTTTCCTGTGGCGCGTGTCGGATCGGGCGATCTAGCTAATCCGGCGCAGCCCGTTCTTGTGATGGCGCGCGGTCTCGATGTAGCTCTTGACCGCGAGCTCGGTCCAGGTCGCGTCTACGTTGGATCGCTTGATCTTCCCCGGCACACCGGCCACCAGCGACCCGGCAGGCACGATGAACCCTTCCGGCACCACGGTCCCGGCGGCGATGATCGACTTCGCGCCCACGACCACCCGGTTCAGCGTCACCGAGCCGGAGCCGATCAGGCACCCCGGCTCGATCACGCACCCCTCCAGGTGCGCGTTATGCCCGACCACGCAGTCGTCGCCGATCACGGTCGACCAGCGCGCGGTGGTGTGCACGACCGTGCCGTCCTGGACCGAGGTCCGGGCGCCGATGGTGATCGTCCCGTGGTCGCCCCTGAGCACCGCGCACGGCCAGACCGAGGCCTGGGGGCCGATCTTGACCCGTCCGATAACAACGGCGTCGGGCGCGATGTAGGCGAGCTCGTCGATCTCCGGCTCGTCGTCGTCCAGGGCGTAAATCGTCACCCCCATACGGTAGCGTCTGGCTCGTGTCCCCCGGTTCCCCTAACTCCGCCAACAGCGCGCCCGAGACGGCCGCCCCGGACATTCTCAGGCTGCTGACTACCGCCGTGTCCGCGATCGGCGGCGCCGAGCGGGACGGTCAGAGCCAGATGACGCAGGCCGTCTGGGACGCGATGACCGGCGGCGCGCACCTGGCGGTCCAGGCCGGCACCGGGACCGGCAAGTCGCTCGCCTACCTGGTGCCCGCGCTGCAGCTCGCCGCGGCCAAGAAGCATGGCCCGGTCGTGGTCTCGACCGCCACCATCGCGCTGCAGCGCCAGCTGGTCGACCGCGACCTGCCCCGGCTGGTCGAGGCGCTGCGCGGGCCGCTCGGCCGCCGGCCGGAGTTCGCGATACTCAAGGGCAGGAACAACTACCTCTGCCTCAACAAGCTGCGCAACGGCCCCGAGGACGAGCAGGACTCGCTCTTCGACGCGCCCACCAGCCCGCTCGGCGCGCATGTGAAGCGGTTGCACCAGTGGGCCGCGTCGACCACCACCGGCGACCGCGACGAGCTCGTCCCCGGCGTCCCCGACCAGGCCTGGCGGCAGGTCGCGGTGACGGCACGCGAGTGCCTCGGCGTCAACCGCTGCCCGTTCGGCATCCAGTGCTTCTCCGAGCGCGCCCGGCGGATGGCGGCCGAGTCCGATGTCGTCGTCACCAACCACGCGCTGCTCGCCATCGACACGCTGGGCGAGGGCGGCATCCTGCCCGAGCACCGGGTCGTCATCATCGACGAGGCGCACGAACTGGTGGACCGGGTCACCTCGGTCGCCAGCGGCGAGCTCTCGGCGGCGACGATCGAGTTCGCGGTCCGCCGGACCGGCAAGCTGGCCGACGAGGGGGAGATCGCGCGCCTGTCCGAGGCCGGCAACGCCCTCGGCCCGCTGATGGTCACCATGCCGGCCGGCCGGATGGACCACCTCGACACCGGACTCGGGGCCACGCTGACCGCGCTCCGCGAGGCCGCCGTCGCCTGCGCCGTGCAGGTGCGGAAGCTGGCCGCGGCCAAGGGCGACGACGCCGACCCGGCCGAGGTCACCGCCGCGCAGACCGCGCTGGTCAACCTGGAGGAGATCGGCGAGGTGGCCGAGCGGATGCTCACCGCGTTCGAGCAGCCGATCGCGGAGCGGGAGGAGGTCGTCTGGCTCGAGCGGCCGGAGGACTGGGCGGCCGAGCCAGCCCGGCCGGCCTCCCTGCACGTCGCTCCGCTCGAGGTCGGCGAGGTGCTGGCCGAAAACCTGTTTAGTGAACGGACTGTGGTGCTTACCTCGGCCACGCTGACCCTGGGCGGGTCGTTCGCGCCGCTGGCGCGGCAATGGGGCCTGGACGCCTCGGCCATGGGGTCCGAGTGGGCCGGGATCGACGTGGGGTCGCCGTTCGCGCACGGCCGCTCCGGCATCCTCTACGTGGCCAAGCACCTGCCGATCCCCGGCCGGGACGGGCTGCCGCCCGAGTACCTGCAGGAGATGTGGGAGCTGATCAAGGCGGCCGGGGGGCGGACGCTTGGGCTGTTCTCCTCGATGCGGGCGGCCAAGGCGGCGGCGGCCGAGCTGCGGGAATCGCTGCCGTACCCGGTGCTCTGCCAGGGCGACGACTCGACCATGCAGCTGGTGAAGGAGTTCGCCGAGTCCGAGGAGACGTGCCTGTTCGGGACGCTCTCGCTGTGGCAGGGGGTGGACGTGCCGGGGCCTTCGCTGCGGCTGGTGATCATCGACCGCATTCCCTTCCCGCGACCGGATGACCCGCTCGCCTCGGCCCGGACGCGGGCGGCGGACGCGCGCGGCGGCAGCGGGTTCATGGAGGTATCGGCGTCGCACGCGGCCCTGCTGCTGGCGCAGGGCGCCGGGCGGCTGCTGCGCTCCATGGACGACCGCGGCGTGGTCGCCGTGCTCGACCCGCGCCTGGTCACCAAGCGCTACGGCGAGTTCCTGCGGGCCACCCTGCCGCCCTTCTGGCAGACCACGGACCCGGAGGTCGTCCGCGGCGCCCTCCGCCGCCTCAACCAGGCCTAACATTGCCACGATCGTGTGCCGTTCGGGTCGTGCAGCGCCCCCAACGGCACACGATGATGGCGTCGACCCCGGTTGGGCGAGTGTTAGGCCGAGAGGCGGAGGGCGTCGAACTGGTGGCGCTCCCAGAGGCGCCTGGATGTTTCCTCGGGGTAGGAGAGCTCGTCCGGCTGGAGGTCGTAGACGCGCGTGGTCCGGTGCTCGGTCCCGTAGGCGGGCCAGCCGGGGTCGCCGGTCGCGGCGAAGGAGAGCCACTCGCGGCGCATCGTGTCGCCCAGCGTCGCGTACTCGGCGGGCAGGCTGGGGCCGAACAGCGCCTCGGTCAGCCCCTCGCCGACGGAACCGAAGACGAGCGGGACGTCGAGCGCGTGGCACGCGCCGAAGGGGCCGGCCGGGGCCTGGGCGGCGAGCTCGTAGAGGAACGTCCTGCCGCCGGAGGCCGCGTGCGCCTGGGCCAGGTGCAGGCTCGGCATCCGGAACAGCCAGTCGGAGAAGACCAGCTCGTACAGGGCGCTCGGGTCGGCGTCGGGGAAGGCCTTGCGGTAGGCGGCGGGGCCGTCAGGGCCCGGCGCGAACGCGTTCAGCGTTACCGTCGCCTCCTCCTCGGTGATCGCGCCGAGCTTGCCCGCCAGCGCGATGAACAGCCGGTACTCGTCCCGGTTGTGGCCGGTGAGCAGCTCGACGTCGCTGGCGGCGCCGCCGAGCAGCGCCCGCCAGGGCGAGCGGGGCAGCACCTCGCCGTCGATGACGGGCGAGAACGGGGTGATGGTGAGGCTGACCCCGCCCCACTGGGGGAAGTCCTTCAGCCTCGCGGTGACCGCGTTCTGCGCGTTGACCAGGTGCATCGGGTCGGCGCCGGCCAGGGCCGCGAACTCGTTCGGCAGGCCGGCTTCGCGCGCGATCGCGGCGGCGATGTCCTCGGCCAGATCGCGGGCGAAGAAGGTGCCGGGCACGGACTGGGCGATGGCCCGCTTGAACAGGCCCTTGGCCTTGTCCATGGCGAGCAGGGAGGCGATGACGCCGGCCCCGGCCGACTCGCCGAAGACGGTGACGTTGCCCGGATCGCCGCCGAAGTTCGCGATGTTCTCCCTGATCCAGGTCAGCGCGGCCACCGCGTCGAGCAGGCCGCGGTTGGCGGGGGCGCCGGGCAGTTGGGCGAACCCCTCGGTCCCGACGCGGTAGTTCAGGGAGACGAAGACCGCCCCCGCCTGCGCGAACGGGGTGCCGTCGTAGCCCGGCTCGCTGCTGGCGCCGAACATGTACGCGCCGCCGTAGATCCAGTCCATGACCGGCAGGCGGTCGGCGCCGGGGTAGGGGGTCCAGACGTTCACGGTGAGCCACCCGCCGGTGTCGGCCGGCGCTGCCGCGGGCGGGCCGTCCGACCCGGCGGGCATCGATGCCTGCGGCGACGGCGGGCCGAACTCTTTCGCCTCGCGCACGCCGTCCCAGGGCACAGTCGGTTCCGGGGCCTGGAACCTGCGCTGGCCGATCGGGGGCTCCGCGAACGGGATGCCGCGGAAGACCGCGATGCCGTTCTCGTTTCGCCCCCTGACCCGGCCAGCTCGGGTGGAGACCTCAGGATCGGCTGGCGCCATGGGGCGACCTCCCGCTACATCGATGGAGCGACAAGGGCTTTTAGAACGACTTTAGGTTATTTGACTGGATCGAGCACTACCACGGGGATCTTGCGCGGTGCCGCCGTCTCCTCGTACGCCGCGAACTGCGGGATGCGTTCCTTCTGCCGCGCCCAGATCACCTCGCGCTCGGTCGGCTCGGCCAAGCGCGCCACGACCTTGACGGTGTCGGTGCCGACCTCGATGGTGGCGTCGGGGTTGGCGGCCAGGTTGTGGTACCAGTCCGGGTTGGTCGGGGCGCCCGCCTTCGAGGCGAAGATCGCGTAGCCCTCCCCCACCGGCTGATAGCCGAGCGGGGTGGTCCGCTCGGCGCCGCTGCGCGCCCCGGTATGGTGCAGGATGAGCATGTCCGCGCCCTGGAAAGGGCCCCCTACCCGGCCGCCGTTGGCGCGGAACTCCTCGATTATCTTGCCGTTGAAGTCATCGCTATCTGCCATGACGCTTAGTTTAGGAACATACTCATGAAGTCACCAATCCGGTTGGAAGAACTACCGTTCGCGGCTATGTTGTCCGATTTCAATGGCGAATCCGCCGATTCCTCTGGCTTGGGGGGATTGCTGGAGATCGACGGGGACTACGACCGGGTGCGGTTCGACGGGGTCGCTTTCGCGGCGGCGGACGCGAGCGGCGCGCGGTTCATCGAATCGGCCTTTGTCGGCGGCTCGTTCGACGAGGGGCGGCTGCGGCGGGCGCGGTTCACCGATGTCTGGTTCGAGCAGACCCGCCTGGTGGCGGTGGACGTCGCCGGGGCGGGGCTGACCGATGTGTGGTTCAACGGGTGCGTGTTCGCCGGGGTGCCGGCGTTCACCTGCGGCCTGCGGCGGGTGCTCTTCCGTGGGTGCAAGCTCGACTCGGTGAACTTCCGCGAGGCGGCGCTGACGGACGTGACGTTCGACGACTGCGTGCTGCGCGACGTTGATTTCGGGCGGGCGAAGCTCGAGCGGGTGCGGTTTCCTGGGTGCACCGTCAGCGGGCTTGACTTCACGCGCACGACCTGCAAGGACGTTGATCTGCGTGGAGCCCGTCTGGGCGAGCGGGACGCCGAGGGCGGCTCCGAGGGCGGCTCTGCGGGCTCCGGGATCAAGGCGGGGTTTGACTCGCTGAGCGGGGTCCGCATTGACACCGTCCAGCTGATGACGCTGGCCCCGCTGCTGGCCCACCACCTGGGCATCACCGTCTCGGACGGGTAGCCGCCTGCCCCGGGAGCACCGCCGCGCGTCCAAAAGGGCAATATTCGCCCGATAGCCGCCGCAATGAACCGGGCTGGGAGCATTCTCGTGTTATCGCATGAAGGTCAACGGGGTGGTTGGTCTTAGACGGCGAGGCAAGCGGGAGGGACGCGCCCGCTGCCATGGCCGGCCCGGCCGGGCCGGCCCAGGATCTCCCGTCCGACGTCACCCAGGGAGCCCTGGTGCAGTTCAGCTCCGACGGGAAGCTGCTCGCCGTCGCTTTTCCGAACGCTAGTGATGCGGCCGTTGTCCTTGACACGGCGACACGTCAGGTCGTGGCGACCATACCGGCCAGCGCGGCCCGGCCGGCCAGGTCGGTCGTGGGCGTCGCCTTCAGCCCCGACGGGGAAACGCTTTCCGTGCTCACCGCCGTAGCGGGCACCGTGAGCGATTCGATCACCGTGCAACGCTGGCCGCTCACCGGCGGGACGGTCCGACCGCTGTCAGCTGGACTCCAGGTCCACGCGCCAGCAAGCAGTGAAGGTCCCGTCGCGTCGTTGAGTTCTGACGGCAGCACGCTGATCGCGGCCGAGAAGACGGGGCTTGAGCGATGGAACCTGACTGCCACCCAGCCTGCGGGAACTCTCTTCGGCCCCGCTGACGCCACCGCCGTGCAGCTCAGCGCGAACGGCGCCTACGTGGCGGCGACCGTCGGGAACCACACTCAAGTGTGGAACGTGGCGACCAAGAGCCCGTATGGTCAGCGGATCCCGACCGACGGCAATACCTGGGAGCTGAGCCCCGATGGCACGACCCTGGCGGTGGCTGACCAACTCATCGCGGTCGAACTGTGGAACACCGCAACGGGCGAACCCCTCGGCGCTAACCTCGCCAGTGGCGAGGCGACGATCCTCATGGCCTTCAGCGCGGACGGGAACATCCTCGCCACCACCGGCGCGGCCGGTGTGCAACTCTGGGACATCGCCACGAGCCTGCCCATAGGCGGCGTGCTGCCCACCGCCGACACTCCCACCTCGGTCGCGCTCGATCCGACCGGGACCGGACTGGCCACCGCAAGTAACTTCCCGGTGGGCGCCACCGCAAGTGCAGAACCCGTAGAGGGCCCTGCGCAGCTGTGGGAGGTCTCCCCGCTCACGCCCGCGCAGGCGGCCCAGGCTGTCTGCGCGCAGACCGGCCAGACCCTCAGCCAGCCGCAGTGGAATGGGTATGAAACGGGCACTCCCTATATAGACGTGTGCCCGTCTAACCCGGCCGAGTAGTCGCAGCGAGATCAGCCAGTCCCAGCGCCGACCAGTCACCCTCCAACGCCACCACCGAAATCCGGGGCCTTGGGACAAGTATCGTTGCCGGTCCACGAGTATTGAGATATCCGTGATTATTTCCACCGCATTCTGCCCTTATGCCAGTGTAAGGCGGCGAATCATAAGCTCCCTTAAGGCCGAAGCAGGATAAGCGGCGCCCTGGGCGTTCGCCACCTGCGTCATCCCGACAGTGGCGGCGGCGACGCCCGTGAAGATGGTCGCGACGCGCATCGACTTTCTCGGCCTCGACTTGCTGCTGGCGGCGCCCATTTCATGCTCCCGTCATTCCTGCCTGGCCCACTGGCCGCGCCCGTGATCACGAAGGGTTTTTGCACCTATGCGACAATACCGCTCAGCTAAGCTGGCGCATGCCCGTTATGGCCGCCTATGCCTGAACCTTACATTCAGACATTTCAGGCGCACATCATGATCGGGGGTACTTAACGGTGCTATTTGACAGAAAGTACACCCAATGACCTCGCGGGGCCGAAATGCCCGAAGTTCAACTTCAGGCATAACGTGACTAGCGTCCCTCAGACACCATAGATGTAGCGGGGAGGGCCGTTGTCGAGCGGTGCCCTCGGTTCGAGGTCGACGGGACCCCGCTTAAAGATCAACTTAGGCTAAGCGGCATTGACCTATGCGATGAATATCCTTCGCCGTAAAAAGTCTTCGCGGTCATGGCGATGCGCTGGGACGATGGCTGCGATCTGGCGTCACACGAACGGTCCGATGAATCACGAGCACCCTCAGCCAAGCGGCATTCGATCCAGAGTCGGCGCCCAGCGCCGACAGGAAAGACGAATGCCCACATTAACGAAATTGGGGATCATCGGATATCAGGCCGCTGCTGTAGTACTAGGTAATCAGTACCCGCCTGGCCCCGGTATCGGGTGGGTCACCGGGACGCCCGAGCTGGTCAGCGCGGTCCGCACGACGAAGCAATTTTTGACTTACGTGAGCGGCGGCCCGTTCCAGTACGCCGTCGCGGGCGCTCGGTCTCCCGGCGGAGTGCTACACCGCCCTGGCGGAAGACTTGAAAGCCAAGCGTGACCTGCTGGCCTGCGGGCTCAAGAAGATCGGCTTCGAGGTGTACGAGCCGCACGGTACGTACTTCGTCGTCACCGATGTGACCCCGCTCGGCGAGCAGGACGGCATCGAGTTCTGCCGGACCCTGCCGGACCGCGCGGGCGTGGTGGCAATACCGAACGCCGTGTTCTACGACAACAAGGAGGCGGGCCGCACCCACGTGCGGTTTGCGTTCTGCAAGCGCAGGGAGGTACTCGAGGACGCGGTTGACCGGCTCTCCGCGCTCGCCGGATGAGCCAGCGGTAGTCGAAGTCAAATACCAAGAGCCAACTCTTAGCTTGGCCGCGCGGATTGGTGATGCGGTTACCGTCGATGCTGAGGCCGGGTGTCGCATCGGCGGGTGACCCGTGCCTGCCTCATCAGGCTGCGGACGGTGATGATCGCGTCGGCGGGGTCGGAGTGCGCGTCGATGGCCTTCTCGTTTCGCGCTCCCGCCCCTGGATGCCGTCCGCAACGCACGACCCTATGTTCCTTCGCGCGCCGGGCCGCCCCTCGCGCACCAGGCCGCGCCATTCGTCGCACGTGGCCGCGCGTGATCGTGAAAGGTTTTGTTATCGCGAAGACTTTTCGTGCGTATAGCACGAATTTCTTACGCCAGGAAAAAAGTTTTCGTGATCATGGCGGTGAGCTGGGTTAAGCGTTGTGATCTCGTGTCACGGGAGCGC
>Ga0302326_10014991_pt1 | contig 16336 bp, 12 predicted proteins | sample Palsa_T0_3_FD_202264 | JGI IMG/M metagenome (GOLD analysis project Ga0302326, IMG submission 202264) | Peat permafrost microbial communities from Stordalen Mire near Abisko, Sweden - Palsa_T0_3 | ecosystem: Environmental > Terrestrial > Soil > Palsa > Peat permafrost | place: Sweden: Abisko... | reverse complement strand
TCGAAGCCGAGAAAACTGGCGGCACGGACCACCGAGGTCTGCATGAACTCGCCGAGTTTGCCGGCGGATCCGAGTTCGAAAGAAATCTCGAGGATTTCGTGGAGTTCGTGAGCCTGGGCACGGGCCATACCGTACAACTCGGCATTGGCCACTGCCACCGCGCCAAAGCCGGCCAGGGCCGAGACCAAAGACTTGTCTTCCTGAGTGAACGGCTCCGCGGCACGGGGATAGACCAGAATCGCGCCGTGCGAGCGTGAGGTGCGAAAGGGCGCCGCGATGAGAACTCCGTCGGGCGAATCTTCCCCAAAATGCGATGAGCCGTCGATGCTAACGGTAATGTGCTCACCTGCGGCGACCGCGCGGGTGGCGATCTCGAGCGGAGAGCGGAGGTCGTTCTGCTGGAAACGCGAACGGATGGAGGCGGCCAGCCGGGGGGATTCGGTCGAGACCGCCTGCAACTGGAACAGTTTCTCCTGCTGGACGAACACAAGCACGGCGGGCGAATGCAACAGCGCGCGAAGCCGGTCGGCGATGTTCTCCATTACGGCCGCGGTGTCGGGCAAGCCATGTAGCGCGGTGGCGACCTCGACCAGAATGCTGGCGCGGCGGTGCTCTTCACGGGAGAGCTGATTCAGGCGGAGAGCTTCCAGTGCGGTGCCGAGCTGAGCCGCAAGGATGCTGACTTTGGCAAGGTCGTCATCGTCGAAACCGGCGTCGGACGCATTCTGCACGAAGGCGACGGCACCCACCACTTCCCCTGAAACCAGCAGAGGCGCGGCCATCGCCGAACGGGCGTGGCATGCGGAGAGCCAAGGGTAACGGGCGAGTTCGATGGGATTGTTGATGAAGAATGGGCGACGTCTCTGGACCGCCTCCGTGGCAAGGGATGGATCACCGGTTTGCACGCGAGTACCACGGAAGGACTCGTCGTGATCGCCGTCGGCTTCCGCTCCGATGAGCTCACCGTCGGAGGTGCGACTCCAAAAGTAGGCACCGCTGGCTTGGAAAAAGCCGCGAGTGACGGCGCAAAACGAACGGATGAGTTGGCTCGGGGCGCGGCTCTCAAAAGCGGCCCGCGCCAAATCGAGAAGGAGCCTCTGGAAGGGTTCGTCAGACTGAGACGGATCCCCGGAGTCCGAATTGCTCCTGTGAGTACTCAGAGCGCCACCCTTCGCTTCAGCTAAGCAGTTGAAAACAATTGAATTATAAAACCGTACCTTGAATTCTCAAATTGAGTCAAGGGAATACGGGGTGGTGGTGCCGACTTCGGAAATGGCACAAAAGTGACATAGCGTCTCATTGTGCAATCAGAAACTTCGATGATCCAGAGTTGGGCGGCACTTCTCTGGGGCGAGAAGTGGCCGCCCTCTGCGGTTTTGGCAAGGACTGAGTCTTCATAGCTTTGCAGGACGATCACGAAAGTAATGCAAGGAAGGAACTTTTGGTATGCGCCGGTGTGGCCCTTACAGGAAGATATGGGAGATAAGCAGATAAAGGGTAGTCAAGAATGCGGAGTTGGTTGCCGGGCATGGCATGTTAGCGAAACATGGGCCTGGGTGCGGTCTACCGGTGGTGTTGAGGCGGGACCGGAAGAGTCAGCGAGGATTGTGGAACTCCGTTTTGAGCTTTGATTCTGATCTTTGATCTGGCGCAGAAGGAGCGCGCGCTGGATCCGGAGCAGCTAGCTGAGGAAGGTTGGAGATGAATATCGGGAAAAAGCTGTACTGGAGTTTCGGCGGCATTCTGGGGGCGGTGCTGTTGCTACTGGCGACCAACCTGGTCGCCGTGCATCGCGAGCATGAAACCAAGGCGGCGGCGCAACGTTCGATCGACATGACTGAGGCCACCTCGTTGGTCCGCTTCCAGATGATGCAGAACCGGCTTCACCTGCAGAACTATCTGCTCAGCGGGGACACGCGCGACGTGGAGAAAATGAATGATGGCGAGCATGCCCTGAATGACGCCCTTCACCACGCCCAGGATCTGGCGAACTCGACGCAACAACGAAGCAGCCTGGAAAGAGTGCAGGGGCTGGAGCAGGCCTGGGGCAATGAATTCGCCAATCCACTGGTGGACAAGCGCCGAGCCGTGGACAGCGGCAATGCGACGGTGGCGGAACTGCAGATTTTCTATCTGCAAAAAGATCCGAACTCCTGGGTCTCGCGTTCGAGCGACGTGCTGGACGATGTGGACAAGGAGAACAACAAACTGCTGGAGGAGCGGCGCCACTCCGACGAACTGGCAGCGACAGGCACGATTCTGGGTGCGGTATTCAGCTCGCTGTTTGCGCTGGGACTGGGTATTGTCATCGCCTACCGGACCGCTGCCGGAATCACGGGACCGCTGAACCGGTTGATTCAAGTGGCGGACCAGATCGGCCAATCCGGGGATCTGGAACACAATATTGACATTCACCGTAAGGACGAGATCGGCCAACTGGCCAGGACCTTCGATTCCATGGTGAAGTATCTGAAGGAAATGGCGGCGGTTTCCGAGGCCATAGCCGGGGGCAATCTGTCGGTCGAAGTCCGTCCCCGTTCCGCAAACGACACTCTGGCGAACGCATTTACCCGCATGGTAGAAGGCCTGCGCGGGATGGTGCGCGACGTGCGCGAGGCGGCCACCCAGGTGGCGAGCGCTTCGACCCAGGTCGCCAGCGCTTCGGACGAATCGGCCAGGAACAGCCTGCAAACTTCATCCGCCATCGATGAAGTGACGAGCACGATGCACGAAATGAGCGTGAACGTGCAGAACATGGTGAAGAGCACGCAGACGCAAGCCTCGAGTGTGAGCGAAACCTCGGCCTCGATCGATGAGATGGTGACCTCGATCCAACGGGTGGCGGATACGGCGAAGGTGCTGCTCGATATCTCGAATCGTTCGCGGGAAGAGGTGCACAGCGGCATCGGCACCATGGAAAAGGCAACTGACGGCTTGAACCGGATCAACACCACGATCCGCTCTGCGGGCGAGATCATTGACGCGCTGGGCACGAGGGCGGACGACATCGGCAAGATCGTGGGCGTGATCGACGATCTGGCGGAGCAGACCAACCTGCTGGCGTTGAATGCGGCCATCGAAGCGGCGCGCGCGGGCGAGCACGGCCTTGGCTTTGCGGTGGTGGCGGATGAAGTCCGGAAGCTGGCTGAGAAATCGGCGCAGTCCACCAAGGAAATTTCCGAGCTGATCGAGAGCATCCAGAAGGAAGCGCGTAAAGCGGTCGAGAACATGGAGAAGAGCACGAACATCGTGAACGAGGGCCTGAATCTAGGGCAGGAACTGAACGCGGCGCTGCGAAAGATTTCGAACGTGGTGACCGAGGTGTACAAGTTCGCGCAGGAAATCGGCGCCGCTACCAACGAGCAGTCGCACGGTTCGTCGCAGATCGCGCGCGCTACCACGCGGTTGAACGAAATCACTCACGAGATCAACTCGGCAGTGGAAGAGCAGGCTTCGGGGGCGCAGGCGGTGGTGCAAGCCATGGAGCGCATGCGTGAGCTGGTGCAGTCCTCGACGTCAAGTTCCACCGAACTGGCAGCTTCTTCCGATCAGATGTCGAAGATGTCGCGGGGACTGTTGGATTCGATGGACCGTTTTGCGTTGCGGGCACACGAAAGCGCGTCCGGGAATGGTGCACGGGCCGCGGCGGCGGGAGCTCGTTGAGAGAATTCTATTCATGAGCCAGGAAACACACATTGTGGGCTTCCGCGTGGGCCGCGAGACCTACGGGGTGCCTATTACAGCGCTGCATGAGATTGTCCGCGTGCCGGAGATCACGTCGGTGCCCGATGCGCCTGATTATCTGGAGGGAGTGATCAACCTGCGAGGGAAGATCGTCTCGGTCGTGGATTTGCGCAAGCGGTTTGGGCAACCATCGGCCGGAATCGATCGGCGCAGCCGCATTCTGGTGGTGGAACACCGGGGGAGGCTCGCGGGGATGATCGTGGACTCCGCGTCGGAGGTCCTGAAGATTCCGGAAAGCGAAATCGAAGCAGCGCCGGCCATGATGCTGGAGGGCGGATTGGACTGCGTAACCGGCCTCGGCAAGTACCAGGGACGACTGATCATACTGCTGGATATCAGCAAGGTATTGGGGGGGCGCGACTTTGGAGACGCGCCGCCGGTGGAGAAGGCGTCGGGAAAGCCGATGGCGGCCGCTATTGGCAAGGCGGGGACGAAGAGCGCGTCGTCCGGAAAATAATCCGGAAAGTAACAAGCAGAGCCGAGCCCACATGAACACGAGCGAAATAATTGCACTCACCGAAGCAGAATTGAAACTCCTGCAGGCGCTGGTCTATCAGGAATGTGGCATGTATTTCGACCAGCGGCGTACTTCTTTTCTTCAGGACCGTTTGCAACGCCGGTTGAAAGAGTGCCACATCGACTCGTTCTACGCCTACTACCGGCTGCTCATCAGCGAGCAGGGAAAACAAGAGTTAGCCTGTCTGCTCGAAAACCTCACCGTCAATGAGACCAGTTTCTTCCGTAACAAGGCGCAACTGGAACTGTTTCAGCGGGATGTGATGGAAGATCTGCTGCGGCGCAAGCAGGAGCGCCGCGACTACAGCGTCAAAATCTGGAGCGCGGGTTGCTCCACGGGACAGGAACCTTACACCATGGCCATGCAGGTGGCCGATGCCATGTCGTACCACTACATGCGCAATCCGATGCCCGGGGCAACACCGGTGCCCAAACCTCTGGTGCCCGCGCCCTGGAAGGTGGAGATACTGGCCAGCGACATTAACTATTCGGTTCTACGGGCGGCGCAGGAAGGCTCTTACGGCCAGCACCAGATGACGTCGGTCGACTACGGCTACCGCCTGCGCTACTTCGACAAGGTGGGCGATCGCTACGCGGTGAAGAAGAGCGTCAAGGAACTGGTGCACTTCGACTTTCACAATCTCAAAACGGAATATCTGCCGCAACGCAACGACGTCATTTTCTGCCGCAACGTGATGATGTATTTCGACGAAGCGGAGCAGAAGCGGCTGGTGGAGAAGTTTTATCGTTGCCTGAATCCGCAAGGCTACCTGTTTGTCGGCCACGCCGAGAGTCTGTTGGGGCTGACAGAAAAATTCCAGATGGTGCATCGCAACAGCGGCACTGCGTACCAGCGAATAGAGGCAAAAGCATGACCGTCCCCCCCGAGGACCGGATGACGGAACTGCGCCAGCTGTTTTTCGAGAGCGCAGAGGAACTCGTCCAGAAGTTGAACGACGAAGCGATGCAGATGGAGAGATCGCCCGGCGACGCGGAGACATCCCGCAGTATTCGGCGGACGGTGCATACGTTGAAGGGCGACTCGGCCGCTTGCGGCTTCCGGGAACTCAGCGAGCTGTGCCATGAGTTCGAGGACGTGCTGACGCTGGAGAACACGGCAGCGGCGGCCTCGGTTCCTGAGATCGCATTGCGCGCGGCCGACGTGTTTGCGGCCCTGCTGGAGTCCTATCGGACGGGAACGAAACTTCCCAGCATCCAGTCGTTGCGCGCGGACATAGCTCGTCTGGCCCATCCGGCGCCGGGCGGCGTGGTCAAGGCAAGAAGGAAATCCAAGACAAAGAAAGCGGCTGCGAAAGCCAGCCGCTGGTCGGAATACGAACAACTCGCGATTACCCGCGCTGTAGGGGAGCGGAAGCACGTTCATCACGTGTCGGTGGAAATCGACCCACAATGCGCCATGCCGATCGCCGGACGTCAGATGATCCAGTTGGCACTTGCCGGACTGGGCGAAGTTCTGGCTTTCTACCCGATCGAAGGCAGTCATGAGCCGATCACTTGTGTCGAGGCGGCTCTGGCATCGGAAAAACCCGCGGAGCAGATTCGGGCGAAGTGCAGCATCCCCACGATCGCGCTGAATGTCCGAGTCACGCCGTTGCGCGCCCAGGTGCCGTCACGCCCGATACCATCGACTTCCGCCGCCGATTCTGAGGGCGCTGATTCTGAAGTTAAGAACGAGATCGCAACGCCCGCAGCTTCCGACGCCAGCGACGGCGCCTCTGCAAACGCCCTTGCCAACGACACGCCGTCGCCTGGGGAAGCAGCGGCGACAGCACCCACGATACCGGGCGGCCCCGACACCCTGCTGCGAGTGGACGCGGAAAGAATCGACAGCGTACTCAATCTGGTCGGCGAACTGATCCTGGCGAAATCGATGTTGCAGCAGGCGCTGCTCGAATTTGCACAACGCTTTCCGAAAGATGTATTGCGCGGAAAGTTTGCCGACGCCATGGCGTTTCAGGGGCGGGTTTTGAATGACCTGCAACATTCGGTCATGAAGATTCGCATGGTGCCGGTGGAACAACTGTTCCGCCGGTTTCCGCGGATTGTGCGGGACGTCGGGCGTCAGTGCGGGAAAGAAGTCGAGCTTATGGTCCGGGGCGGCCAAACCGATCTCGACAAAAGTATTCTGGATGCGATCGCCGAGCCGCTCACCCACATGGTGCGCAATGCCGTCGGCCATGGCATCGAGACCGCCGAGGAGCGCGTTCGCGCCGGCAAGCGGCCCCAGGGTACATTGCGGCTGGGCGCTTACCACCAGGGAAACCAGGTGGTCATTGAGGTTTCGGACGATGGGCGTGGTATTAACCCGGAGAAAGTGCGGCAGCGAGCGCTGTCCCAGGGACTCTTGACTGCGGCGCAGGCATCCCGCTTGACCGAGGCAGAGACTCTGGATCTGATTCTGCAGCCGGGATTCTCCACGGCAGAAGAAATCACCGAACTCTCAGGCCGGGGCGTGGGTTTGGACATTGTGCAGAGCGTGCTGGGGCGGCTCAAGGGAACGGTGCAGATCGAAACCGCGCTGGGGCGGGGCACAACTTTCCGTATGCGGCTTCCACTGACACTCGCCATTATCAGAGCGTTGCTGTTCCGTGTGGAACAGCGGTTGTATGCCCTGCCGCTGAACACGGTAGCCGAGATCGCGCGCACGGTGGAAGAGAATATCCGTCAGGTGGAGCACTACGACGTGCTGCAACTGCGCGACGACGTGCTGCCTCTGCTGCGCCTCGGCCCCCAACCTCCGGATGGGCCGGAAACGGCACGACGCAAAGTTTTCGTGCTCGTGATCCACAGCGGGGATCGTAAGTTTGGCGTGATTGTGGATGAACTGGAGGGCGAAGAGGAATTGGTCATCAAGGCGCTTGATGATCAGTCGATTACGACTGACCTGGTGAGTGGCGCGTCGATTCTGGGAGATGGCAGGGTGGTTCTGATCCTGAACATGATCGCCCTGATGGATCGCTTCACGCGTGGCCGGTCGGATCCAACCACTCCGCGGATGGCGGGTTTGCTGTCGAGTGCAATAAAAGCCGGGACCAGGGATGCAATCGAGACCGGCGTCATGCGAGCCCTCGGCGCGGCTGGAGGCCACTCATGAAGAAGGTGCGGGTCCTCGTTGTGGATGACTCGGCCCTGATGCGCAAGCTGATTCCGCAGATCCTCGAACAGGGTGACTCGATCGAGGTGGTGGGCACGGCGATGGATGGCCATTTTGCGTTGAAGAAAATCGAGGAACTGTCGCCGCAAGTGGTGACGCTCGACCTGGAAATGCCGGGACTGAACGGGATCGATACTCTGAAAGAAGTCATGCGGCGCTGGCGGCTGCCCGTCATTGTGGTCAGCTCGCATAGCACAACCGGAGCGTCGATCACGCTGAAGGCGCTGGCGCTGGGCGCGTTTGATTTCGTGGCCAAGCCCCAGGATGTATCCGCGCGCATGCCCGAGATCGCCGACGAGTTGATCCGAAAGATCCACGCCGCCGCGCAGAGCGCTGGGGTGCAGGCGCAGTTCCTGCCGGCTGAAACCAATAGCAGCGCGGAGCCTGGCAAGCTGCGGCCGATCGCACCGACGCATATCGTCGCCATCGGCGTTTCTACCGGCGGTCCGAACGCCCTGCAATATATGTTTTCGCATCTGCCGGCGGATTTTTCAGGCAGCATCCTGGTGGTGCAGCATATGCCGGACGGGTTCACGGAACTGTTTGCCAAGCGGCTGGACGATAGCTGCCCCATCCGGGTCAAGGAAGCGCAATCGGGCGACTTGCTGGTAGCCGGTAGAGCGCTGATTTGTCCGGGGAACCGGCACATGAAGGTGAAGAAATTGCCGCTCGGCAACGTGGCGCTGCTGTCGGAGGAGGCTCCTGTGAATGGTCACCGTCCGTCAGTGGACGTGCTTTTCCACAGCGTGGCGCAGGTATTCGGTCCGCAAGCCATGGCGGTGCTGATGACCGGCATGGGAGAAGACGGAGCGTTCGGATTGGGAGAGATTCGAGCTGCCGGAGGCTTCACGGTGGCGCAAAGCAAGGAGACCTGCGTGGTTTACGGCATGCCGAAGGCGGCCATTGAACGCGGCTACGCGATGCGCATCGCCGACCTCCAGGATCTGCCCAGTCTTTTGCAGGCACAATGCGCGCCTGACCGGTGCCGGGCAGAAACGGCCCGAGCGGACACCAGCGACGTCAAGCGGACGACCAGTGCCGGAGGTAACTAGAGTTACCTACCGAAGCCGCCTAGATCGTGATTAAGTGATAGTTGTGGAGGAGTGTCATGGACAAGTTTGCGCCCGTAAAGCGGAGCGAGGACGGACAGCCGGTGCGCTATCTGATCGTGGATGACTCCGTGTTCGCTCGCAAGAACCTGGCCCGCATGGTCGAAACGTTTGGTGGGCAGGTAATCGGCGAGGCTGGCGACGGTATTTCGGCGATCAGCGAGTACGAACGGCTCATCCCCGACATCGTTCTGATGGATATCACCATGCCGCAGATGGAAGGCATTGAGGCGGCGGAGAAGATTGTGCGCGACCATCCGAGTGCCCGCATCGTAATGGTGTCGTCGGTCGGCTACCAGGAAAACATTGTGGCCGCCTTGCAGCGCGGCGCCCGCCACTTTGTGCAGAAACCAGTGAAGCCGGAAGTTCTTTACGAAGTCATCAAGTATGTGATGCGCGACGACGGAACGACAGTGCGCACCGCCGGAGCTGGAGCCTAGTCAATGCGGATGGAGCTGATTCAGCCTTTCATTAATTCCGCCGACGCCGTTCTGGCGCAGGGCCTGGAGTCGCCCATTTCCATCGAGAACCTGAGCATGGAAGAAGAGGCTTACCGCCGGAAGGGAATCGCTGCTGAGGTTTGCCTCACCGGCGAGATTGAAGGGCGGATTATTTTTGATGTGGACCGCGCGACCGCGGTGCAAATTGCCAGCCGCCTGGCTGGGGTCGAAGTGTCCGAAACCGACGACGATCTGGTGCGCGAGGCGGTCTGCGAACTGGCCAATCAGATCATTGGCAACGCTGTCACCACGCTCAACGATCAGGGATTTCACTTTCACGTCCGTCCGCCAATCATGCACACTTCCGAGCAGGGCAGCAAAGGCAGTGAAGACACCGAAGCCATGGTCATGTGCTTCAATGCTTCCGGTGGAAATGTCTTCATGAATGTGGCGCTGCGTTATCACCTGCAGCCGACATCGGAACGGAGCGCGGTCGCGGGATAGGAATTCGGTCGTTTGTCGCTGGTCGTCGGTCGTTAGTTGTTCGTCGTTCGTCGTTCTACACTGCCACTCATCCAACTACAACTACACTGCCACGCTGGAGACGCAGCTAGCCGTCGTCTCTACGAGACGTTTTGCTTCCCGAAACTCCATGCAACCTTACGGACCGGCAATCAGGAAAACCGGATTTTGCGGCGCGTTCTGTAGACTCGGTGGATTTGTCGGGCGAGTGCCGGTGGGAGCCGGCTGATTCTCGATATAGGATTCGGTGGAGGTATCGATGATGTTGACCGTGCCTCCATCGCAACTGGATAAGTACGCACGGGTACTGTCGCCGCCCGCGGCCATCATGAAGCGAAAGCGTGCGTTGGCGCAGGCCGGAACATAATATAGAGAACCCGTGATGGTCGCATCCGGAAAACCGGGAACGGCCGCTGTAGTTTGGGTTGAGTTTGATGTCTCATTCACCACCGTGACCTGCGGAAAGATGTTGCTGCCCGTACCTGAGGCTGAGACAGAAGTTGAGGCGAGAACCGTGGTATTGGGGATCTGGAAACAGGTGCCCGGGCAAGCTGCCGTATCGCTCACAATCGCCCCGACAATAAACGTTCCGTCGAACCCGGTCTGATGTGTGCCTGCGACCGTAACTCTTACGCCTGGGGTCAGGTCATGCCCTGCCGTTAAGGTATAGGCATAAGTCGCGTTAGTTCCGTCGCTTGAGACAGAGGAGATAGTGAGTTCGCTGGGTAGCGTGGCATAAGAGGCAACGTAAACGCGGCTTCCATCGGGCAGCGCTGCGGCAGAAGTGGCAGTGGCGGCGGCCGACGGAAGATTAAGAAGCGTGAAAGGTTGAATGGGAATTGTCGTTATAAGCACCGGCGGAGATTGCGAAACATCAACCATCTCCATCTCCTGTCCACCGGCGATATAAAGCCGATTCAGATTGGGATCGTAGGTCATTGTGGTAGCGCCGGTAACAGCAAGGCCGGGGTATTCAGTCAGTGTGTCGGGGCCACCGGTCGAAACGGTGCTCAGGGAAGCCAACGTCCCGTTTTCCTCAAGCACGTACACCTCTTGGCTGTCGGATCGCGGTGACAACCAGATGGGTGCCGCTGACGTGCTCACGGGCGAACCAACCCTCTGCGACGAGCCCTGTGTGTTGAAGCCGCTGATCGTGCTGTCGCCCTGGTTGGCCACGTAGAGCTTGGTATTGTCGGGGGTGACGGCGAGGGCATACGGATTCTTTCCGACCGGAATCGTCGCCACCAGGGTGCTCTCCAGAGTGTTGACCACTGCAACGGAGGGAACTATGGTGCCTTGAGGGTTCATGGGGTCGGTTGGATAGGTCGGTAAGGTCACGTACGCGATCGTAGCCGAAGGGGCAACGGCGACAAAATTCGGCGACGAATAAATCGGCAAACTAACGGATTCGGTGCCAACGATCGTCGCGCCTGAGAAGTTAAGCCTGGTAAGCGAAGGGCACACATCATACACATAAAGAGCAGGACCGGGCGGAGCAGGAAACTGTACAAGACAGGTCGTGGTCCCCACATCTTCTCCCGTCCCGATCTCGGTCACCGCCTGGTTTACCACCAGAACTTCGCCGGCACTTTGCTGAACGGCATGAACGGGACGGATGTCCACGTTGCCGACGCTTCCGACCGAGTCGCCGGAGACATCGATGGCCATGGCGCTGCCCGGTACGAAGGTTCCGTTATCGTTGATCGACACCACGGTGTTGGAAGCCGCTGGATTGGGAAAGGTGGGAGGATTCGGGATGATGATGGGGCGGAAAGTGTCGCCGCATCCGGTACAGATCAGATAAACAAACGACACGAACCCCAGCCAGAGGAACCGCTTCATTCAAACTCCGTAGTAAAAGGTAGTGTTGCGCGGAAACCGATATTGTATCGGGAACCGGGTCGAGAGGGGAAATCAGGCGGCGCTTAGCCGACGCAACTTTTTTCCCGCCGCACTGGTGAGAAGCGGATAGAGGTAAGTTTGGTTGCCGGGGCAGCGTTCCGTGGGCAATACTTTCGAGGACGATACGTATACGTAGAGACGCGGCAAGCCGCGTCTCTCTCAGGGGGATTTAGGCGCGGGGGGTTTAGGTGCAGGGGGATTCAGGCGCGGCCGCGTTTTGTCTTTGGTTGGCTTCGGGCTGGCATTTCCGCAACTTTTTCCGATGCGGACGGCTTCTTCGTCTGGGCCAGACTTTCCTTCAGCGCGGCCATCAAATCCACGACGGGCGCCATTTTCTTCGGTTGCTCGACGGCCTGGACTTCGCCACCCTCCAGTTTCGTCTCAATCAGCTTCTTCAGATTTTCCTGGAAGGTGTCGTGATATTTCTCCGGTTCCCACTCCGCCGCCAGCGCTTCGATGAGTTGATGGGCAACCTTGATTTCGGCGTCTTTAATCTGCACGTCGGGCGCGCCGAAGGAATCGACCGCGCGAACTTCCTCGGCGTAGTACATGGTGTGCAGCATCATTCCACCTTTATGCGGACGCAGGAACACGGTGTACTCGCGGTTGTGCATGGTGAGTTTGGCAATGGCGACGTACTCACTTTCTTCCAGCGCCTTGGTAAGCAGCGCGTAAGGACGGCGGCCGGCTTCTTCCGGAATCATGTAATACGATGACTCGAAGTAGACCGGATCCACTTCGCTCGTCTTCACGAATTCCAGGATTTCCATGGTTTTCGCGGTCTTCGGCTCAATCTTCTTGATCTCTTCCGGCTCGATGATGACGTATTCGTCTTTGCGGTACTCGTAGCCCTTGACGATATCGCTGCGCTCGAGGACCTGGTTGTCGAGCGGGCAAATGAGCTGCTGCTTCACGCGATGATGGTCGGTGCGGTGAAGCTGATTGAACGAAATGCCGCTGCTGCGCGCGCCCGAGAACAGACGCACCGGCATCGAGATCAATCCGAAAGTAAGATAACCAGACCAGACAGAAGCCGCCATAGTTTCACCCCAAGTAGAGACGAAGCTTGCCTCGTCTCGGCAGACGCGGCAAGCCGCGTCCCTGCAAGATCAGAATCCATCCAGGCGTTCAGATGCCAGAATCCCGCCGAGCGTACAGAAGTGTAGCCTAAATGGACGGGAGTCGCAGCCGCCAGATTACGGGCTGAATCCAAAGGACAAGCACTACATGACGGGGTGCGTAGCCGCCCGGCACCGAATATAGTGTTATCGAGCGTGGCTCTTGCGATCCTCCGGTCATTTCTCAGCCATCTGCTCCCAACATCTGCTGCCAATCAGGGGGACGTGAGATTCTGACTGCTGACTATTGACAGCCAAATCCTGCCAACCATGCTGAATCCATATGTGGCACATGCCTGGGCGTCGTCCCCTGAGCGCCTGGCAATCGCCGCAGCCGTGACGCTGGGCTTCGCCATGCTGGCTCGCGCCCTGCGCGGCGTCAATCCATCGGGAGCTCTGGCGGGCGGTCTCGCCTGTTTCCTGCTTTTTGCCGGAGCGGGTCCAGCGGCGTTTTGCGCACTGGCCGCACTGTTTGTGATGACCTGGGTCACGACTCGGATCGGATACCGCCGTAAGCTGACACTAAAACTCGCCGAGCAGCGCGACGGCCGGAATGCGTGGCAAGTCCTGGCCAATCTGGCAGCGGCTGCTCTCAGTTCGGTTGTTTTCAGCGCCAACGGAAATCGGATTTGGCTGGTAGCGGCAGTGGCAGCTCTCGCGGAAGCAGCTACTGACACGGTAGCCAGCGAGATCGGGCAAGTCCGCGGCCGCGGCGGGCGACTGATCACGACATGGGAGCGCGTCCCTGCGGGTACGGACGGTGGCATTACCAGTCCCGGAAGTCTTGCGGGCGCGGCGGCCGGTGTGGTGATTGCGACAGTCGCAACCATCGGCGGAATGCTTCCTCAGTCCCAGCTCTGGATTCCGGTGGCTGCGGGATTCGCCGGCATGCTCATCGACAGCCTTCTCGGAGCCACGCTCCAGCGCCGCGGCTGGATCAGCAATCAAGCTGTGAATCTGCTCTCCACGCTGGCGGCAGCGGGTTTGGCAATTAGGTTCGCTGCTTGACGCGGTCGAGTAGCATGAAGACAAGAACGCCCAGCGCGGCGTTCGCCACGCCTGAGACGAGCTCGTGCGGCCAGCTCCACGCCATGTGCAACCCGACCAGACCGCGGGCAATCATGAAATAGACAACCTCGTGCACCACGTAGAAGAAAATCGTAAGCAGGAAACGAGCTCCGACATTTTCCACGTCGAGCTTGATGCCCAGCGAGGACGCGCCAAATCCCACTACGGTCTTCGAAATTCCGTAGAGTCCGATGGGCTGATGCGTCAGCGCGTCTTGCAGAATGCCAATCAAGCCGCCCGTGACCAGACCTGCCAGCGGATTGCGCCGCGCCGTCGCGAAGCCGATCACAACCAGCAGCGGAAGATCGAAGATCGAAAAAAAAGGAAACCGCAGCGGTAGCCACGCCTGCAGGAAAACGGCGGTCAGCGGAATCAGAACCGTTGCGGGAATACTGAAACGGTAGACCTCAACCTGCTCGCCCGAAGTGTAAGTAATGGCCACTTTAGTGCGGACTATCCTGCACGGCGGTTTGCGGTTTAGGTTCGACCACGATCTTAACCGGCTTCGGGGAAGCTTTCAGGGTATTGGCACTGGTCGCCGTTGCACGGGTTGCGGGAACGCCGGAGGCACTTGCCGCGCCGGTTTCAGGTGAAGATGCGGTCTTCGCCAGTTTCGCGGCCGGTTTCGCGGCGGGCATCTCGCCATCGGCGGACGCCTGCGGGGGCGCAGTCGCTGGCTTGGTATCGGAGCCGGCGCCCGATGCGGGGCCGGACGAATCCTGCTTTTCGGAGTTTTCCGGTTTGGTGGGTACGCCCGGCAGGCGCCCTGCCAGGATATCGACCGCGCGCACAGAGCCCGTCTGATCGGGCTCGGCTTGCCTTTCATCAATCTTGGTTACAACCAGCACTTCTTCCAGCCGGCTGAGATTGGCGGCGGGATGCACGTGAATTTTGAGAAAGAGCTCACTGCCCGGCGAAACCTTTGTCACCAGGCCGACCAGCAGGCCCTTGGGAAAGACGCCATCTCCGCCGCTGGTAAGAACCTGTTCTCCCGCAGGCACGGTTTCGTCGCTCATCACTTTTTCGAGCTCCACTTCGCCGCCCGGTGTGCCTCGCAGTATGCCTTGCACTCGCGTTTTATCGAGGATCGCGCCCACTCCGCTGGTCTGGTCGTCGATTAAAAGGACCAGCGAAGTCGAGCGGTACACCCGCAGCACCTTGCCCACGATGCCGTCCGCGGTGATAACCGCCATATCGGTCTTGATGCCATCGTTGTAACCCTTGTCGATGTAAACCGAGCGGGACAACTCGCTCCCGCTTCCTCCGATGACCTGCGCCGCCATGGTCTGCGAAATGAATTGTTCTTTGAAGGCGAGTAGCGCCTGCAGACGGCGCGCCTGATCGGCGTCCTGGCTCATCCGCACCTGCTCCAGACTCATACGCTCAATCTGCTGCTTGAGGCTCCGGTTTTCGGCGCGGACGCCGCGCAGGTAGAAATAGTTGTGCCAGATACTGCCGGTGGAGGTCTGCACCCACACCAGCGCCTTTTCGAGAGGTGTGACGGCGCCTACCGCCCAGACGCGAATCAGCCGCGTCGGTTCGCTATCGGTGGTCCGCCTGACCTGCACGGCCAAGCCGAGCACCTGGGCGAATAAAACTCCCACCAGCACGATCAGATTGCGGTAGCGTCCGAGGACGTCCATAACACCAGTTCTCAGCTGTCAGCTGTCAGTTCTCAGTGAGAACCCGATCAGCCTGTCTAGCGGCCTAAGCGGCGCTGAACGGCTTGGCGTCTGCGAAGAGTAACATCGCGCAAACCTATTCGATTGAAATCTTGCGCAGCAGCTTGAAGTCCGAGAGCATTTTGCCTGTGCCAAGCACCACACTGCATAGCGGATCGTCGGCGATGGAGACAGGCAGCCCAGTTTCCTCGCGGATGCGCTTGTCGAGATTCTTGATGAGCGCGCCACCGCCAGTCAGGACGATGCCGCGGTCGCTGATATCGGCAGACAGTTCCGGCGGCGTGCGTTCGAGCGCGACGCGGATGGCATTCATAATGGTGGAGACGCATTCGCTCAGCGACTCGCGGATTTCGCTGTCGTCCACAGTGATGGTTTTGGGCACGCCCTCGATCAGGTTGCGGCCTTTAATTTCCATGGTCAATGGTTTGTCGAGCGGGTACGCGGAGCCGATTTCCATCTTGATCTGCTCAGCGGTGCGCTCGCCCACCAGCAGATTATATTTCCGCTTCAGGTAATTCATGATGGCCTCATCCATCTGGTTGCCGGCCATGCGCACGGAACGCGAATAAACGATGCCGCTGAGCGAAATTACCGCGATGTCGGTGGTGCCGCCGCCGATGTCGACGACCATGTTGCCGCTGGGCTCGGTAATCGGCAACCCAGCGCCGATGGCGGCTACCATGGCCTGCTCGACCAGGTGAACTTCGCTGGCCTTGGCGCGATAAGCGGAATCCATGACCGCGCGCTTTTCTACCTGCGTGATTTCCGAAGGCACGCCGATCACGATCCGCGGATGGACCAGCATTTTGCGGTTATGCGCCTTCTGGATGAAGTAGTTCAGCATCTTCTCGGTGACCTTGAAGTCGGCGATGACCCCGTCTTTCATCGGCTTGATGGCTACGATATTGCCGGGCGTACGGCCCAGCATCTCTTTCGCCTCTTTGCCCACGGCTTCCACTTCGCCGGTATTCTTGTTGATGGCCACGATCGAAGGCTCGTTTACCACAATGCCTTTGCCGCGCGCATACACCAGCGTATTCGCAGTTCCGAGATCGATGGC
>Ga0302326_10014987_pt1 | contig 16338 bp, 13 predicted proteins | sample Palsa_T0_3_FD_202264 | JGI IMG/M metagenome (GOLD analysis project Ga0302326, IMG submission 202264) | Peat permafrost microbial communities from Stordalen Mire near Abisko, Sweden - Palsa_T0_3 | ecosystem: Environmental > Terrestrial > Soil > Palsa > Peat permafrost | place: Sweden: Abisko... | reverse complement strand
CATAGCTCAGCTGGTAGAGCATCACGCTGGCAGCGTGAGGGTCAGGAGTTCGAGTCTCCTTGCCTCCATACCGCGTTCACCGCTAGACGATGCCCGCCCGAATGGCGTGCACCGCTGCTTGCGTCCGGGCAGAGATGTTGAGCTTGGAAAAGATCCGGCTCACATGATTCTTCACCGTTTTCTCTGAAAGGTGAAGCCGCGCGCTGATCTGCTTGTTCGCAAGGCCCTCTGCGATGAGTTTGAGCACTTCGGCCTCGCGCGCGGACAGTTCCATGATGTCCGGCTTGCCGGCGTTGAGCGATCTGCGCCGTAAGAGTCCGCCTGCAACCCGCGGGTCGACGTAGGATTGGCCTTCGGCCACCGTCTTGATCGCGCGCAGCAGCTCGGCGGGCGAAATGTCCTTGACGATGTAGGCTTCCGCCCCGTGCGAGAGGCAACGCTGCATCATTTCGGAGGAGAGGTGCATCGAAAGGACACAAACCCGGCCCTCCGGAGCGGACTGCGTGCAGGTGCTCAGGGTCGCGGCGACGTCGGTCGGCTGCCCGTCGAGGTCGATGACGATGATTTGCGGTTTGGACGCGGCGAGGCTGGCCGCGTCAGGCGTGCGGTGGTCGGAAACGACCTCGAACGCCGGATCCTCGGAAAAGATCGCACAGAGCGCCTTAGCGAAGAGAACCTGCGATTCGATGATGACGACTCGTAAGCGACCCTCGGGCATCTAAGCTCTCACAAACCCCTTCGAGAGGAAACGACCGATGCGCCGCATGCCGAATGCCAGTGCATTCGACTCATGCTCGCAGGGCCGTTTGTCGTCTTTCACATTCTTTAACATCGGTCAAAAGACCTATACTACGCACCGCGCACCGCCGTAAAGAGATCCTGACGGTTCGCACTCGGTCCCAGGATCGCGTCGGCGCCGAGGGCGCGGGCGAGCGCATTCCAGGCCGGATCGTCGCGGCCTGCGATAACGACGATGCGCGTGCGCGCGTTCAATTTGATTCTGCGGATGAGCGCAAGCGGCGCCGCGTTCGCGGCTTCGGTGTCCATGATCACGACGTCGGGCTTTGCGCGGCGCAACCGCTTTGCCGAAGCGCACCGGTACGTGAGCACCTGGCTGTGACCGGAGCAGCGCAAGACGTCGGTGAGAAACGGAACCATTAGTGGCTGAGCTTGCACTATCGCGGCGGTCCGGCGGCCAACAAGTGTGTCAGTTTGGCGCATTTTTCTCATTTCTCCCTCAATCCTCGCTTCGGGAAACGTGCGCCGCCACACGCTGCGTCGCACCGTTTTGTGTTCGCGGTCACGCCGGAGGACGTGAGGCAAGTCTCACTGTGAGGTTTGTAATGCTGATGTAAAGCCAAGCGCGCCGACCGAGCCGGTATACCCCTCGCTCAAGGACCGCTCGTCGATGAAGTTGCCCGCCCTGTCTACCGCTCGGCCGATCGCCAGTCTCTTTTTGCTCGGCATAGGAATCACGCTCGCCGGATGTAGCGGGGGAGGCGGGTCGCTCGGGGTTCTACCCGTAGCCGCCGCGACGGCGCAAGGCCAATCGTCACAGGGCACGGCCGCGCACCCGGGGCAGCCCTCGCCGACCGCCGGCGCCACTTCGTCGACGGGGTCGCCGTCCGCTGCCCCGAGCACCGGCGCGTCGAGTCCGGGAGCCACGCCGGCTCCTGGACAGACCGCAACCGCGGCGCCGCCGGCGACTGCGGGTCCGGCGACCTCGATTCCAACGACGCCACCGACGGGCACACCCACGGCGCCGGCGACTCCGGTGCCGACAAAGGCGCCGACTCCGACGCCGACAAAAGCACCGACCCAGGCGCCGACACAAGCGCCGACACCCGCGCCGCAGGCCTCGGCCTACGATCCGCCGGCGGGGGATCAGCCCTACTTCAGCTCGAGCAGCAATCCGTTCGACCTGCAGCTCCCCGCGACGCCAAACGTCAACCCGAACAGCGCGTCGATGCTGTCGTACTTCCAAAGCTGCTGCAGCAACGGTCCGTTTGCGTTCCGTCCGTTCCAAGTCTTCGGAACGCTGCCGAACACGAAAGAGATCGCGTTCCCGGTGTATTACAACCACGCCGGAAGCAATACGCCGGTGACCATCAATTGCACCACGACCTACGGCAGTACGCCGTGTAACGTCCAAGGAATGACGCTCTACGTCGACAATCGCGAAATTCCGCAGGGCGAGAGCGACGGACATTGGGTGATGATCGACCCTACGGCCGGGTACGAATACGTGCTCTATCAAACGCAGTGGCCGCCGAAGAACGGCGTGTTGTCTGCCACGAGTGGCGGACGCTGCGCCCTCTCCGGAAACGGCTTCACCAACCCGTCCTATTCCGGCCCCGCGTGGAACCGCGGCTGCAGCGGCGACGCCAGCGCAACGCCGCTTAGCATGGGAACGGTCCGCGCGAAAGATTGGCTTGCGCAGATCAATACGACCAACGGCGTTCTTCCCGACGCGTTGAACTACTCGTTCAGCTGCAATGGGGTTTCGGCCGACACGGGCGGCGCGCTGCCGTCACCGTTCCCGCCCACCGCCGGTGACGGCTGCCTAGCACAAAACGAAGCTCCCGCCGAAGGCTCGCGAATCTTTCTCGCGATGCACGACGCACAGGTCAACGCGCTCAGCGTTCCGCCGCTGTCCAAAGTCTTGTTGCGGACGCTGGACGAAGACCACTACGGCGCGATCCTGATCGATACCGGCGCGAACGGCTACAATGGCCTCGGGATCAACGTCGAGTCTGACAGCACGTACGCGGCGTGGGGCCAGCCCGGCCCGTGGTTGAACTCGTGGCTCCCCGAGGCGCAAGCCGAAGGGCTGGCGGGGGCAAGCGCGCCCTACTCCTCCGGCGGCGGCAGCATGTGGAGCGTTACGGTCCCAGCCACCGGCGTCAGCTGGAGCAACATCGTCGTCTGCGCCGACCCCTTCTGCTCCTAGCCCGCAAGTCGGCCGCACGGCGAACCCGCCGCCACGGTCCTTGGGCCCGGGAGTCCGGGCCCGGGGGGCATCGGGGGGCCAAGCCGCCCCGATCTCACCGGGGGGCATCGGGGGGCCAAGCCGCCCCGATCTCACCGGGGGGCATCGGGGGGCCAAGCCGCCCCGATCTCAAAGGAACGATATGCCGGGACCCCTGATGCTTTACGGGCCCCCCACACTATGGTCTCAATCATCGTTCCGCTGTACAACAAGGCCCCGTACGTCCGCCGCGCTCTCGAGTCGATCTTCGCGCAGTCGTATACCGACTTTGAGGTCATCGTCGTCGACGACGGGTCGACCGACGGGGGGCCGGCGATCGTCGAATCGTTCGATAAGCCGGTTCGTCTGATCGTGCAAGCCAATGCCGGACCCGGCGCCGCTCGAAACGCGGGCATCAGGGAAGCGCGCGGGTCGCTCCTGGCATTTTTGGACGCCGACGACGAGTGGCTCCCGGGGTACCTCGAGACGAGCGTCGCGCTCCTCGAGCGCGACCCGGCCGCGGCGTCGGTGACGTCGGCATGGATGCGCGAACCGCCGCGGACGTCGACCGTCCCGTTCTGGGAAAGCCGCGGACTAAAGAGCGGACCGTGCCGAATCGACGCCGAGACGACGTCCGGGTTCCTCGTCGAGCTGCTCGCGTTTGCCGCGTGGTCGTGTTCGACCGTGATGCGGGCGGAGGTCGCGCGGCGGTATCGCGGCTTCTACGAACGCGGATCGACCTACGCCGAGGATCAATTCCTCACGCTGAAGATCCTGCTCAGGGAGCCCGTCATCCTCAACCTCGAGCCGCTGGCCGTCTACCACGTCGCGGCATCGGAATTGAACAGCGGGACGATCCGCCCGCGGACGGTCGAAGCGTTTCTGCAAGATCCGGCCTCTCTCTACGAGGACTGCCCCCCGGAGTTGAAGGCGTTGTTGACGGAACTCTTGGCGGCCCGCGCGCTCAAAACCGCCTGCGTTCTCACGTACTGGGGGCAGTGGCGCGAGGGCCGCGCATTGATGCGCCGGTTCACCGCGCCGGGCGCGTGGCGTTTGCCGTTTTTCCTGCCCGCCTACGTCGCGGTCAATCCTGCGGGTACGGCTGCGGCGAAAGCCTGGCGGTTTTTGCGCCCGGTACGTTCGCGCATCCGGGGACTGGGCCGCAACCTCGGCTCCGTTAGCGAAGCCGGCGGCCCGATATCCAAAACATCGGGGCCCAAGATATCGGGAGTGCTGTGAGGAGTTCGGGTAGTGAGTAAATCGGCGAAGCCGATTCGCGTGGTCAACTTGATTGCATCGGGATTTTACGGCGGCCCCGAGCGCATCATGGTGGGCTGCGCCAAAGCCATGCCGCCCGGCTACGAGTCGGTTTTCTTCGTCTTCGGCGAACGCGGGCGCGGCGACGAAGCCGTGCGTGGCACCGAAATGATCGAGGCGGCGCGGCGCGAGGGCTTCGAAACGGTCGAGTTGCGCCACGATCGGCCCAACATTCCGGCGATGGTGCTCGAAGTTGCCGAGCGGCTGCGCGACGTGAAAGCCGACGTGCTTTGCTGTCATGGTTACAAAGCCGACGTGATCGGCGTTATGGCCGCGCGTCTGGCCGGCATTCCCGCGGTCGGAATCGCGCATTTCTGGATCGCGTCCACCAAGAAGATGGGCGTGTACATGACGTTCGATTGGCTCGCACTTCGCCGGATGGATGCGACCGTCGCGGTGTGCGACGCGCAGGTGGAGAAGTTGATCGACGGCCGCGTAAGGCCCGATCGCATCTTCGCGATTCGCAATGCGATCGAAGCGCCGGCGGCCGTCGACGTTCCGGCGGGAGCCCGCGCCGCGCTCGAGGCCTACTTTCCCAATCCCGTGCGCGTGATCGCCGGTACGGCGGCGCGGCTCGCCGTCGAAAAAGGTATCGACGTGCTCGTGCGCGCCGTCGAGATCGTCGTGCGCCGCCATCCGGACGCCGGCTTCGTCGTCTTCGGCGACGGCCCGCAGCGGGCCCAGTACGAGGCGATGATCGCCGAGCGCAACCTCGGGGGGAGCCTGGTCCTCGCCGGTTTTCGCAGCCAGGCGCAAACGCTTTTTCCGGCCCTCGACATCTTGGCTCTCCCGTCACGCGCCGAGGGCCTGCCGGTCGCGATCCTCGAGGCGATGTCGGTTGGTTTGCCGGTCGTGGCAACGGCGGTCGATGGGATTCCCGAAGCCGTGATCGACGGCCAGACGGGGTATCTCGTCGCATCGGAGGATCACGAAGCCTTCGCGGACCGGCTCATGCGGCTGATCGAGTCGGAGGCGCTGCGGCGCGAGATGGGAGCCCGCGGACGCGAACGCGTTTTGACGGAGTTCACATTTCCGTCTCAGGCGCAAAAATATGCTCGCGTGTACGATCGGGTGATCGCGCGCCGGAACAAGCAGCTTGGAGCGGAGGCTTCGTTGACCCAGGACAATCATATCGCGCCCAAACATCGCGTCGGCCTCGTGGGCGCCGGAGTTATTAGCGAATATCACGTCGCAGCGGTGCGCCGCATCCCGGGGGTCGAATTGCTCGGCTTCTACGACGTCGATGCCGCGCGAGCGGAAAAAGCCGCGGAGCGCTTCGGAACGCGTACGTTTGCCTCGCTCGAGGCGATGCGCGAGAGCGGCGCCGACGTCGTTCACGTGCTTACCCCGCCGGATTTTCACGCCGAGATGACGCTACGAGCGCTGGAACTGGGCATGCACGTGCTCGTCGAAAAGCCCCTCGCTACCGACGCCGACGACTGCCGGCGTATCGTTTCGGAAGCGGAAGCGCGCGGCCTGAAGGTGTGCGTCAATCATTCAGAGCTCTACAATCCGCAGGTGCGCCGCGCGCTCGAAGCCGTGCGTGCGGGGCAAATCGGTAAGGTCGTTTCGGTCGACATCTTGCGCAGCGGATACTATCCCACGTACGAGGGCGGCCCGCTGCCGCCGCACTATCGCAGCGCCGGCTTCCCGTTCCGCGACCTCGGCATTCACGAACTGTACATCATCGAAGCGTTCCTCGGTCCGATCGAAGACGTGCACGGCCAGTGGGCAAGCTTCGGGGGTGACAAGAATTTGGCGTACGACGAGTGGCGCGCACAAGTGCGCTGCCGCGACGGCATCGGGCAGTTTCAAATCTCCTACAACGTCAATCCGATTCAGCACTTAATCGTCGTGCAGGGGAGTAAAGGCGTCATTCGCATCGACGCGATGCGAATGTTTACCGGACGGCGGGTCTGGACGAAACTGCCCAACGCCGGTGACAAATTACTGGGCATCTACACCGACGTGTTCGCCCCCGCGATCGATTTCGTACGCAGCGGGGTGGCAGTCGTCAAGAAGAAGATCCTGCCGTATCACGGTCTGCAAACACTGGTCGCCGAATTCTATCGCTCGCTCGACGGCGATGCGCCCGTGCCGGTGCCGGCCGCGGATGCGGTAGCGGTCGTCGGCTGGATCGAGAAGATCGCGCGTGGCGCGGAAGCCGAGGCGGCGTCCCGCGCCGCGGTCGAGCCTGCACTCGCCCAGGACGTGCCCGTGGTCGTTACGGGCGCCGCCGGGGCCGTCGGGGGAGCGATCGTGGCGCGGTTGCTCGAGCGCGGCGAGCGCGTTCGGATCTTCGTGCGACGGGCGCCGGCAGTGGTTCCCGACGGCGTCGAAGTGTGCGTCGGCGATCTACGCAATCCGGCGGCGGTCGAGCGCGCCGTACGAGGTGCCCGCAAGGTCATCCACGCCGGAGCCGCGATGAGCGGCGACTGGACGGCGCTTCATGCCTCGACCGTCGTCGGCACGCGAAACGTCGTCGACGCGTGCCTGAAGTCGGGCGTCGAGCAGCTCGTGCACATCAGCTCGATGTCGGTTCCGCAGTGGAGCGGAACGAGTCCCGACGCGCCGTTGACCGAGTCGTCTCCGCTCGATCCGCGGCCGGAGGCCCGCGACGGCTATGCGCGCGCGAAGCTCGAGGCCGAAAAAGTCGTAAGCGGTGCCGTCCGCGAGCGCGGTTTGCCCGCGGTCATCCTTCGTCCGGGGCTGATTTTCGGCGGTCCGCTTCCGCTGATAAATCAGTCGGTCGCACGGCGCATCGGAAATCGCTTCATCGTCCTCGGCGATGGAGAATTACGGCTGCCGTGGGTGTACCTCGACGACGTCGTCGACGCCGTCGTTGCCGCACTCGACCGGGGACTGACGCACGGCGAGATCATTCAAATCGTCGATCGCGACGTGCCGACGCAGAACGACGTCCTGCGTCGCGCCGCAAACGCGGACGCTCGAATCGTGCGCGTTCCGCGCCCGCTCGTCTTCGCTCTAGGAAAACTCTCCGAGCTCGTGTTGAAGAGCCGCTCGCCGTTTACGGCGTACCGCCTGCATTCGGTCCTTGCCCGGCGCACCTACCGCAGTGAGGCCGCTTCGCTCATCGGATGGAGTCCGCGAATCGGTGTCTCACGCGGAATGGACCTCGTAGCCGGCCCGCGCGTCAAAGCCACTGCGCCTGCCACCGAGCCGTCGCCACGGGCCGTGAACGGTTCGGCCCTGCCGCGCGCGTGAGACGTTTCATGAAAGGGACGATCGCGCTTGCGATCGGTCTCATGGGCACGCTGTCCGGCAGCAGCGCGCATGCCGCCCGGGTAATAGTTGCCGCCGTCTCGAGTTCGGCGCCCGCGAGCGCCCCGTACGACCCGCCGCCCGGCCAACAGCCGTTCTTTCCGGCAAGCCCATTCCTGAAGCAGCTTCCGGCATCGCCCAACGTCACGCCCAACAGCGCGTCGATGCTTTCGTATTTCCAGAGCTGCTGCGGCAACGGGCCCTTCCAGTTTCGCCCGATCCGCGTGTTCGCGTCGCTGCCGAACACGAAAGAGATTGCGTTCCCGATTTACTACAATCACTCGGGCAGCAATACGCCGGTAACGATCAACTGCACACGCAAATACGGCGGGAAGCCGTGTAACGTTCAGGGGATGACGGTGTACGTCGACGTTCGCGAAATACCACAAGGTCAGAGCGACGGTCATTGGGTGTTGATCGACCCGGCGGCCGGCTACGAGTACGTGCTCTATCAAACGCAGTGGCCGCCCGCGAACGGCGTGCTCACGGTGGATTATGGCGGCCGCTGCGCGCTCTCCGGAACCGGCTTCACGAATCCGTCGTATTCGGGTCCCGCGTGGAATGCCGGCTGCCTCGGCGACGCAAGCGGAACGCCCCTGAGCGTCGGTACGGTTCGCGCGAAAGATTGGCTCGCGGCGCTCAATACTCCCGACGGCGTTCTCCCCGGAGCAATCAGCTACGCGATCGCCTGCGACGGCGTCTCGGCCAATGCGGGCGGTGCAATGCCCGCGCCCTTCCCACCGACGCATGGCGACGGCTGCCTCCCACAAAACGAAGCCCCCGCCGAAGGCTCGCGGATCTTTCTCGCGATGCACGACGCGCAGGTGAACGCACTCGGCGTTCCGCCGCTGTCCAAAGTCCTGTTGCGGACGCTCGACGAGGATCACTACGGAGCGATCATGGTCGATACCGGCGGCAAGGGGTACAGCGGGCTTGGTGTCAACGTCGAGTCGGACAGCACCTACGAGGCGTGGGGTCAGCCCGGCCCGTGGCTGAACGCCTGGTTACCCCAAGCGCAGGCCGAAGGATTGCCCGGCGCGACATCGCCATACCCCTCCGGCGGCAGCACCATGTGGAGCGTTTCGATTCCGGTTACCGGCGTGAGTTGGAGCAACCTCGTCGTCTGCGCCGACCCGTATTGCGCCTAAATGCAGACCGGCCGACGGACGGCGAGGGTCCCGCCTCGCGCACGCCCCCGATGCGGAGCGGGGAACGCGTCGAGGGGCCAGAAGTCCCAATCTAGAGGTCTTTGGGCGCTAGAGGGCACGCGACCCAACGGGTATCGTGGAGTTGATATGAACCTAAGGTCCATCTTGTCGCGGCTTGCCGTGGTAACAACTGCTGCCGGTGTGATGCTGACGTCAGCGCCGCGCCTCGCGCTGGCCCAGGCCGCGCCGATTACCGTCATGCCCGACGAGGCGACCGTCGAGACCCACGCGGCGTACAAAATCCGGCAGGGCGACGTCATCACCGTCACGGTTTTCGGGGAACCGACGGTGACGCCGGCCTCGCCGATACGGGTCGTGCAAGGTGGCACGGCGGCAATCCCGCTGATCGGGGACGTCGCGGTCGGCGGGTTGACGACGACCCAGGCCAGCGCCCTGGTTGCTCAAAAGCTCCGGAAGTATCTGCGCGATCCCCGCGTCACCGTCGCCGTGGTGGCGGTCGGCCCGGTCGAGGCGCTCGTGCTCGGTAACGTCAAGGTCCCCGGCAAGTACACGCTCCCGCCGCCGGCGCGCCTGACGGACATCATCGCCGCAGCGGGCGGGCTCGGCCCGACAAACGGCGATTTGCCCGATGCCCGGATGGAATCGCCCGAAGGCGCGACCTCCAACATTTCGCTCGAGAAGCTCCTGCGCGACGGGGACGTATCGCTAGACACGCGCATCGAGAGCGGTACCACGATTTATATCCCCTCACCGGAAACCTTCGACGTCGTCGTTTCGGGTGCGGTCGACCGGCCCGGCGACGTGACCCTGCACGAAGGTGACGACGTCGCCGTCGCGATCGCGCGAGCGGGTGCCAGCACCAACTCGAATCCGGATCTCAATCGCGTCTCGGTGCGCAGAACCGCACTTGACGGTACCACGACGACCATGACGGTCAACCTCTATCCGATCCTTAAGGATGGCGACTCTTCGCACGATGTAAAGATGCAGAAGGGCGACATGGTTTTCGTGCCCCAGGCCGGCAAACACGTCAACGTTTTCGACATCCTCGGCCACATACCGTACGGCATATAGGCAACGCAATTTTTATGATCGACAAGCCCAACGGGGTCTCACACGCCCCCACGATAGTGACCGCGAGCCCCGTGGATTTCGCCGGCGTGCAGGCCGCGGGCCAACAGGATCTCGACGCGCGCCGGCTGCTCGCGAGCATCTGGCGCCGCCGGAAACTGCTGTTTGCCGTGTGGGCGGCGTTCGCCATCGGCGTCGCGATCTTCAGTTTCGTATCGCCGAAGAAGTACACGGTAACGGCCAAGCTCATCGCCGGCGGAAACAGCGCGAGCGAAGAGGCGGCCAATACGGATCCGAACGGGACCAACCTTCCGATTCTCAACGCCCTGCTCGCGGCGACCGGTCAGCAGTCGTCGGCCCAAATCGCCGAATTGATCCAACAGGAGCCGGTTTCGGCCGAAGTCATCAAGGAACTCGGACTCAAGACCGACGTCGATTCGCTGCTCTCGCACCTGTTCGTCCGGCCGGTTACGGATACGGCGATCATCACGCTCTCGATTACGTGGAGCGACCCCGAAATGGCGGCGCGCATCGCGAATGCGTACGCTAACGTGTTCGTCGAGCGCGAACGCCAGCTCGTCGCCGGCCAAGCCGACACGGCGATCGGCTACCTCCAAAAGGAACTGCCGACTGCAGAAGACCGGATGCGCGCCCAACAAGCGGCGTTGACGGCCTACCAGGAAGAAACAGGCGTCGCCGACTTGCCGACGCAGACGACGAACGCACTGGACTCGCAGCAGAATCTCGAGACGAAGCTGCAGCAGGCAGAAGTCGACGAACAGACTGCCAACGCGTCGCTCGCTCAAGTGCAAGCCCAGCTCGACTCGACCCCCGACACGATCGAGAGCGCGCGGACCCAATCGGGAAACCCGGTCGTCGCGCAACTGCAAGCGCAGATCGCGACCGTCACGATGCAATTGGCGGCCGCACGCAAGCAGTACACCGACGACTTTCCGATTGTCATTCAATATAAGGCCCAATTGGCCGAAGCCCAGCGCGAGCTCAAACAGCAGCCGGAGACGGTCACCTCAGGCGTCAGCAGCGGCCCGAATCCGGTCTATCAGGCCCTCCAGCAGAGCGCTACGAACCTCGCCGCCCAAGCCGCCGCCGCGAGCGCCTCGATCGCCCAATTGAAGCAAGAGGTTGCCGCACAGCAGCCGCAGCTCGCCGCACTTCCGTCGGTCGCCCGGCGGATGACGGAACTGCAGCGTTCGGCTAAGGCCGCGACCGACGTCTACACTGCACTCCAGCAAAAATATCAAGATGCGCTGATCGCCCGGACGACCGCGCTTAGCGACGTGTCGATCACGCAAGCCGCGACCCCGGACGTGTTTACGGTAAACCCGAACGTCCCGCTCAACCTCGTGCTCGGCATCATCGTCGGGTTCATCCTGGCACTGACGGCGGTGTTCTTGGCGGAGTTCTTCGACGATCGCTTCCGCCGTGAGGAAGACATCAAGGAGCAGCTCGGCCTTCCGGTACTCGCGAGCATTCCGTTGATCGACGGGCTCGAATCGAAGGACAGCGATTGGGTCAAACCGCTTGCCGTCGAGTCGTTTTACCAGCTGGTGGCGTCGCTGCGCTATTCTTCGCAGCACCCGCCGCGAACGATTGCGTTCACGAGCGCCGATCAGTCCGACGGCAAGTCGACGATCGCACTCAATACGGCGATCAGCATGGGCCAGATGAAGGCGCGCGTGCTGATCGTCGATGCGGACCTGCGGCGGCCGAGCATGCACGTGAAGTTGAAGGTCGGCAACGACATCGGTCTCTCGGACGTTCTGGTCGGAGTCGCGACGCTCGATGCGGCGATCCGGCCGACCGAACACGCCGGCGTTTCGATTCTCTCGAGCGGCCGGCCCACGCCGAATCCCGTCGGCCTGCTGCAGAGCGAGGCATTCGACCGCCTTCTCAAGTCGGCCCGCGAGCGCTTCGACTTCGTCATCCTCGACGCGCCGGCGCTTCGCTCGATCGTCGACGGCATCGTGCTCGGCGTGAAGACCGAAGGCACCGTGCTCGTCGTCTCGTCGACGTCATCGGAAGGCCGAGCGGTCCGCTCGGCGGTCGAAAAACTCCGGTCGGTCGGCAACATCAATTTGGTGGGAGTCGTATTGAACCGCGCGCAGCCCGACCGCCGCGCCGCCAACGACTACTATCTCGGAGCCGGTCAGACCGTCTCGCTGCCTTCGGGAAGCCGGGTGTGAACGGAACCCTGGCGTCCTTAGGCCGGCGACATGCGGTGCGCTTGTTCATCGTCGAGCCGCATCGGCTCGTCGTTGAAGCGCTGCGGCACGTGTATTCGATGGATCCGCTGTTCTCGGTCGTCGGGGATGCACCGGCCGTCGACAGCGAGCAGATCGCGCTGCTTCGGCCCGACGTGATCGTGCTCGACATCGACGGCTTGGCGGTGACCATCGAGGAAGCGATCGATGCGTGCGAGAGCGCCTCGCCGCAGAGTCGCGTGTGCGTTCTCTCGGCGCAGCACCGGTCGCGCACGATGCAACGAGCACTTTCGGCGAAGGCGGCGGCGTACGTCCTCAAGGACACGGCGCCGGCGACCATCATCGAGATCATCCACGCGATCGTGGCGGGCGACTACTACGCGGACCCTCGGATTGCGGGCGCCATGTTGCGACGCAGATCGACTCGTTCGACCGAAGCGAGCGAGCTGTCGAGCCGGGAGTTCGAGATCGTTCGGCTGATCGCCGACGGCCTGTCGAATCGCGAGATCGGCAATCGTCTTACCTTGTCGGAGAAGACGGTAAAGAACCACGTCAGTCACATCTTGGCGAAGCTCAAAGTGACCGCCCGGTCGGGGATCGCCGTCTACGCGGTTCGCAACGGCATCGTGAACTAAAGGGAGCACCCGTTGCGCACGTACCTCATCGAGCCCCAGACCATCTTCGTGCCGTATTTGCGCCGCGTTCTCTCAATCGCGGGGTTTGACGTGGTGGCGACGAGCCAGGGCGTCGATGGCGGGGACATCAGCGCGCACGACCCGGCCGCAATTTTCGTCGACGTCGACTACCTCGAACGGGGCGGACCGACGGCCCTGTGCCGCATTCGCGATGCTGCCCGTTCCGCGCGGCTGATCGCATTCTCCGAATCCAGCGACGCGACGTTCGCGGCGACGTGCGTTATTTCGGGTGCGGACGCGGTGTTTTCAAAGAGCGACGGCGAGGAGAAGCTTCTGCGGGCGTTGCGACAGACGGTCGCAACGACGTGATCGTCGCCGCGCCGAGCCGCCCCCTCCGGCGCTCCGTGCCCTGGCTGAAGGTGCTCGCCGGGATCGGCATTGCGTTTTACCTTTTCGTCGGCGCGGAGGTTACGGCGCACGTCCAGGATCCGTTCGAGGGCCTGCATGTGCTCGTCCCGATCACGATCGCGTTGTTTCCGATATGCACGTTCCTGACGTTCCGTTACCCGGTCATCTTCCCGTTCGGCCTGTACGTGCTGATAACGCCGATCGACGCCTTGCTTGCCGTGTCGGGCGTCGCGTCGATCGTAAAGCTGATCGGGATGCTCGCCGCGGGAGCGTTGGTTTTGCGGATGCTGCTCATTCGGCGGGCGGTGCTCCCCCATAAAAGCTGGTATTTTTGGGCCGCGTTCGTCGTTTACGCGTCCCTGAGCATCTCGTGGACGCCCGATTTCGATGCCGCATCGACGATGCTCACGGCGATCATCCTGCTGTTCGTGATGATGACGATCCTGGCGATCTATCCCGCGAAACCGCTCGAATTCAAGTTCATGCTGGCCTCCGTGGTCGTCTCGGGCGTCGCCGCCTCGATCTACTCGCTAGCGCAGTATCACGCCGCGCCGGCCCTGTCCTCGAACGTGTCTGCAGCCAGCGGCGCCCTGAGCCGCTCGTCGCTCGATTCGAACCGCCTCTTGCTGCATGGCCTGAGCGGCTCGAACGTGCAAGATCCGAACTATCTCGGCGGATCGTTCCTGCTCGCCATCGCGCTCGCGCTCGCAGCGGTCTTTTATGGCCGCAACATCGCCCTGCGCCTCGCGAGCGCCGCAACCGTACCGCCGATGATCGCCGCGATCCTCGCGACGGGCTCCCGAAGCGCGTTTCTTGCCGCGGTCGCGATATTCGGCTATTTTATCGTACGGAGCAAATATCGCGTGCAAGCGCTGCTCGCAACCCTCAGCTGCCTCGGGTTGGTCGCTTTCTTTCCGACGGTTCTCGCGCGCCTCATCTCCTACGACTTCGGCACCGCCGACGGCCGAACGGACATTTGGCGAACCGGGATGCACTCGTTTGGCGACCACTGGCTGTTCGGCGCCGGGATCGGTTCGTATGGGTGGAGCTACGATCACAACGTGCTCGCCGTGTTCCAAGAGACCTTCGCCGGCTGGGACCGGCCGGGACACAGCGTCATTTTCGTCGCGCTGAACGACTATGGAATCATCGGATTCAGCTTCGTGATGTTGGCATGGTACTTCGGGTTTCGCCAGCTCAAGGTGATCCCCAAGACCCATTGGATGTACGGTCCGCGCATCGGGCTCGAAGCGGGCATGCTCGGCCTCTTCATTCACATGCTCTTGCTCGATCCGTTCTTCGTCAAGTACGTGTGGCTCGCACAGTCGTTGCCGCTCGTCGCCCTGAACATGTACGCTCCGCGCGCAATTCGCGTCGGGCTGCGGATGCCCGGTCCGCGGCGCCGCTTGCGAACGATGCAATCCGCCCGCGGGACCTGAGCCGGGCGCGGAATTGGCGCGGCGGGTGTTGAAGCCGCCGCTCTGTGGGTCGTCTTACTTGACGCTTCAAATGTACTGCTTCTCCGGCGGCCTTGCGGGCGGCCGCTTCGCGCTTGGCGCTCGTGAAGGCTGAGACGGGCTCCACGGTTCGCCGAGGGAAGATCGATCGACGCGTCGTCATCGCTGCGTTGGTTTACCTCGGGGTCGGGCTCGCCGTATCAGCCGGGTTCGCGACCTGGAACGATGAGGAGTACACCCTTGCGACGACGTCCCACGGCGTCGCCTATGCTTTCACTCGCGCGATCAATTACGAGTTGCAAGCGCCGTTGTATTTCAGCGCGCTCGCCGCGTGGCGAGCGCTCGACCATTCGGTCTGGTTTGCGCGCCTCTTCTCACTGCTGTGCGCGACCGGTTTTTTCCTCAGTTTGATCGCAGTCGGCCGGCGCATCGCGCCCGGGCGCGACCCGCTGCCGTTTGCGGCGATCGTCGCTCTCAACCCCTACGTGGCGTATGCCGCATTCGAAATTCGCCTGTACGCGTTGTCGCTCGTCCTGTCGGCGCTGATGTGGATCGCCTTCGACGCCGGGTACTTTAGCGACGAGAACGACACGCGCGCGCGCTGGTATTTCGTCGCCGTCGCGATCGTCGGCGTCTACGTGCAATACTTTCTCGCGTTTCTCGTTGCGGGCTTCGCGTGCTCGCTCGCAGTCGCCGGCAAGTGGCAAACCCTACGCACCTACCTCGCGCACGCGGCGGTCGTTGCACTCGCCGCGATACCGCTCGCGCTCGTGTTGCGGGGCCAGTTCGGCAGCGACGCCGACGCGAGTCTTCCTGCGCAGGTTCTGCTCCGCGCCGAAGCCTCGAGCACCATCGGCTTCCTCTTTCCGTACGATCCGGCGTGGTGGTGGCTGATGGATCACGCGCGGGCCGTTTACCTCTGCGTGGCCGGTGCGAGCGTCGTGCTCCTGGTGTTGGCCAAGCCGCGGCTCTCGCGTACCGTGCTCGCCTACTGCGCGTGTGCGCTCGCGGTGTTGGCGTTATACGCGATCGCCATCGTCGTGCTCTCGCTCGACTTGAGCACGCGGCATTTCGTCGCCGCCTTTCTGCCGCTGGCCGTCGCCGTATACGCACTGTTCGAGGCGACGAGCCATTCGCCCAACCTTCGCAAGCTCGCGTTCTTGCCGACGATCGCGCTGACCATTGCCGTCTTGATCTCGCGCTACCGTTTTCTCGCTCAGGTTGAGGACTGGAAGCGCGTCGCCCCGTTTCTCGCGGCGAACGTCGTAGCGGGCGACGTTATCGCGATCTATCCCGCGGACGCCGAACCCGCGTTCGAACGTGAATATCACGGCAACGCCCCGTACGTACCGTGGCCGCGCCCGTATTCGACGGTGCGCTATTCCCCGACCGTCTCGGGCATCAAGTCGGAGGCCGAGGCCCGCGCGGCGTTTGCCAAGCTGAGCCGCTACCGGCACATTTGGTTCGTCGACGATGTCGAGTGCCTCGCGGTTCCGCGGCTCGGCTGCGATATCGTAAAGGACGTGGTCCACAGCGACTTCAAGATCGACCTGGAACGCCAGTTCTACCAATCGACCGTCTACGAATTGTCAGACTTTGCGAGCGAGCATTCGAACGCGCAAGGCTTGCGGTAAATCCGAGAAGCGAGGGATCAGCACGTCCCAGGCAGTCATCCCGGTTAGCCGGACGAAGACTGTCGTCTTGAGCACGTAGGACACGAGAAACGCCGTACTGTGTGCGAGTGCGCCCGCGTAGACGCCTAAGCGAGAAATCGTGACGAACGTGATGCCCGCGATGAGCACGAGGGTG
>Ga0302326_10014986_pt1 | contig 16338 bp, 15 predicted proteins | sample Palsa_T0_3_FD_202264 | JGI IMG/M metagenome (GOLD analysis project Ga0302326, IMG submission 202264) | Peat permafrost microbial communities from Stordalen Mire near Abisko, Sweden - Palsa_T0_3 | ecosystem: Environmental > Terrestrial > Soil > Palsa > Peat permafrost | place: Sweden: Abisko... | reverse complement strand
CATTCAAGTCCCGCGCCCGGTTCATACTCAACAGCAGCGCCCGCTGGTAAAAGGTCTGCAAATCCGTAAAATTCTTATCTATCTTCGCCCCCGCCTCATGCAGCGGTCACCGCATAGCAGCATTATTCTAAAGCTGTAAACGAACAGATCTCCCTGGTGGAAAACAGCCTATCGGGCGACCTGGTCATCGACGGTAAACTATACACTCTTACTGAAAGAATGAAACAGTACAATGTGGCGGGATTAAGTGTTGCCGTAGCACCAATCAAAATAACAATCATGATTGAAGAACCGAACAACGTAAAAGGCTTCATGTGTGCAAAATAGCTCATTAACACTCAGTTTCAAGTTGTTTTACAAACGTTTTACGCGTCTTTTACATCTTTTTACTGCTAAAAATCTTCCTGGTAGTTGACGCCGGATATCTTTACTTTATTGCTTCACCAAAAAAATTATAGCTATGAAATTTTATATCCTTGCCTTTTTGCTCCTTTTCACGGTTTTCTCATCTTCTCTTCTCCCGGATAGCCATCCAGACCCAAAAACCGAGAAGGCTGGAACTGCAAAGATCGTTTTTAGATCTACAGATGGCGGACAAACCTGGCAGGACATCGGCAACGGGCTGCCCGAAAATTTGCGGAAAGATAGTATCCGGGGAAATAGCTTCTTTGCAAATGATAAAGGGCTGTTCTTAAGGGTTGGAAACGGACTCTATCACAGTACACCAAATGGCACAGCTCCTTTTTGGACCAAAGAGATTTTCCCTGACGAGCATAGCAGCATTGCCCCCGGCAAGCCCGGGATATTTGCCTGCAATTACTGGGCTGTAAATTTGAAAAAAACAAACGGAACGAGTGTATGGTCGACGATATTCGAAAATTTTCAGGGGACACGAATGCGCGCTTTTGAGACTGCCGGAGGTGCAATTTTCATCGGCACCGACAGAGGCCTTTTTAAAACTACTAACGATGGAAAAACCTGGGAACTGGTCTATGCCGGAGGCTTTGTAGGGAATTTGGCAGAGTCGAATGGCGTACTGGTGGCGATTAGCACGAGAAGTATAATAAGATCGGCCGATAATGGCGAAAACTGGGCGGTGGTGGACAGTGAGGGCGGTGCGGCTTTGGATGTAAAACAGATCAGAGGTGGATTCGTTGCTATCACTTCTAGTACAGAGTGGCTTTCGCCGAATACCAGCAGGTTAAGGACATCCTTCGACGGCGGTAAAACCTGGCAGCCCATTGAAGCCAGCCTTCAGGACAAAGTTGTTATTGATTCAATATCGCGGACCTGGGATGATCGCCCTCGTGTACAAGCCTTCATGACTTCAATTATCCAGGTTGGTGAAAACTTCTTTTGTGCTTATCATGACGGCATTTTCAGATCATCAGACAAGGGGAAAACATGGAAATTATCACTTCCTTCTGTACAAAATAAGGTCTTCAATTTATTTGTTTCAGACAACGTGATCTATGCCATACGCAGCAAGGGTGGATGTTGAAAACTCAGATTAATATTCATGCATTTCATGTCTGCCCGGGGTCTTGCTGTAAGAATCATAAAATTATGCAACCTATCCAACGCCGCAAGGTCACTCTGCCAAATGGATATGTATATGGGGAGGTTTACATTTTCGCGAGATAGTCATTTTCAATTCTTACAATTATAGAGTAAAGCTCTTTGCTTCGCCGCCAAAAAATTTACTGGCAAATTACTGGCAAAAACAAAAGGTCGCCGAAGCGACCTTTCTAAACGATTGATTTTAAGCTCCCCCTGCTTTACCTTTATCTAACCAATTCTTGGCGGATTTCCATGATTTTAGTCATTTGCCGTAACAATCGGAGACGGCGTCGGATGGCGCTTACTTTGCGATAAAGCAATATTTTCTGAATTCTTGCACTATTTTTTGGGTGTTACACTTTTTTTCTTTGGAGTCATTAGTGGAAGCGGAGCCCCCGACCATTTAGATTCCCTACGTGGTAAAAAATACCCCTTAATCATATTGGCGTTTCTAATTGCAATTTGTATATGGGTCTTCTGTCTGAACCCCGCTCCGGGATAGAGGGGTTTTCCCTCCGGCAGCAGCGCGCGGACAGAGTCAAAAGGCCGTTGCTCGGTTAAATGGAAAATTTCATGGACCTGTTTAATTACAGCGGCCATTGTCGCTGCATAGATACTGTAGATGTCGTTTACAATATCCAGGGACTTTTTATCCGTCAAATCCAAGCAGTTACCCAAGCTGAATACTGCCCCCAAAACAGCCGGTTCATTAATCTTTAATCCTCCTGGCGGATTTTGTGCATAATGCAACGCCCTCTCATAATTATTCTGCCAGAAGTACATCCCGTCTCCTAACCGATCCCAAGATTTATTGCTGACCCGCATCTGCGATCTACCAGAAATGATAGCTTCGCAAACGACTCTCTCGCAGCCGTGAAATCCTATTATCAAGCCGGGCTCGGCTGAATAAATAAAACCAGACATCTCAGAAAAATTTAGAGAAGTAAACGTGGAATTAGGGACACAAAATAATTAGGCGGATTTCTTCGCACCCGATTTCTTAGCGGCAGCGGCGGTAGCCTTCCGACGCTTAGGAGCAATAGGCGCGTCTTCAAGTACATCCCATAAACCACTTTCTACCAAAAACCTCTTGGCAGCAGCGGGAGATGCTGTTACTTCTGCTCTTTTTTTAAGCAGCGCCTTTTTTACTATTTGGTATGCTGTGGTTGTCACAGTACAAATTTAAAAATTATTTGCTTAATCTGTAGTAAAAATATTATAGCCCCTAAATGAGCAGAATCCAGCGGAAAATGTATAATGGTCAAAACGGCGAAACCCACGACCAGCGCGGGTTTCGAATTCTAGTGACGTCCATTAAGACTATCGGCGCTCCCCCTGCTGGACTTGAACCAGCGACCCTCTGATTAACAGTCAGATGCTCTAACCAACTGAGCTAAGGAGGAATATCGATTTAAGACTGGCCTGCTCGGCCCGATCTGCCCCAAAAGGGGCTGCAAAAATAGGGAAAATCCCCTTTTAAAAAGCTGTCAGAGAAAAAATTATTAGAACCATCCACTCTCCACCCCCACATATATCCCATCCTCCCGCACCTCGACCGGGTAGGTCTTTAGCTTATAGCCCTCGCCGTTCGCCTCGCGCCCGTTCTTGAGGTTGAACTTCAACTGGTGAACCGCACAGACGACCCGGCAGCTCCCATCAATGTACCCATCCAGCATCGCTGCCCCGGCATGCGGACAAACGGACGCAAAACCATACCACTCTTCCTTAAATCGCCCCAGACAGATCGTAACACCCTCGACCTCAACTTCCCCAATATCACCACCCATAAAGTCAATATCGGCCGCACTGTTCGCGACCTTATGCCATTTGTATTTTTTAAGAAAGCCCATCAGTATAGATATTCCGTTTTGTAAGGATACCTGACCTTATACAACTCCTTTACCTTCTCCAGGATCGTCCGCCTGAGCTCGTCGACATTCCTTCGCTCAGTAGCCGACACAAACACACAGCTACCATGCGTCTCCCTGTCCCATCGCTCCTTCAACTCGCTCATGATCTCCCGCTTCACACCTTCTTCCAGCCAGGGATCGAATGTATTCGCCTCATACTGATCGATCTTATTAAAAATGACCATTATGGGTTTTTCAAATACATTCAGGTCCTGCAGGGTCTTGTTGACGACACCCAGCTGCTCTTCATAACCCGGATGTGAAAGGTCAACCACATGCAGGAGGATATCCGCTTCCCGCACCTCATCGAGGGTACTCTTAAAGCTCTCTACCAGGTGATGCGGCAATTTGCGGATAAATCCGACCGTATCACTCAGCAGGAACGGCGTGGCCTCGAAAACGACCTTTCGCGTTGTCGTATCCAGGGTCGCAAAAAGTTTGTTCTCCGCGAAGACCTCACTCTTGCTCAACACGTTCATCAGCGTCGATTTGCCGACATTGGTGTACCCTACGAGCGCCACCCTGATAAACTCGCCCCGGTCCTTGCGCTGGGTGAAAGCCTGTTTATCGATCTCCAGCAGCCGACGACGCAACAAAGCTATCTTATCCTTGACGATACGCCTGTCCGTTTCGATCTCCGTCTCCCCCGGACCCCTGGTGCCGATGCCGCCACCCAGGCGTTCAAGGTGCTTCCACATACCCCGGAGCCTTGGTAAGAGATATTGATATTGAGCAAGCTCGACCTGCAATTTGGCCTGCGCCGTCTTGGCCCGGCTGGCGAAAATATCCAGGATCAGATCCGACCGGTCGATCGTCTTCGTGTCCAGCGCCTTCTCGATATTCGAGATCTGCGAGCCCGATAGCTCATCGTCAAAGATGACGACCTGGATGTCTTTCAACTGAATGTAAGTCTTGATCTCCTCCAGCTTTCCTTTCCCAACAAAGGTCTTACTGTCGGGATGCAACATCTTCTGTGTAAACCGCTTCAACGTGACCGCGCCCGCCGTCTCGGCCAAAAAAGCCAGCTCGTCCAGGTATTCCTGCGATTGTGCCTCCGTCTGTGTCTTGTGAACCAATCCGACCAGTACAGCCCGTTCTGCTTTTTGTATGCTATTTTTCTTATCTATCAATGCTATGATGCTATTTGGACGGCAAAGGTACAACAGATCGTGCTGCGGGAAAGAAAAAAGCGGTCCCGGGAAGAACGCCCGGCAACCGCCTTTCCTATATCGCGAAATTATTTATAAACCACTGAGACAGATACCTATAGAGAATGGGAACACCGAAGGCCCTGCACTGCTCTTGATGAGGCTGTTGGCCTGGAACTGGGCAAAGATACCCACAAAGCCCTTGCTGACACGAAACGTACCTGCAAATTTTGGCGTATTGAAGAACTGCTTCGAGCTCTCTTTCTCAATGTAATTACCAAGGGTCTGGTTGGCACTGCCCAGCAAATCCTTGCCTTTGGTATAGGCGCTCAACAGCAGCCCGACCTTGACGCCAACTGCAAACTTCAAGGACTTGTCCATATGCTCAGGATCAATCGCATACCGTAATTCCACAGGCGATTCCAGGTAGGTAGTCACCAACTTGTATTTCTTGAAATGGTTGCCACCGGTTTCATCGGGAAAGCCCAGGGTACCAGCACCAACGGCAGCGACGAGTACCTCCTGATCATGAAAGAAGATATTGCTGCTTCCTATGCCCAAACCGGCCCCGATACTAAGACGCGGGTCCGTTTTGAACGGAAAGTCAAACATCACATAAAAGTTCGCGCTTCGGTTCAGGCCCTGAATATGGATACTATCCGGCACACCGGCCCAGTTGTCATAAGCCAGCTGGAACATAAAATGGTCGGCAGCGCGTTTTGTAAGATCAACCTTACTCCAATCTCTTTTACCAGGCTTTACCGGCTTGGCTGGGGGAGGGGCATTTTGAAGGGCTTTGGTCAGAGCGGAAGTCGTATCCTTTGCTTGGGTAGGGGTCGGGTTTTGAGAGCTTTTTGAATGCCTTTGAGCGAATGCAGCAGTTGTGGCTAAGAAAACCAACGCGGTAATGAAAAACTTCTTCATAATTTCACTTGTGGGTGATGGTCTTTTGACGTTCCGAATCGAATCCGCGGGCTTTCTCGCAGTTTTATCGCCCATTCGGACTCGTTTTGATCTGGTTGACAAATGTATTCTCTTGGGGGTTAATAAAAGGTTAAAGAAGCCCCTGAATTTTAGTAGGGCGCAAGATATTACTTCTCACGGAGAATTATGGAATCCAGCCCATAAAAATGCGTGTAGGCGCGATCTCCGCTTCCCGCCCCATCGTAGTAATAAAGCATTGCTGGCTTTTCCTGCAAGAGACCCTGAACGGTTTTGAAGACACCATGCGGGAAGACGGAATCGATCTTTTCCCGTAACGCAGCATCATAGGCCAGAACAACGGCGGTATGCTGATGTTCCCGTCCCGCCCCCTTCAATTGCCTATCTCTGTCCGTAAGAACGGCATGGTAGAAATAGCCGGAAAAGACGGTTTTCCAGGCCGCCAGGTAATTGGTGCTCGACAGGGTCACGGCTATCAACAAGCCCAGCCCCAACCCGGGAGACAGCTTCGGAAAAATGACCGGGGCGGGAAGGCCGCTTTTGTTAACGCCCGCCAAAAAGCAAATAGCCAGAACGCAGCAGACCACCATATCACTTAGGTTATTTAATGTGCGCGGAGGTATGGACCCCCGGGATGCCATCATGAATGCCGTCAGCGACAACACCAGCAAACCAAAAACTGTCAGCAGGCCCGACAGGAATATGTCCTTTCTGCGAAACGGAGCCAGAAAGCCCGTGGATCCCGGTGGGAGCCGGAGGCCAAGTCCAAACACCGCCGCCGCCGCCAGCCAAAAGAAAGGCTCTTTGAAAATATAGTACAGAACGGCAATGGTTTGAAAGCCGATGATAGGCAGTACGTGGAAATAGCTGGTGCCGGCATTTAACAGAGGCCGCCGAAAAATCAGCACTCCCGAGGTGAGCATGATAAAGACGCCAGCGGTTATGGCGATGGCTACGCCGAGCCAGAGGAATAGGGGAACGGGCCGTCCGTAAAAATGACAGGCCAACGCCAGTGACAAAAGGAAAAGCGGTAGAAAAACCGCTACCATCTCATTACAGCCCACGATTAGCAGGATCAGCAGCAGCAAAAACAAGTCCGTGGCTATGAAAGCGGGCGGCGCGGCCAGCCGCCTGATCAGGACCGCCGCCAGCATTATAAAAAGAATGAAAGCGGTCTGATATACCACGACGGAGCTGAACCAATAAAAACCGGTGGCGATATCGGCTTGTACATACATGGATAGGAAAAAGAGGAGGGAAGCCCCCTGCAGAACGCGCATCCGGGTGATTCTCAATCCCTCCCGGTTCAAAAACAAGCGCAAAGTTGCCGACAAATAACAAAAGGCCCCCCAGGTAGCCAGAAAATAGAGCAGCGTGGGAAGCCAGGGATATCGCCCCGGCAGATCGAGCCGGACAAAACAGCCGATGAGGAACGCACTCGTATAACGACCTGCCCAGGTATGGTATAGGTCGGCCTGGACCTTGAAAAACGCCTTGCTCTCATACAGATAGTAAAAGAGATAGTCGTCCGCCGCCATGCTGTTCAAAAATGCCACTATCACAAAAGGCAGCATCCCGGCCAGGATCAGCCCCCAAAATAATCTCGTTCTTGCAGCATCTCTTGCAGCATTCATGTATAAAAGGTAAAGAATTGCTTAGAAAAACGGGCAACTCTGGCTAATTTCACGCCCAAATTAAAGCATTGGCCATGGAATCCACCCATAAAGAAAAATTAGCAGGCTGGGGCAATTACCCTGTAGCAGAATCGTATACGTTGAACCCCAGGGACACGGACGACGCGAAAGACGATATAAAGAGGGGCGAGGTCATTGCAAGAGGTCTGGGCCGGAGCTATGGTGACCAAGCGGTCAACGAGAACAATTTTGTGGCCATCTGCACAAAACTCAACCACTTCCTGCACTGGGACGAGCAGGAAGGCATCCTGGAATGTGAGGCCGGGGTCAGCCTCGAAGAGATCATCACCTATTTTGGCAAGAAGGGGTGGCTCCCAATGATCTGTCCCGGCACGAAGTTCGTGACGGTGGGCGGGGCCATCGCCAATGATATCCACGGAAAAGCACATCATATCGATGGGTCTTTTGTCAACTGCGTACTTTCTTTCACGATCCTCCTGGCCGACGGCACCGTCGTCGAAGCCTCCCGCTCGGAGAATACCGATCTGTTCTGGGCCAATTTTGGCGGCCTGGGCCTACTGGGCGTGATCCTGAAAGCCCGGCTAAGGCTGCGGAAGATCGAGACCACCTACTTTAAACAGAAATCTATCGTCATAAAGAACCTGGACCATATGCTCGAGGCGCTGGATCAATACGATCATGAATATAATTACTCCGTGGCCTGGATCGACGCCCTGGCTAAAGGAAGCAAATTGGGCGGCGGCGTCCTGACCCTGGGCAACGCCGCCAAGCTAAACGAGCTGCCCGAAAAGCTCAAAGCCGAGCCACTAAAACTCCATAAAACCAGCAAGCTGGCCGTGCCTTTCTTCCTCCCGTCTTTTGCCCTGAATGGTCTGACCGTAAGGATGCTCAACAGGGTCATCGCTTTCGTCCAAAACTCCCCCAAAGAATTCGTGCACTATGAGAAGTTCTTTTTCCCCCTCGATGCCATCAACAACTGGAATAAGGGCTACGGCAAGCGCGGCTTTATCCAATACCAGTTCGTCATCCCCGAGGACAACGGTAAGAAGAATCTCACGGAGATACTCGAACTCATCGCCGGAAGCGGGTGCACGCCTTTTCTCAACGTATTCAAACGCATGGGCGAAGGTCAGGGGATCCTGTCCTTTCCTTTCAAAGGCTATACCCTGGCCATCGATTTTCCCGTGACAAAAGAACTGCTTGCCTTCACTCCCAAACTGGATGGAAAGGTTTTGGCAGCCGGTGGCCGCCTCTACCTGGGCAAGGACGCGCTTTTGCACGAAAGCACCTTCAAGGCCATGTATCCACAGCACAAGGAATGGATGGCCATCAAGCGCAAATACGACCCTGACAACAGGTTCAGCTCGAACATCTCCAGGCGGCTAGGTCTAAATGTAAAGGTCTGAATGTAGAGGGATAATGGTCAGGGCTTGGAGGAGAATTTCTTCCGGACCCGGCTCAGCGTCTCCAGTGTCATACCCAGGTAAGAGGCGATGTACTTCAACGGTATCCGGTTGGCAAGGTGTTGGTGGTGGACAAGGTAGTGGCGGTATTTGTTCTCCGCCTTGGTCAGCCGTGCAATAAAGGCGCGTCTTTCGGCATCCTGGTAGTAGACCTGTAGCAATTTCCTCGCAAGCACATTGGACTCCGGGATTTGTTCATAAAGTTTCTCAAGGTCGTCATAGGTCATGATCAGCAATTCGCAGTTTTCAAGGGCCTGGATGTTTTCGGTGGATGGGGCCTTGTTGTTGAGGCCGAAAATGGAAGAGACCAGCTGATTTTCAACATTGATCCAGGTGGTAATCTCCTTGTGTCCCTCGCGGGTAAAACCACGGATCGCGCCTTTCCTGATAAAATAAACATGCTGGCAAATGCCCTCTTCCCGCAGCAGCAGTTTTCTTTTTCGGACTGAAAGCGTAGTGATGTGGTCTCTCAGATAAAGTGCAATACCGGGACTGACGGGATGTAAAAGTCCGAGTACAGTGAGCAGAGGATCTATGTCGGGAGGCTGCTCGCGCTCCTGACCTAACCCTGGGGGTTCAGGTTGTTTCATGGTTTGTGGGTTTGGGTGTTTACAAATATAAACAAACCCCCATGTATTAATAATCTATTTTGCCTTCTTCTTGTTAACGGGCGCCCTGGGCTTTGGCTTTGCCGGATTGGGCTTTCCGGTCCTCAGTAACTTCATATAGTATCCGCATACTGTATTCATCAGGCATCGGCCACACTCCGGTTTGGGCCGGCAGATCTCCCGCCCCAAAAACGACATCGCCATCCCGGCATCCCATTCGTCCTTCGGAAGGATCCTCATGAGCCCCTGCTCCATCTTCTTCGGATCGTCCTCTTTTACAATGCCCAGCCTCGGTGCGACCCGCACCACATGCAGGTCTACGATCACACCTTCCGGCGGGCACCCGGCCCCCCGCAAGATCACATTTGCCGACTTTCTGCCAATACCCGGGAGTTCGGTCAATGCCTCCCGCGAAAGCGGGATAGCCTTGTCCGTACCTATCTTTTGCGCAATGCCCACCAGCCAGTTAGCCTTATGTGCAAAATTCCGGATACCGGTAAGGTAAGGAAACAACTGCTCCGGGGTAAACCTGGCGAGAGCCGCCATGTCCGGAATGTCGGCGAACAGTTTTGGCGCAATCTTATTTACTGCTTCGTCGGTGGACTGCGCACTTAGCACCACCATCACCACCAGCTGGTAAACATTGCCATAATTCAGCGGGTGCTTTTTATTCTTGTACTTTTTTAGCAGCGGACGCATCTCCTCCGGCCAATCGACTTTTGTAACCATACAACAAGCTTTGACATGAAGGTACTATCATCTCTTCAGTTTTGCTAACTGTTGAGCAGCCTGGACGTGGATAAATACCGCCTTGACGGGTAGTATATAAAAAGACAGGTCCCATTCTTCAGCACCGGGATGACCTGTCCTGCCATGTCCTCAGGGATCGCCGGACATCCAAGGGTCGTTCCCATCAGGCCATATTTGTGCAGGACGCGCTCGCTGACGTAGTTGGCGCCATGGATGACGATATTCCGTTCCCTGGCCTTGTCATTAAAGCCCCTGTCAATTCCATCGAGACGAAGCGAGAGACCATTGCAGCCTATATATGCATTCCGGGTCACAAAAAATCCCAGGCTGCTCTTATAGGATTCGGGGGTGTTGGAAAAGGAATTGGCATAGTCCCGGCCTGAACCCATGCCATGTGCCACATAGGTCCGGTATAACAACCGGCGATTTCTCAGGTCGATGATATACATTCTTTTCGAGGCGGAAGACTGACTGAAGTCACAGACGGACAAGACATCGGTCTTCTTTAATGCGTGTTTTCTTAACAGCCTGTGATAGCCAAGCAAAGCATACAGCAAAGCATTTTCGTTTAACCCGGAATCTTTCAGCAGCATCTGGTCATACATGTCCGCCGCTTCGAGTGCGACTATCCGGCGCTCGGAATTCCGTGCGGCGGAATAAAAACCAGGATTTTTCTTTTTTGCAGCTGCCAGCAGCGGCAACATTAAAATTGCGAGGGATAGACAGAAAAGTTTACCAGGGGAAACACGTAATGTTTTCATAAAGGAGATTTGCGCGTGTTACGGATTAGGAATTACAACAGGAACTCCATAGGCGATTGGCAACAAACGGTCCTTGCAGAGGATACGTGGAGAAGGAATAGTGCGGAGATGGGATTTATAAGAGAGATCTTTCAGGGAGATTGGGTACTATGGATCAAAAGTAATAGCCCGATTTTGGATTTGCAAGCTGCAAGGGTCTAAATATACCCTTACGGGCCATAAGATTATCATAGATTCGCCGCTCTTTTAAAATTTCTACCCCCCTTTTCGGTTCCCTTATGAATATTGGATGATGGACGATTGCTTGTCGATCAAGTAACTGGAGAAAGTTTAGTGTAAAAATGCAATATTCCGAAAGTGAAGAATGGTATCGCTGCCTTTTTGAGCAAGCGAGTGATTTGATTGTCATCCACGATTTGGATGGTGCTATCGTAAACGCCAATGATAGCCTCTTTAACAGGTTGGGGTACACCCGCGAAGAACTAAAAAAAGGGAGATCTATCTTCTCTGAATGGCGTTGCGTGTGCAAGGATGGGAGCATTGTCGAGATCGAAGCTAACCTCAGGAAAATGTCCGACGACCTCGTGCTCGGCGTCTGCCGCGATGTTACCCGGCAAAGGGCGGTAGAGCGGGAACTTCGCGAGGCGGAAATAAAGTTCAGGAACCTCTCCAACGAAATCATTCAGGAATTATTGGAAGCCAATCTTCATACCATCCTGGATAATACCGACACCGTATATGTGCTGCTCGACACGGGCCTCACCATCCTCTCCTATAACCAGCGTGCGCTTGATTTCGCGGCATCGGAGCTCGGACATCACATGGTGAGCAGCGATCATTTCCTGGATTATTTTCCCGCTCGCCGCCGGACTGCCATTACAAAATGGATGAACAAGGTCATCGCAGGCGAGGCGTCGATTATGAGACCTCCTATCCCAAACCAGGATCTTCTTTTACCTGGTATAGCGTAAAGATGTTCCCCGTCTTCAACAAAGAGAAAAAGGTGCTGGGTATTGTAACGGCCGTCCAGGACATCACCCAGAAGAAATTGCTTGAGCTGGAGATCCTGACCCAAAAGGTACAGGAACAAAAAAAGATCACCCGCGCGGTGATAAAGGCCCAGGAGAAAGAGCGAACAAAGATCGGCCAGGAATTACACGACAATGTCAACCAGATCCTGGCCAGCGCGAGGATCTATCTCTCGGCATCATGCGAAAAGAACCGGGATAACAAAGCTGCCATGGTCAATGAATCGATCGCGCTGATCGATAGTGCCATCCAGGAACTACGGCTCCTCGCAAGGAACGAGATCACGCCCCAGGGCAGACTGGACCTGCGGCAGTTGATCCAGCCGCTGGTCGATAACCTCAATGAGCACGCCGTCATAAAGACAAAATTCGACTATTGCATGCCTGCGCAACCCGTCGACACCGATCTGAAGCTGAATATTTATCGCATCGTACAGGAGCAGATCACCAATATTCTCAAACACGCCGGCGCCTCCTCCGTTCATATCCGCGTTCACTCGGACGAGCATTTTATAGGAGTAGACCTGACTGATGACGGGAAGGGCTTCGAAACGGCGAACACCAGAAAAGGTATCGGCATCACCAACATTATGAACCGGATCGAGTCCTTTAACGGCGAATTCTCCCTCCAAAGCAGCCTGGGGAAAGGCTGTCAATTGTCCGTGAAATTCCCACGCTGACACCCGGATCAAAGCCGTAAAAACAAAAAAAGCACTCAATTGGCTACGCCGTTCAAGTGCTTGATTTCCAGTGGACCCTGTCGGATTTGAACCAACGACCCGCTGATTATGAGTTGATTTTTTAACATTTCTGGTTACTTATGGTTGTTTCTAGTTACGCGTAATGTGCTCATCTTTATTTTGTTGATTCATTTAGAATGCTAACTTGCTACTACATGTTTGCGGTCATTTTCCAAAAACATGTATCAAATTATGTATCAAATTTCAACCTTATTTTTATGAAGCAGGATCGTGTAAATGTGAAGACTGTTCCGGATATCCGCCGGATCAAGACTGCCGCCAAATTCCCCCTCAAATTACGGATCACCTACAAAGGCGAACGGAAGTATTACGCCACCGGTCTGGATGCCTCCCCGGAGCAATGGGAAGCTATTAATAGTGCCGAGGTGAAAGGCAAATTCCAAAAAATGAGGTTAGAGATGGCTGAGATCGAACGGAGGGCATTGAATTGTGTAGCATCAATAGTTCCCTTTTCCTTTCTGACGTTCGAACGGGAATTTTTCCGGTCGCTTTCGACGGAACAAACCGTAGAGTTGGCCTATGAAAGCTACATCGAAGAGCTTAAAGGGAATGAGCAATACGGAACAGCTAAGTCTTATTCGGATAGTTGTAATGCCTTAAAAAGATTTCATTCCGGCAAGCTCCGGTTTGAAGAAGTCACCAAGGAATTCTTGAATGACTTCGAGAAATGGATGATTGGGAAAGGCAGGTCGCTTTCTACCGTAGGCATTTATTTGCGGCCTTTACGGACCATTTTCAATCTCGCTATCGAACGCGGATCGATCCGGCCTGAGTTGTACCCATTTGGGCGGCGTAAATACATCATACCTACGGGACGCAATATGAAGCGGGCATTGAATATCGATCAAATTCGAAAGATCTTCCATTATCAAGCGGAGGCAGGGTCATCTTTAGAGAAAGCAAAGGACTTCTGGATGTTCAGTTATTTGTGCAATGGGATGAATATGGCAGACATTGCCAGGTTGAGATGGTCCAATGTGTCTCCGGAAACAATCAGCTTTCAACGAGAAAAGACAAAACGGACGAAAAGGGACAATCCGATTACGATCATGGTGGTGCGGAATCCTCAAATTAATACGCTGATTGCAAAGTGGGGTAGGGCCGAGGCCAAAACCTATAACGGCTATCTGTTCGACATCCTAGAGTTGACCGATCAAGCGGAACCGGCTCGGCTGAAAGTGGAGCTGTTTACACATTTCGTCAATGAATGGATGAAGGGTTTGGGGAAAGATTTGGGCTTCGACCTTAACCTGACTACTTATGTCGCCCGGCATTCCTTTGCGACAATTTTGGTCCGAAGCGGCGCTCCGCTGGCCATGGCTAAGCAAACCCTGGGACACGCTAGTATTGCGACAACGGAGAAGTATTTTGCGGGTTTTGACCTGGCGGCGCAAGCGGAATATGCAAAGGCGTTGGTTAATTTCTGAACAAAAGCAGACCGAACTTTTGGAAATACTAAGTGGCCGGCATATCCATCAAGGATCTTAGCTTGGAAACTTAATTTAAGAGACTAGATAAATTGCTTTTTTATTAATTTAATTTGTCCAGCATGATTAATCTCATCTTCTATAAGATGAAACATCCTGAAGTAGTTGTTTTCTTTCAATTGCACATCATGAAAAACGTTTACCGTAGTGAGCCAAGCATCGTCTTTGGTTTTTAAATTGAAAAACGTTCCGTCCCTAATGCTACCAAGTAATTCAAGGTAGTATTCCACCCCTTTACAAGAAACGGTTGATAGTCCGCTTGCACTCTGTAGAGATCCATTCCAAAACTCAAATTCGGAATTGGTAAAAATTCTGTCCTCGAAATATCTAACTTGATACAACCGTTCGTTGGCTGCCAAATGTTTTAAAAGACCTCCTATAGAATTTCTAGGCGTCATCGCCCTGAAATCAAGCTGCTCAATTGACAAATTTAGCACACTGTCAACGGTTTTTTTTCTGACATATTTCATTTGAGCAACGAGATGGCTAATTCCTTTCGAATAACCTTCAGACTCTGGAATCAGTAGATTATTTTTCCAATTCATAAAAAATGAGACTTTACTATTGCTTGGTAGTTTTTAAAATTGTTTGATAAAACTTTTGAAGCAACCGAAGGTCTTTAGTAACAATGATTGCCTCCGCGGTAAGACCGGGCTTGAATTGAATTTCCCTACCATGATCTGTAATTAACCCGTTCGGCAATGTCACCTGAGCAATAAATCCGCTATCAGTAGCAATGGAAGAGATATAGCGGAACTCGCCTTTTACCGAACCAAACTCCGTGAAAGGATATGCGTCAAATCTTAACTGTATTTCTTTGCTTAAGTCAATCTTGCCGAAATTATTTTGTTGTAAATTCAATTCGGCATAGAAATTCCTTTCTTGCGGATTTACGAAACCTAAAACTTTTCCCTCCTTAACATATTGATTTATTTGAATAGGCGTTAGAAAAACAACTTTTCCCTTTGCCGGAGACATCAAAAAAAACCTTTTTTCCCACGAATAGATGGAACTCCTAAAAGTCTCAGCAGCTTGTTCAAAGATATAGATGGACTGCGAATATGCATGATCTAACTCTTGTAGTTCTTTTTCCTTTTGTATTTCAGTCTCTTGATTATCAAATCGAGCAACATTCAGTTGCGGTATATTTAACATTTTGCTTATTACTTTGCTTTCATTGTTTCTAAGCTCCTGTTTTGAGACCACTTTACCTAAATATAAGGTGTCGGTTGCGTCAAATTCATCTTTGGATAATTTAAGATCTCGATTTAGCAAATCTATCTCTTCTTGAAGACTTTGATTCTTCCTCTCCATTAATCGCTTTTCATCTACAAGGATTTTTTTTCGATTAAGGTAAAATCTATTAATCCAGTAATCGCTAAACTCCCTGTAACTTTTCATGAATTCCTCGAAGCCAGCCTGCAACTCACCTAAATTTCGTTCCTCACCCGAAAAAATAGATTTGATTTCGCTTAGTCGATTTTGTTTCAGATAGTCTAAGCACGTATCAACTTTCCGTAATATATCCTCAACATGGGAATGATTTGCACTACTTTCAATCCAAGCGATAGTCTGCCCTTCTTCTACCGAATCGCCATTTTTAAAAAATAGTTTAATAATCTTTCCATCTTGTCTCGTGACGATCTCTTTCGGCGTATTTGTCGCTATCAGATTTGCCCTAGCCCTGATAATATCAGGGTAATGAATAAACCAAGTTCCGATAATTAAAAGAATCAGTAGAGCCAGGAATAACGAAAGTGCCCATTTTTCGATAAACCCCCGCTTGCGGGATAACAATTCATTCATCCCTTCAGAGTTTGACAAACTATCGCTGATCTTCTCTATCATGTGCTTCAAATCTTAAATCATATTCATTTACTGAGTTCAAGTTGGTTTCGAACTAATTCAAAATACCTGCCTTTCAAAGCAGAAAGTTCATCGTGCGTGCCACATTCCTCTATTTTACCTTGGTTGAAAACTAAAATGTTATCTGCATCCCGCACAGTACTTAACCTATGTGCGACAACAATTACGGTTCTTCTCTCAAAAGTCTGTCGTAGATTTTGCATTATTTCTTTTTCATTATTGCCGTCAAGCGAATTTGTGGCCTCATCAAAAAAAAGATATTTCGGTTCCTTATAGATAGCCCTCGCAATTAGAATTCTCTGCTTTTGCCCTTGGCTTATTCCTACTCCGGTCGCGCCAATTTTAGTGTCAAATCCCTTGGGTAGCGTCTCGATGAACGACAAAATATTTGCTTTCTTG
>Ga0302326_10014985_pt1 | contig 16339 bp, 14 predicted proteins | sample Palsa_T0_3_FD_202264 | JGI IMG/M metagenome (GOLD analysis project Ga0302326, IMG submission 202264) | Peat permafrost microbial communities from Stordalen Mire near Abisko, Sweden - Palsa_T0_3 | ecosystem: Environmental > Terrestrial > Soil > Palsa > Peat permafrost | place: Sweden: Abisko... | reverse complement strand
CGGCCCGGCGATGCGGCGCTGCAAGCGGCCGGCCACGAACAGGCCCAGCATGGCGGCCGCGAGCGCCGCGCCGAGGCTGATCAGCAGGCTGGAGATCAGCCGGGCGGCGCCGTCGCCGAGCTTGCCCAGCAGCACCACCCGGCCGACCGGGCGCTTGGCGTAGTAGATCGGCGCGCTGACCTCGGCCGTGCCGGAGCGGATCAGCGAGACCAGCGAGGCGGACCCGCCGGCCGGCAGGGCCACGTCGCCGCTGAGGCGCACCCCGGCGCCGGTCTCGGCGATCAGGGCGCCGCCCGGTCCCTCGATGCGGGCGTAGGAGATGTCGGGCATCACCGCGATGGCGCGCAGGGCGCCGTAGGCCCGCTGGCGGTCGCCCGAGGCCGCGGCCTCCTCGCTCATGGCGGCGGTGACCTGCGCGATGCTGGTGAAACGGTCGAGCGCTAGGTGGGTCTCGCGGTCGCCGTCGCGCCAGGCCATCAGGCCAGTGACCAGGGTGACCGCTGCGCCCACCGACGCCAGCACCAGCAGGGTCAGTTTCCCGCGGATCGAGCGACGCCGGCCGACCCCAGTTTTCACGCGCTGCGACAAGCCCGGCCAACCCCGATTTGGCGACCTCATGGGGTTACGCGGGATTAATGACTCCGGGTTTAATGACGAACTTCAGCAGCGAGCAGATTTCACCCCGCGATGGCGGTCCATCCCGATAGCGCTGGAGCTTTTTTCTACGTGCTGAGGGACGCTATGCGGATCCTGTTCGTGGACGACGACCCGATTTTGCGGGAGTTCGCGATCGTTAACCTCACCACCGAACACGCCAGCATCGAAACCGCCGCCGATGGCGCGGCGGCCCTGGCGCAGATCGAGGCCCAGGCGCCGGACATCGTGCTGATGGACCTGGAGATGCCGACGGTGGACGGCTTCGAGGCGCTGCGCCGCCTGCGCGCCGACCCACGGTTCAAGGACCTGCCGGTGGTCGTGGTCACCGGCCGCGAGGACGTGGAGGCGGTCGACCGGGCGTTCGAGGCCGGCGCCACCTCGTTCGTGGTCAAGCCGCTGAACTGGCGGCTGCTCAGCCACCAGCTGCGCTATGTGCATCGCACGGCGCGAAACGAACGCGAGATGGGGGAGAGCCGCGCCGCGGCCGCCGCGCAGCTGGCCAGGCTGGCGGCGGAAGGGGCTCAGTTCATCTCCCAGGCGCTGGCCCGCGATCCCGGCCTGCGGGCCTCGGCGGTGGCGTTCGCCAAGGCGGCCGACGCCGCCCTGGCCGACACCGCGGTGAACTCCGATGAGACTCACCAGGCCGCGTGACATCCTTCGCGCCCTCTGGCGGGAGGCGCGGGGCGGCACGGCGGTGACTTTCGCCCTCCTCGCCCCGGCGCTGGCGATGCTGGCCTGCGGGGCGATGGACCTCGCCAGCCTCAACGCCGACCACTCGGCGATGCAGGACGCGGCCGACGCCACGGCGCTGGCCATGGCCAAACAGCTCAGCGTCTCCACCCCGGCGGGCATCTCGGCCCGGGCGGTGGACTTTGCCGACGCGCAGCTGGGCCAGATCGTCACTGGCGATAGCGTGACGGTGACCGCCACCGTCTCGTCCGACAATTCCAGCGTCACCGTGGTCGTCGCCGGTCATCGCAACTCTTTCTTCGGCAACCTGTTGCCGCCGGGCGGCTGGACCATCCAGACCCAGGCGACCGCCTCGACCATCGGCGTGCTGCCGCTGTGCGTGTTGAGCTCGGGCGCCGCGACCAACGGCAACGTGGCGCTGCAGAGCAGCTCGCTGCTCACCGCCAGCAAATGCCTGGTGCAGTCCGACGCCAATATCGCGGTCGACCCGACCTCGAGCCTCGCCGCCGGGCTCGCCCAGGCGAGCGGAACCGCCAGCGGCCCGATCACGCCAGCGGCGCAGACCGGGGCGCCCACGATCGCCGATCCTTTCGCCTCGATGAGCATCACGGCGCCGCTGCTCGGCCTCTGCAACCCCCTCGACCTGGTCTACGACGTCGGGGTCAACGTGCTAGCGCCGGGCACCCACTGCGGCAACATCACCGTGAAGCAAGGCGCCGTCGTGCAGCTCTTGCCGGGCGTGCACTACTTCACCGGCGGCACGCTCTCGATGCAGGACAACTCGACCCTGACCGGGTCGAACGTGACGCTGGTGTTCAACGACAACGCGGCCTTCGCCTTCACCGATTCCTCGACCATCAACCTTTCGGGCAGCCAGAGCGGGACCTACGCCGGCTTTGTCATCGTCACCACGCGCAACAACACCAACACCTTCGTCATATCCTCCACCAGCGCGCGGAATCTGGAGGGGACCATCTACATCCCCAACGCCACCCTGCAGGTCACCGGTTCGGGCAACACCGTGGCCGACCAGTCGGCCTGGACCGTGATCGTCGCCCAGGGCCTGCAGCTCAGCGGCAGCCCCAACCTGGTGATCAACGCCAACTACGCCGCCTCCCAGGTGCCGGTGCCGGGCGGGGTGGGGACCAACTACTCGACCGGCCAGGTGACGCTCTCGCAATAGCGAGCCTGGCCGTGAGTCAGGCCCGCTTCCAGTAGACCCCGGTGCGGGCCACGCAGCGGGCGGGCAACTCCTTCTGGCCGGCGGCGGCGTAGCCCAGGGCGATCATCAGGTCGGCGGTGAGCTGCTGGGCGGTGGGGACGGCGGCCTCGTTGCGGCGGTAGGCCTCGCCCAGCTCCTCGTGCATCAGCACGTCGACGCCGGCCATGGCGGGCAGGCCGTCGAGGGTGGCCTCGACGGCGGCGGCGCGGGCGCGCGGATCGGCGATCAGGTCGCGCATGCGGGCCAGCATCGGGTCGCCCTCGGCCAGCGGCTCGGGCTCGGCGTAGGGCAGCCCCAGCAGCTCGATGGCGCGGGCCAGATGGTTGCCCTCGGCCGAGTGCAGCGACTTGGCTCGCTTCCAGAGCGTGTAACGCTCGGTCTGGCTCCGCGCCCGCAGCGATGCGCGGGTGACGCCGCCGATGAATACCTCTTCGTCGTTCATGGGCCCTGAACTAAGGCGCCAGGGTTCGTCAGTTCAAGAGGGCGCCGTCTCGAGAGACCTACGGCGTCTGGCCTTAGGGTCATTCAGTCCGGAAGCCCAGCACGTCCATCATGTCGTAGAGCCCCGGCGGGCGCCCCGCGACCCAAAGCGCGGCCGCCACCGCGCCGCGGGCGAAGAGGGCGCGATCGCGGGCCGAGTGCTTCAGGGTCAGGATCTCCTCCTCGCCGACGAACGACACCTCGTGTTCGCCGACGATGCCGCCGCCGCGCAGCGAGGCGAAGCCGATCGCCCCCTGCGGCCGGGGGCCGGTGATCCCATCGCGTCCACCGACCCGGACGCCCGCGAGGTCGACGCCGCGCCCGCGCGCCGCCGCCTCGCCCAGCATCAGCGCCGTGCCGGAGGGGGCGTCGACCTTGCGGCGGTGATGGGCCTCGAAGATCTCGACGTCCCAGTCGGCGGCCGACAGCCGCCGCGCGGCCTGCTCGACCAGGCCGGCCAGGATGTTGACGCCCAGCGAGTAGTTGCCCGAGCGAACGATGGGGATGCGCGTCGCGGCGGCGCGCACCTTGGCGTCCGCCGCGTCGGTCCAGCCGGTGGCGCCCAGCACCAGCGCCGGTTCGCCCCGCGCGGCGGCGGTCTCGGCGAGGACGGCGGATGCGGCCGGAGTGGAAAAGTCGACGACCACGTCGCAGGCGGCGGCGTCCTCGGGGGAGCCGAGCGTGAGTCCGTCCACGGATTGACCCTCCGTACCCGGACGATCGAAGGCGACCGCGATCGTGGCGTCGGCGCGCGCCTCTACGACGCGGGCGACCGCGCGGCCCATGTGGCCGAGGGCGCCGGCGATGCCGATGCGCAGCGGCGTCGTGGCGGTCCGGGTCGTCGTCGTCGCTTCACTCACGCGATCCTCATCGGCCTAGAACGGTCGGCCTGCTGCTGCGCGGCCTTGCAGGGGCGAGGGCGGGGATCGAGACCTTGCCGTCGATCGCTTGGCGGAGCGTGTTTCCGGCGCCCAGGGCTTGTCAAGGACCGCTTCGCGGCCGCGCAGCGGCGGCCCTGCGGGCCGTCCTTGACGAGCCCTGGGCGCCGGAAAAGACTGCCTGCCAAGCGGTCGGCGGCGGACGAGCGCTGTCTGGGGCAGCCTGATCGCCGCCGCCTTCTACATTGGCGCGTATCTCCGTTGGAAGAGGGAGCACGCCCAGGGGTCTTAGAGGCGAGAAGCGCCCAGCGAAGTGATCGGGACGACCATTGTGGTCTCCACCAGCTGAGACACCACCTCGCACTGAAGCCGCTTGACGGCGAATCAACCGTCCGGCTTTGGAGACGGCGGCGGGGCGCCGTCTGTGCGCTATCTCGCCGCCTCGAAGCAGGCGCCGTAATTAACGGAATCTATGGTGCAGGCGGCGGAAATTGCGCGTCACCGTCAAAAAGGTTTCACGTGAAACATTCCTGACGCTTCGTTTCGAGCTGGCGATCCGCCTTCCGTTTTGGGCGCGGCGCCTCTAGGTTCCGCCGCCTCTGCCGAAGCGGGGCGCCTTCCGTCGCCCACAAAACCAGAAGAAACGAGCCGCATGAGCGACGCCGAGAAACGCAGCTTCACCGACGACGAGGCCCTGGCGTTCCACCGCGAACCGACGCCCGGCAAGATCGCCGTGGTTCCCACCAAGCCGATGGCGACCCAGCGTGACCTGTCGCTGGCCTATTCCCCCGGGGTCGCCGTGCCGGTGTTGAAGATCGCCGCCGATCCGGACAGCGCCTACGACTACACCTCCAAAGGCAACTTGGTGGCCGTGATCTCCAACGGCACCGCCATCCTGGGTCTGGGCGATCTCGGCGCGCTGGCGTCGAAGCCGGTGATGGAGGGCAAGAGCGTGCTCTTCAAACGCTTCGCCGACGTGGACTCCATCGACGTGGAGGTGAGCTCGCGCGATGCGGACGAGATCATCACCGTGGTGAAGAACATCGGCGTCACCTACGGCGGCATCAATCTGGAGGACATCAAGAGCCCCGAGTGCTTCCGCATCGAGACCGAGCTGCAGGAGCTGCTCGATATCCCGGTGTTCCATGACGACCAGCACGGCACCGCCATCATCTCCACCGCCGGGCTGATCAACGCCTGCAAGATCACCGGCAAGCAGCTGTCGGAGATCAAGCTGGTGCTGAACGGCGCCGGGGCGGCCGGCATCGCCACGCTGGACCTGATCAAGGCCATGGGGGTGCGGCCCGAAAACTGCATCGCGCTCGACACCAAGGGCGTCATCTACCGCGGCCGCACCGAGGCGATGAACCAGTGGAAATCGGCCCACGCGGTGGAGACCGACGCGCGCACGCTGGAGGATGCGCTGAAGGGCGCCGACGCCTTCTTCGGCCTCTCGGTGAAGGGCGCGCTGAACCCGGATCTGGTGAAGCTGATGGCCGACCAGCCGATCATCTTCGCCATGGCCAACCCGGACCCGGAGATCACCCCCGAGGAGGTCAAGGCCGTGCGGCCCGACGCCATCGTCGCCACCGGTCGCTCCGACTACCCCAACCAGGTCAACAACGTGCTGGGCTTCCCCTACATCTTCCGCGGCGCCCTCGACGTGCGGGCCCGGCGGGTGAACATGGAGATGAAGATCGCCTGCGCCCAGGCGCTGGCCCAACTGGCCCGCGAGGACGTGCCGGACGAAGTGGCGGCGGCGTATCACGGCGGGCATCTGAAGTTCGGGCCGGACTACATTATCCCCTCGCCGTTCGACCCACGGCTGATCTGGTACGTGCCGCCATTCGTGGCCCAGGCGGCGATGGACACCGGCGTGGCGCGGCGGCCGATCGTCGACATGGACGCCTACCGCGAGGCCCTGGCCCGCCGACTCGATCCGACCGCCGGATTCCTGCAGAAGATCTCCGGCGCGGTGCAGTCGAGGCGCCGCAAGAAGATCGTTTTCGCCGAGGGCGAGGAGCCGCAGGTGATCCGCGCGGCCTACGCCTTCCAGAGCCAGGGCCTCGGCCAGGCGGTGCTAATCGGCCGCGAGGAGCTGGTGGACGCGAACATGCGCGCCGCCGGCCTCGATCCCGCCGAGGCCAGGCTGGAGGTGCTGAACGCGCGCCTGTCGCGCCACAATCCGGAGTTCGTCGACTACCTCTACGCCCGGCTGCAGCGCTCCGGGTACCTGCGCCGCGACGTGCTGCGGCTGATCAACCAGGACCGCAACTCGTTCGCCGCCTGCTACGTGGCGCGCGGCTATGCCGACGGCATGGTCACCGGCGTCACCCGGGCCTTCGACCAGGCGCTGGAGGAGGTGCTGCGGGTGATCGACCCGGCGCCGGGCGGGCGCATGATCGGCATGTCGATCGTGCTCTCCAAAGGCCGCACGCTGTTCATCGCCGACACTAACGTCACCGAGATGCCGGACGCCGACGACCTGGTCGAGATCGCGCTGGAGGCGGCGGGGGCGGTGCGGCGGCTAGGCTTCACCCCCCGGGTGGCCTTCATGTCTTACTCGGCCTTCGGCAACCCGATGGGCGAGCGCTCGGAGAAGGTGCGCGAGGCGGTGGCGATGCTGGATGAGCGCGGCGACGTCGGCTTCGAGTACGACGGCGAGATGCCGCCGGAGCTGGCGCTCGACCCCGAGCGGCGGGCCGACTATCCGTTCATGCGCCTGACCGGCCCGGCCAATGTGCTGATCATGCCGGCGATCCACTCGGCCTCTATCTCCACCAAGCTGCTGCAGACTTTGGGCGAAGCGACGGTGATCGGCCCGGTGCTGCTCGGGCTCTCCAAGTCGGTGCAGATCTGCCCGCTCTCCGCCTCAGTCTCCAAGATTCTCAACATGGCCATGATGGCCGCCTACGAAAGCCCGCTGACGGAGCCCGTCGAGGCGTAGGGCGCCCGGCGGGCGCCGCTTTGTTCAGAACCGCAGAGCTCGCGGAGATCAAGAGGCCTGGGCCGGCGGGAGGGCCGCCTCGACCGCTCCGCGCATCTCTGCGATCTCCGCGGTCCGAAATCTGTTTGGCCACGTCGCCCAGGAAAGTTTCACGTGAAACATTCCAGCCGTGTCAGCCTCGAGTGAGGCGGCGGCAGAGGTCGTCGAGTTGTTCCAGGGTGGAATAGCGGATCCGCAGTTCGCCGGCGCCGGCGTGGACGCGGATCTCCACCGGCAGGCCGAGGACCTCGGCGAGGTCGTGCTCAAGGGCGGCGGTGTCGGCGTCCTTGCCGGCGCGGTCCGACTCCGGGCGGGAGGGCGGCCGGCCCCGCGCCAGCGCCTCGACTTGGCGCACGGTGAGGCCGCGCTCGGCGGCCTCTTCCGCGAGCCGGGCGGCGTCGGCGGACCCGATCAGCGGGCGGGCATGGCCGGCGGTGAGCTTGCCTTCGCGGATCAGCGCCTGCACCGCCTGGGGCAACTGCAGGAGGCGCAGGGCGTTGGTCACGTGGACGCGGCTCTTGCCCACCACGTCGGCCACCTGGGCCTGGGTGCGCCCGAACGTCTCCACCAACATACGGTAGCCCTCGGCCTCCTCGATCACCGATAGGTCGGCGCGCTGCACGTTCTCGACGATGGCGATCTCCAGCACCTCGGCGTCGGCGAGGTCGCGGATGAGGGCCGGGATGACGCGCAGGCCGGCGCGCTGGGCCGCGCGCCAGCGGCGCTCACCGGCGACGATCTCGAACTGGCCGGCGGCCGGCCTGACCAGGATCGGCTGCAGCACGCCCTTCTCACGGATCGACTGGGCCAGCTCCTCCAGTTCGGCTTCGTCGAAGCGCTTGCGCGGCTGGTTCGGGTTGGCCTTGACCATCTCCACGGCGATCTCGCTGACGCCGGCCGGCCGCGAGCTCTCGGGCCCCTGCGCCTCGTCCAGCAGCGCCGATAGCCCGCGCCCCAGGCCCCTTCGTCCTTCGGCCATTATTCCTACCCGCTCATCCCCGCGAAAGCGGGGACCCATGACGTACGCACCGATCTTGGCCTGTATCGCGGTCAGCCCCAAACGATTGTGCTTGGGTCCCCGCTCGCGCGGGGATGAGCGGACTTCCAGTCACGCCTTCAGCCGCGCGCGTTCGCGGCCGACCAGTTCGCGGGCGAGCTTGATATAGGCCTGGCTGCCGGCGCACTTCATGTCGTAGATCAGCGCCGGCTTGCCGAACGAGGGCGCTTCGGAGACGCGCACGTTGCGCGGGATGACGGTGTCGTAGACCTTGGCGCCGAAGTGGGCGCGTACGTCGCTGGCGACCTGGGCCGAGAGGCTGTTGCGGCGGTCGAACATGGTCAGCACCACGCCCTGGATCTCCAGCGCCGGATTGAGGCTGCCGCGCACCAGGTCGACGGTCCGCATCAGCTGGGTCAGGCCCTCGAGGGCGAAGAACTCGCACTGCAGCGGCACCAGCACCGCGTCGGCGGCGGTCATGGCGTTGACCGTGAGCAGCGACAGCGCCGGCGGGCAGTCGATCAGCACATAGTCGTAGACGAAGCCGGCGCGGATCGGGGCGAGCGCGTCGCGCAGCCGGTAGGAGCGGCGGGGGGTCTGGCCGAGCTCCAACTCGACGCCGGAGAGGTCGGGGTCGGCCGGCAGCAGATGAAGCCCTGGAAGCTCGGTCTTCACCACCGCATCCAGCGCCGGCACGTCCTCCATCAGGACGTCGTAGAGCGTCTTGCGGCGCAGCGTCTTCGGCACCCCGAGGCCCGTGGAGGCGTTCCCCTGCGGGTCGCTGTCCAGCAGCAGCACCCGCTTGCCGACGGCCGAGAGGGCGGTGCCCAGGTTGATGGCGGTGGTGGTCTTGCCGACCCCGCCTTTCTGGTTGGCGATGGCGAGGACCCGGCAGGCTTCAGCGGACACGGGCCAGGCCCTCCACTCTCAGGATGCGTCCCGAGGGGTCGCTGAGGCTAGGTAGGGTGTTGCAGGTGAAACGCCAGAGCTTGCGCGCCTCGGCGATCTCGGCCGCCGCGCCCTGGCCCTTGAGGAACAGGCCCACCGCGCCGCGGGCCAAAAAGGGCTGGGCGTAGCCGAGCAGCTTCGTCAGCGGGGCGACGGCGCGGGCGGTGACGACGTCGGCCGTCAGCGAAAGAGCCTCGGCGCGGGCGTTATGAACCTGCGCCGGCAGGTCCAGGGCGCCGACGACCTCGGCCAGGAAGGCGCTGCGTTTGGCGACGCTCTCCACCAGGTGCACCCGGGCGCCCGGCGTCTGCTTCAGCAGGATCGCCAGCACCAGGCCCGGAAAACCGGCGCCGGCGCCGATGTCGACCCAGGTCCGCGCGGCCGGGGCGAGCGGCGGCAGCTGGGCGCTGTCGAAGGCGTGGCGCGGCCAGAACTCCGCCAGGCTCGCTTCGCTGACCAGGTTGATGCGGGTGTTCCAGTCGGCGAGCCGGACCTGGAAGCGCTCCAGATCGGCGAGCTGAGCGGGCGTGGCGCCGGTGCGCGCCGCGAAGCTCGCGGCGTCCCGGACCGGGGGGTCAAGCAGCGCGGGGGCGGCGGACATGGGCGAGCAGGGCGGTAAGGGCGCCGGGCGTGACACCCTCGATGCGCGCGGCCTGGCCGAGGGTCGCCGGGCGCACCGCGGCCAGCCGCTCGCGCGCCTCGTTGGAAAGGCCGCCGACGCGGCCGTAATCGAGGTCGGCGGGCAGGCTGAGGCCCTCGTCGCGCCGGAAGGCGTCGACGTCGGCGTCCTGGCGGTCGAGGTAGCCGGCGTAGGCCGCGTCGATCTCGATCTGCTCGCGCACTTCCGGGGCCCAGTCGGCGATGGCGGGCCAGAGCCGGGCAAGGTCGTCAAATCCGATGTCGCGGTAGGCGAGCAGCTGGACCAGATCGCGGCGCTGGCCGTCGGGGTTGACCCGGAAGCCCGCCCGCTGCGCCTCGGCCGGCGTCAGGCTCAGCGCGTGGGCGGCGCGGCGCGCCACGTCGAGCCGTCCTGCCTTGTCCCGGAACGCGGTGGCGCGGCCCGGGCCCACCACCCCGAGCTCCAAACCCTTGCCGGTCAGCCGCTGGTCGGCGTTGTCGGCCCGCAGGCGCAGGCGGAACTCCGCCCGGCTGGTGAACATCCGGTAGGGCTCTGTGACGCCGCGGGTGACCAGGTCGTCGATCATCACCCCGATGTAGGCCTCGTCGCGGCCGAAGCTCGCCGGCTCGCCCCCGGCGGCGGCCCGGGCCGCGTTGAGGCCGGCGACCAACCCTTGCGCGCCCGCCTCTTCATAGCCGGTGGTGCCGTTGATCTGACCGGCCAGGTAGAGACCCGGCGCCCGCCGCACCTCCAGCGCCGCTGTCAGCTCGCGCGGGTCGACGTAGTCATATTCGATCGCATAGCCGTAGCGACGCACACCCACGCGCTCGAGGCCGGGAATGGTGTGCAGGAAGAGATCCTGGGCCTCTTCCGAGACCGAGGTCGAGACGCCGTTCGGATAGACGGTGTCGTCATCCAGGCCTTCCGGCTCCAGGAAGATCTGGTGGCTGGGGCGGTCGGGGAAACGCACTACCTTGTCCTCGATCGACGGGCAGTAGCGTGGGCCCCTTCCGCCCAGCCGGCCGCCGTAGACCGCCGACTCACCCAGCCGCTCGGCGATGATCCGGTGGGTCTCGGGCGTGGTGGCCGTGATCCCGCACGCGATCTGCGGCGTCGTGATCTCGCGGGTCAGGAACGAGAACGGCGTCGGCGCCGGATCACCGGGCTGCATCTCCAGCGACGCCCAGTCGATCGTCCGCCCGTCCAGCCGGGCCGGCGTGCCGGTCTTCAGCCGTCCCATGCGCAGGCCGAGGCCGTAGAGGCGGTCGGCCAGTCCGATTGCAGGCGCCTCGCCGACCCGGCCGGCCGGCACGCGGGTGTCGCCGCGGCAGATCACGCCCTTCAGGAAGGTGCCGGTGGTCAGCACCACCCGCGACGCCGCGTACAACGCGCCGCTGGCGCCGATCACCCCGACCACGCGGCCGTCCGGCATCGCCAGATCCTCGACCGCCTCCGCGCGCACCTCGAGCCCCGGGTAGTTCAGCAGCTCGGCCCGCATGGCCGAGCGGTAGAGCGCCCGGTCGATCTGGGCGCGGGGGCCACGCACGGCCGCGCCCTTGGAGCGGTTCAGCAGCCGGAACTGGATGCCAGCGGCGTCGGCGAGGCGACCCATGAGGCCGTCGAGGGCGTCGATCTCGCGCACCAGATGGCCCTTGCCCAGCCCGCCGATGGCCGGGTTGCAGGACATCTCACCGATGGTCTCGAGCTTGTGGGTGAGCAGCAGGGTGCGCGCGCCGACCCGCGCCGCGGCGGCCGCCGCTTCGCAGCCGGCGTGCCCGCCGCCGATCACGATCACATCCCAATGTCCGGACATGCCTCGCCCTTACCGGACTCCGTCGCGGAAAGCGAGAAAGGGCGGGCGATGTTTCACGTGAAACATTCCTGACGCCCGCGCCCAAAAAGGTTTCACGTGAAACATCACTTGCCGATGCAGAAGCTGGCGAAGATGACGTCGAGCACGTCCTCGGCGCCGATCCGGCCGGTGACTCGCTCCAGCGCCCGGGCGGCAAGCCGCAGGTCCTCCGCCGCAAGTTCCGGTTCGCGCAGCTTGCGGCTCGCGCGGTCCAGATGGACCAGCGCCTCGGCCAGCAGCCGCGCATGCCGCTCTCGGGTCACGGCGGGGAACTCCGCTCCGGTCAGGTCCGCGACCACGCGGGCCGACAACCATGCCGACAGGTCGGCCAGACCGGCGCCGGTCTCGGTCGACAGGGCCATCGCCTCGAGCTCCCGGTCCGCCGCGAATTGGTCGGCGGCCGTCGCGTCGCAACCCTTGGCGAGGTCCGACTTGCTGAGCGTCACGAGATCGCCCGGCTGAATCAGGTCGGTCGCCTGCCGCCAGGCGCCGTCGGATGCGGCGCCATCGACCACCCACAGCCTCAGGTCAGCCTCGGCGGCCCAGGCGCGCGCCCGACGCACGCCTTCGCTCTCGACCAACTCCTCGGTGTCCCGCAGGCCGGCCATGTCGGCCAGCAGCACCTTGTAGCCCGCCATCACCGCCGGCGCTTCCAAGACGTCACGCGTGGTGCCCGGTAACGGCGTGACGATCGCCGCCTCGCGCGACAGCAAGGCGTTGAACAGCCGGCTCTTGCCGGCGTTGGGAGCGCCGATCAGGGCGATCCGGTAACCCTCCCGCACCCGCTCACCGCGCCTGGCCTCGCCGAGGCCCCGCCCCAGATCGTCCGCGAGCCGGGCGATCCGAGCCTCCGCCCGGGCGGCCACGTCCGAGGGCAGCTCCTCGTCTGGAAAATCGACGGCCGCTTCCACGAACGCCAGCGCCTCGGCCAGCATCGCGCGCCACCTGGCGTGGCGCCGCCCGAGCGCGCCGCCTAGCATCGCCACCGCCTGGCGCGTCTGGGCCTCGGTCTCAGCGTCGACCAGGTCGGCGACGCCCTCGGCCTGGTCGAGGCTGAGCTTGCCGGCCTCGAAGGCGCGGCGGGTGAACTCACCCGGCTCGGCCAGGCGCAGACCCAGCGCCGCCAACCCGGCAGTCACGCGCCCGACGACGCCGGCGCCGCCGTGCAGGTGCAGTTCGGCGACGTCCTCGCCGGTGTAGCTGGCCGGTCCTGGAAACCAGAGCGCCATCGCTCGGTCGATCGGCTCGCCATCGGCATCGCGCAGCGTCCGCAGCGACGCCCGGCGCGCCGCCGGCAGACGACCCGCCAACGCCGCCAACGCCCGACCGGCGGCCGGCCCGGAGATCCGCACCACGGCCACCGCCGCGCGCCCGGCGGCGGTGGCCGGGGCGAAGATGGTGTCCCTCATCGCCCGGTCTTGGCGCCTCCGAGGCCGCCGGACGCCGCGGCCATCAGCTTCATGAACTGCTCCGAGGCCTGGCCGCCGAAGGCCATCCAGTTCTTCATCAGCTCCTCCGGCGCGGCCATGGCGAGGTTCGCGTCGAGGCGCTTCTTCATCTCCTCGATCAGGTGGGCGTTGAGGACGCTGACGTCCGGCAGGCCCAGAAAAGCTCGCGCCTCGCCAGGCGTGCAGTCTATCTCGACGTTCACCTTCATCGGACCGCTCCTTGCGCCGCTGGCTTCGTGCTAATGGCGACCGCGGTCGCGCCATCTGAATTTGGCGGGATGGCGGGGTCGGCACAAGGTCGGAGGCGGCGATGGGCGAGACGGTGCAGATCACGAGCCCGGACGGCGCCTTCGCCGCCTATGTCGCGCGCCCCGCGACGCCCAGGGCGCCGGCCATCGTGGTCATCCAGGAGATCTTCGGGGTCAACGCGGTGATGCGCGGCATCGCCGACGGCTTCGCCGCCGAGGGCTACCTGGCCATCTGTCCCGACCTTTTCTGGCGCATCGAGCCGGGCATCAACATCACCGACCAGTCCGAGGCCGAGTGGAAGCGCGCCTTCGAGCTCTTCAACGCCTTCGACGTGGACACGGGTGTCAAGGACATCAGCGCGACCATCGCCCACGTTCGCCAGGACCCGGGGTGTGGGCCCAAGGTGGGGGCGGTCGGTTTCTGCCTCGGCGGCCTGCTGGCCTTCCTGACCGCGACCCGCACCGACGTCGACGCCTCGGTGGGCTACTACGGCGTCGGCATCGAACGGCGCCTCGGCGAGGTCGACCGCCTGGCCGATCCCCTGATGCTGCACATCGCCGAGAACGACCAGTTCGTGCCCAAGGAGGCGCAGGCGCTGATCATCGCCTCGCTGAAGAACCACCCGCAGGTGGACATCTACACCTATCCCGGCCGCGACCACGCCTTCGCCCGCAAGGGCGGCGAGCACTATGACGCGGCCGACGCGGCCACCGCCAACGCCCGCACCCTGGCCCTGTTCAAGAAGGCCCTGGCCTAGATGCTCGCCATCCAAGCCGTCCGCGCCGGCGGACCCGAAGTGCTCGAAGCCGTCGAACTTCCCACCCCGACGCCCGGACCTGGCCAGATTCTGGTGCGCCACCACGCGATCGGGCTCAACTTCGCCGACACCTACATGCGCAGCGGCCTCTACCCCATGCGCTACCCGGCGGTGCTCGGCGGCGAGGCCGCCGGCGTCGTGGAGGGCATCGGCGAGGGCGTCACCCGCTTCAAGGTTGGCGACCGCGTGGCCTGCACCGGCGGGAGCGGAGGCTACGCCGAGTTCCAGACCCTCGCCGCCGCGCGGGCCGTCGCCCTGCCCGACTCGGTCAGCTTCGAGACCGCCGCCGCCTCGCTGCTCAAGGGTATGACCACGGAGTTCCTGCTGCGTCGCTGCCATGCGGTGCAACCGGGCGAGACCATCCTGGTGCATGCGGCGGCCGGCGGCGTCGGCGCGCTGATGGTCCAGTGGGGCAAGGCCATCGGCGCCGTGGTGATCGGGACCGTCGGGTCGCAGGAGAAGGCCGCGTTCGTCCGCGAGCTCGGCTGCGACCACGTGATCCTCTACCGCGACGAAGACGTGGCGGCGCGGGTGAAGGAGATCACCGGCGGCAGGGGGGTGCCAGTGGCCTACGACGCGGTCGGCAAGGACACCTTCGAGGGCACGCTGGGCAGCCTCGCGCGCCGCGGCCTCTTCGTCAGCTTCGGCAACGCCTCCGGTCCGGTCCCCGCGTTCGAGCCGCTGCGGCTGATGCGCGGCGGCTCGCTCTTCCTGACCCGGCCGACGATGTACGACTATACGGCGACCCCCGAAGAGCTCGACGAGAGCTCCAGCCAGCTCTTCGCGATGATCGCCGCCGGCAAACTGCGGATCGAGATCGGCCAGCGCTTCAAGCTCGCCGACGCGCGCGCGGCGCACGTGGCGCTGGAGAGCCGTAGCACCATCGGCGCGACCGTGCTGGCGCCCTGACGTTCCAAGTCTCAGGTGTTCATCGACTGGAAGAATTCGTCGTTGGTCTTGGTCTGGCGCAGCTTGTCGAGCACGAACTCGATGGCGTCCTGGGCCCCCATCGGGGTGACGATGCGGCGCAGGATGTAGGTCTTCTGCAGCCAGTCGCGGGGGGTGATCAGCTCCTCCTTGCGGGTGCCGGAGCGGATGATGTCGATGGCCGGGTAGATGCGCTTGTCGGCGACCTTGCGGTCGAGGATGATTTCGGAATTGCCGGTGCCCTTGAACTCCTCGAAGATCACCTCGTCCATGCGGCTGCCGGTGTCGATCAGCGCCGTGGCGATGATGGTCAGCGAGCCCCCCTCCTCGATGTTCCGCGCCGCGCCGAAGAAGCGCTTGGGCCGCTGCAGCGCGTTGGCGTCGACGCCGCCGGTGAGCACCTTGCCGGACGATGGGACGGTGGTGTTGTAGGCGCGGCCAAGGCGGGTGACGCTGTCCAGCAGGATCACCACGTCGCGCTTGTGCTCAACCAGGCGCTTGGCCTTCTCGATCACCATCTCGGCCACCGCCACGTGCCGGGTCGCCGGCTCGTCGAAGGTCGAGGAGATCACCTCGCCCTTCACGGTGCGCTGCATATCGGTGACTTCCTCGGGCCGCTCGTCGACCAGCAGCACGATCAGGTAGCACTCGGGGTGGTTGGTCTCGATCGACCGGGCGATGTTCTGCAGCATCACCGTCTTGCCCACCCGGGGCGGCGAGGTGATCAGGCAGCGCTGCCCCTTGCCGAGCGGGGCGATGATGTCGATGACCCGGCCGGTGCGGTCCTTCACCGTGGGATCAGGCAGCTCCATGGTGAAGCGCTCGTCCGGATAGAGCGGCGTCAGGTTGTCGAACAGCACCTTGTGGCGGACGTTGTCCGGGTTCTCGAAGTTGATCAGCTGGACATTGACCAGAGCGAAGTAGCGCTCGCCTTCGCGCGGCGAGCGGATGGCGCCGTCGACGGTGTCGCCGGTGCGCAGGCCGAACTTCCGGATCTGCGAAGGACTGACGTAGATGTCGTCGGGGCCGGGCAGGTAGTTGGCCTCGGGGCTGCGCAGGAAGCCGAAGCCGTCCTGCACTACTTCCATTGTGCCGGAGCCGGAGATCTCGACCCCTTCCTCGGCCAGGATCTTCAGGATCGCGAACATCATGTCCTGCTTGCGCATGCCGTTCGCGTTTTCGATGTCGAGCTTCTCGCCGAAGGCCAGCAGGTCGGCTGGCGACTTCTTCTTCAGCTCCTGCAGCGACATGCGGGTGAGGGAAAGCTCGGCGATGGCCCGGGAGGCCGCGCTGGGCTCGCCGCCCTCCGCGGAAGCGTCGCCCTCGCTGGCGTCGGCGGCCTCGGTCTCGAGGTCGGCGGGTTCGATTTCGGTGATGTCGGACATGGTGTGCTTTACGGTTGCTCGTCCGGACGCGAGGCGCCGGTTCGATGGAGACTTATGGACGGCGCGCGACTTCCGAAAAACTCTGAAACGCGCGGAGGAGGTCAAGGGGGCCGGACCGTCAGCGCCTAGGTCTCACTTCGCAAGACAGGGGCGGCGATCCGGGTGGAGGCGGGAAGGCCTGAGC